>Ga0209653_1003481_pt1 | contig 10716 bp, 12 predicted proteins | sample SaaInl6LU_22_DNA_FD_184644 | JGI IMG/M metagenome (GOLD analysis project Ga0209653, IMG submission 184644) | Marine microbial communities from expanding oxygen minimum zones in the Saanich Inlet - ESP_116LU_22_DNA (SPAdes) (version 2) | ecosystem: Environmental > Aquatic > Marine > Intertidal... | reverse complement strand
ATAAATCTTCCTATGATAACTTTGGCAATGAACAACTACAGCGTTATTTATGCGCTATAGCGCTCTCTCTGTTAGCTCGGCGCCAGCTCGCTATCACACACCAGCTCGTTGAGAAAATCACCCAGCTGGGCCCGCCGTCGGGTGCACTGCCAGACTATCTCGCCGCACTTTCTCTGCAGCCTCAAGGACGAGCTTTAAATAGTTTGCAGTGGCGTACTTTGCTCGAGCAGGCCGAGCAAATTGCCTCATTTTGTTGGGAGCAGGGTGTGAGTTTGGTTACCCTATTTTGCGATGATTATCCGCCGTTACTAGCAGAAATTACAGATCCGCCTCCACTGCTGTATGTGCGCGGTTCGCGCGCGTTACTCGCGCAGCCGCAGCTGGCAGTAGTCGGCAGTCGCAAGAGTGAGCAACCAACACTGCAGTTGGTAGATAAGTGGTGCCAAGCGATGGCCGCTGCGGGAGTGACGATTACCAGTGGATTAGCAATAGGTGTCGATGGCGCCGCCCATCGCGGCGCAGTAGCGGTGCAGCAGCCCACACTGGCTGTAATGGCGACTGGCATCGATCAGCGCTATCCGCCGCGCCATCGAGACTTAGCCGAGCAGATAGTTATCGGTGGTGGCGCCTTAGTCACCGAGTTCGCACCCACAGAGAAGCCCTTGGCAGCTAACTTTCCACGCCGCAATCGAATTATCAGCGGTCTTAGCTTGGCGGTTTGGGTGGTGGAGGCGGCGATCAAGAGTGGCACGCTGATCACGGCGCGCACAGCCTTAGAGCAGAACAGGGAAGTATTGGCGTTGCCTGGGTCTGTTAACAATCCCCTGACTCGCGGCTGCCATCAGTTATTGCGCGATGGTGCCACTTTAGTAGAAAGCCCCGCAGATATTATGTTGGCGCTAGGTGCTAGTTTTCGGCCTGAGCCTTGCGTGGAAACGTCTCACACACCCACTCAAACAAAACTGTTAGCCGCTTTGGGGTACGACCTTACCGGTGTAGATGTTATTGCACAGCGGTGCAGTATACCTGTGGCAGAGGCGGCGCGATTGTTAGCCGAGTTAGAGCTGGTAGGCAGCGTAAGCCGACAAGTGGGGGGCTGGCAGCTCTGTTAGTGGCTGAAAATATTCGACTGGATCAAAAAAAATCAAGAAATAGATCAAATCGACCTCTGCCCAGTTGCCACGCCAAGCAGCCCGCGTTAGCCTGCACGCTGCACAATTAAATACGGAGCTCACAGTGTCACTCGTACCTGCCCAAGCTAATGGCGTCGTCGAGCTGCAGCGCCTTTATCTAGGTAACCCCTATCTGGCGCAAGCGGCCCGTGCCGTGGTTGCTGGGGGCGTAATTGGATATCCCACAGAGGCGGTATGGGGCTTGGGTTGTGATCCACTCAATGAGCAGGCTGTGCAGAGAGTGATTACTTTGAAACGACGTATTCCAGAAAAAGGGATGATTGTTATTGCCCACTCCTGGCGGACACTGCAACCCGCTTTAGAGGATATAGATGTTGATCAGCTCCGCGCTGCGGATGCAGAGACAAACCGCCCTACTACATGGCTGGTGCCCAACAACGGTTATTATTCCGACTGGGTTACAGGCGGTCGTCCAACATTGGCGGTGCGCGTCACACAACACCCAGCAGCGGCCTTGCTTTGCGCGCGCGCGGGTCGGCCGATTGTCTCTACATCGGCCAACCCGGCTTCGCTGGCGCCGGCGCGCAATCGGTGTAAATTACTCTGCTATTTTGCCGGCGAGCTTGATGCCATTGCGCCGGGCCAGGTAGGCCGCGCAGCCCGTCCTAGCGAAATAAGAGATTTTGTTAGCGGTGCAGTACGGCGCGCTGGATAGAGGAAAAGAGAGAGATAATGGATAAAGCAGCAGTTAAAGATTATTTGTTGGGTTTGCAAGACGCTATCTGTAAAGCTCTAGAGGCGCAAGATGGTGAGCCATTTGTTGAAGACAGTTGGCAGCGTGAGGAGGGTGGTGGTGGCCGCAGCCGGGTGCTCGCCGATGGCAACATTATTGAAAAGGGCGGGGTGAATTTTTCGCACGTATTTGGCAGTGCACTGCCTCCCTCGGCGACTGCGCAGCGCCCGGAGTTAGCCGGGCGCAGCTTTGAAGCGATGGGTGTTTCTTTAGTGATCCATCCGCGCAACCCGATGGTGCCCACTTCGCACGCCAACGTCAGGTTTTTCATTGCCGAAAAACCGGGCGAAGAGCCAGTCTGGTGGTTTGGCGGCGGATATGATCTGACCCCCTACTATGGCAATGAAGAGGACTGCCGCAGTTGGCATCAGACAGCTAAAGTGGCTTGTGAGCCGTTTGGCCCTGAGATCTACCCGCGCTTCAAACAGCAGTGTGATGAATACTTCCACTTGAAACACCGCGGTGAGCCGCGCGGCATTGGCGGTCTTTTTTATGACGACTTTAATGAGTTGGGTTTTGAGCAGAGTTTTGCTCTAACGCGCAGTGTCGGCGACAGCTATATTGCTGCGTATTTGCCGATCGTAGAGCGTCGCAAAGATCAAGCTTGGGGTGAGCGAGAGCGCGACTTTCAACTTTACCGCCGCGGCCGCTATGTTGAATTTAACTTAGTATTCGACAGGGGCACTCTATTTGGGCTGCAAAGCGGTGGGCGCACCGAGTCGATACTGATGTCGCTGCCGCCGTTGGTAAGTTGGAAATACGACTGGCAGCCGGAGCCAGGTAGCGCAGAGGCCGAGTTGCTCGACTACTACCTCACCGACCGAGATTGGTTGGCATGAGCAGCGCAATAGATCCATGCCGTTACGCGGTATTCGGCAACCCAATTGCGCAGAGCCGTTCGCCAGAGATTCACGCCGCCTTCGCCGCCGCCACAGGGCAGCCAATCAGTTACGACCGCCAAGCGCCACCTATAGATGGCTTTGCACAGGCCGCAGCGCAGTTTTTCGCCAATGCGGGCTGCGGCCTCAATGTCACTATGCCGTTTAAAGGCGATGCTTATCAGTTTGCCGATCGCTTAACCGAGCGCGCCACACTGGCCGGAGCAGTGAATACCTTAAGCTTGCAAGACAATGGTGACATTCTCGGTGACACCACTGATGGCGTCGGCTTGTTGCGCGATCTTCGCAACAATTTAGGTTGGCAGATTGCCGCTAAAAAAATCTTAGTGTTGGGGGCAGGTGGAGCTGTGCGCGGTATCCTAGAGCCGTTGTTAGCGGAGCTGCCGCAGCATCTGGTCATCGCCAACCGCACAGTCAGCAAGGCGCTAGATCTTGCCAAGCTGTTTACCGAACAGGGATATTTGATCGGTTGTGATTACACAATGCTTGACGGCCAGCGATTTGATCTTGTCATCAACGGCAGTGGCGCAGGTTTGGCCGGTGAAATGCCGCAGCTGCCGGATGACCTCCTGTTGCCAGGCGGGCGTGCCTATGATCTCACTTATGGCGCCGAGCCCACGGCCTTTTTGCAATGGGCTCAGCCACGCGCTGACGTCTGCGCAGACGGTTTGGGTATGCTGGTCGAGCAGGCTGCAGAGAGTTTCTACATCTGGCGTGGGATACGCCCCAAAACAACCGATGTAATAGCTAATCTGCGCCACTTTCTCAGCTAAGGCTGCGCAGCCTCGGCCAAATACTGGTCTTTAAGTTTGACGTAATTGGCTGGCGAATATTTAAAAAAACCGCGCTCATTGTCACTCACTGGACGCGCCTGACGGCACGGATTGCCTACGTAGACAAAACCGCTCTCCAGCCGCTTGCCAGGCGGTACCATGCAGCCCGCGCCGACGATCACTTCGTCCTCAATAATAGCCCCATCATTAATAATTGCGCCGTTGCCCACCAAAATACGGTTGCCCAGCGTACAGCCGTGCAAGATAGCGCGGTGGCCAATAATGACATCGTCGCCGATAGTCAAAGGCCAGCCGCCTGGGTTGAAATCGCTAGCGTGGGTAATATGCAGTACGGCGTTATCTTGCACATTAGAGCGCGAGCCGATGGTGATAGTGTGCATGTCGCCGCGAATAACCGCACCAGGCCAGACTGAAGCATCACTGCCAAGGCTCACTTGGCCAATAACTGTGGCTGCCGGGTCAACATAAACGCGGTCTCCCAGCTGCGGAGTGTGGCTGCCAAACGAACGTATGTTTATACTCATCAATCAAAACCTCTTAATGGCGTGGGCCGATAGCCGGCTAAAATTATTCACCCCCATTGTGCGGAGCAAGCCATGTCTTTTTCAACTAAAAAGCGTTTTATTGCGGGCGTCAGCTGTCCTAAATGCGCCTTGCTGGATAAAGTTGTCGCTTACAGTGACGGCGAAAAGAGTTACCGCGAATGTGTCGCCTGTGGCTTTGTCGATGAAATCCGTCTGCAAGCGGAGCCGCGCGAGTTGGAAACCCGGGTAAATACTTCAGCGGAACAGATCGCTGCTGAAACTTCGCCGGTGCGGCTTATTGACCCCACTGCCAAGTAATATAAAAACCTTAGTTTTTCTGTGTAGTGGTGGGCGAAAAGCTTTGCTATACTCCCGCCGCTTCTCGCTGGAGAGTCATTTAAATCCCTTTTAAATCAGGTTTTTTTAAGGCCCAAAAGCGCCAAAACCGTCAACAACAATGGAGTACACGGGCGATGTTGAAGAGAGCGAAAGCGCTTTTCGCGGGTACACTAACCACACTGACTGGCGTATCCACTGCCAGCCAAGCAGACGAAGTGTCCACGCGGCAACTCAATATGACTCAGGGTATTACTGAGGTCAGTCAGGCAGCTTACGATATCCACATGCTAATGATGTGGGTCTGCGTAGTCATTGGTGCTGTGGTATTCGGCTTTATGATTTACGTGATGTTTGCTCACCGCAAATCCCGCGGGGTCAAAGCGGCTAATTTCCATGAGCATATCGGTGTTGAGCTAGCCTGGACGATTGTCCCTGCTCTGATCCTCATCGTCATCGCCTTCCCGGCCACCAACGCCCTGCTAAAAGTCTACGACGCCAGTGACGCTGAGATGGACATTAAAATCACTGGCTACCAGTGGAAATGGCAGTACGAGTATCTGGGTGAAGATGTTCGCTTCATGAGCAGCCTGCGCACTTCGCAAGACGAGATCTATGGCCGCGAAGAGAAGGGTGAGCACTACCTGCGCGAAGTTGATAACCCCTTGGTGATCCCTGCAAATACTAAAGTGCGCTTCCTGCTGACCGGTAACGACGTCATCCACTCATGGTGGGTGCCTGATCTAGGCGTTAAGAAAGACGCACTTCCCGGTATCTTTACCGAAGCGTGGGCTAAAACCAGCGAAGTGGGTGTCTACGTCGGCGAATGTGCTGAGCTGTGTGGTAAAGACCACGCTTTCATGCCGATCGTTGTCGAAGTTAAGCCAAAAGAAGAGTTCAATACTTGGCTGGCTGAGCAGAAAGCCTCTGCAGCCGAGTACGCCAGCACCATTGGTAAAGAGTGGAGCATGGACGAGTTGATGGAGCGCGGTGAGAAGGTTTACACCACTAACTGTGCAGGCTGCCACGGTATCGATGGCCTCGGTATCCCCGGTGTGTTCCCATCAATGGTGGGCACCGAAGTGACAATGGGCCCTATCGAAAAACATATCGATGTCATCGTTAATGGTGTCAATGGGACAGCCATGCAGGCATTTGCCGCACAGCTGTCAGAAGTAGATATTGCCGCGGTGGTTACTTACGAGCGCAACGCTTGGGGTAACGATTTAGGTGACATGGCTCAGCCGATTGACGTGCTGAACCATAAGAACGGCCAATAAGGGAGATTAAGCAATGGCACACGGTCCCGCTAAAGGCATAGGTCGCTGGTTATTTACCACCAACCACAAAGATATCGGTACGCTCTACCTCTGGTTCAGCTTTGCCATGTTCTTGTTGGGCGGCTTCTTTGCTATGGTTATTCGCGCCGAGCTGTTCCAGCCCGGTATGCAGTTAATTCGTCCCGAGTTTTTCAACCAGATGACCACCATGCACGGCGTTATTATGGTGTTCGGGGCAATTATGCCAGCCTTTGTCGGCTTGGCTAACTGGATGATTCCGCTGATGATTGGTGCGCCAGACATGGCTCTGCCGCGCATGAACAATCTCAGTTTTTGGATTCTTCCGTTTGCATTTCTGACACTCGCCTCAACGCTGTTTATGGAAGGTGGAGCGCCCAACTTCGGTTGGACTTTCTATGCGCCCCTCTCTACTAAATACGCGCCCGAGTCAGTCAATTACTTCATCTTCTCGATGCACATTATGGGTGCCTCGTCGATCATGGGCTCGATCAACATTATCGCCACCATCATGAATATGCGCGCACCTGGCATGACTTACATGAAGATGCCGCTGTTCGTCTGGACCTGGCTGATCACTGCCTTCTTGCTGGTTGCCGTTATGCCGGTACTGGCTGGCGCAGTCACCATGATGTTGATGGATATTAACTTTGGTACCTCGTTCTTCGATGCAGCTGGCGGCGGTGACCCCGTTCTGTTCCAGCACATCTTTTGGTTCTTTGGCCACCCAGAGGTTTACATCATCATCCTGCCCGCATTTGGTGTGGTATCGGCGATTATTCCGGCCTTTAGCCGCAAGCCGCTGTTTGGATATGCCTCGATGGTTTACGCCACAGCCGCGATCGCGTTCTTGTCGTTCATTGTTTGGGCGCACCACATGTTTACCGTGGGTATGCCGATTGCTGGCGAGCTATACTTTATGTACGCGACTATGCTGATCGCTGTTCCAACTGGCGTTAAGGTCTTCAACTGGATCACCACCATGTATAAAGGTGCGCTGACGTTTGAGACGCCGATGTTGTTCTCGATAGCTTTCGTCATTCTGTTTACCTTTGGTGGCTTCACTGGCTTGATGCTTTCAGTAGCAGCAGCTGATATTCAATACCATGACAGCTATTTTGTTGTCGCCCACTTCCACTATGTAATGGTGGCGGGTGCGGTGTTCTCAGGTACAGCTGCCGTTTACTACTGGCTGCCCAAATGGTGCGGCAAGATGTACAACGAGACTATGGGTCAGGTGCAATTCTGGATCGCCTTTGTCGGCTTTAATATCACCTTTATGCCGCAGCACTTCCTGGGTTTGGCCGGTATGCCACGTCGCTATGCCGACTACGGCCTGCAATTTGCAGACTGGAACATGGTCTCAAGTATTGGTGCGTTCATGTACGGTGCAGCGCAGTTGTTGTTCCTTTACAACGTAATTGCGACTATCCGCAATGGCAAGCCAGTGAGCGACAACAAGGTTTGGGAAGGGGCTGAAGGGCTCGAGTGGGAAGTGCCAACGCCGGCGCCATACCACACCTTTGCCACACCCCCACAAATTAAATAAGGGTCTATTGAAAATTAATCAGCGTTAGGAGGCAAACATGTCTGCGTCAAGGTCACACAAAAAGGTGGTTACTAAACTGTCTCTTTGGGCTGTAGGCATGTTTGGCTTTGCTCTGTTCGTGATGCCGCCGCTGTATGATCTGTTCTGTGAGATCACCGGTATCGGTATTAGGCCAGCTGAACGCTATGAGGCAGCTCCGGCCATAGTGGATTACTCGCGCGAAGTGTCGGTGACCTTTGCGGCCACTAACAACGAGCAGATGCCGTGGCGCTTTGAACCCATTGATAGCAAGGTAGTGGTTCACCCCGGAGAGCGTTACGAGGTTAAGTTTTATGCTAAAAACCTCACTGACCAAGATATGATTGGTCAGGCTATCCCCGGTTTAGTGCCTTTTTCGGCCAGTGACTATTTTCATAAAACAGAATGTTTCTGTTTCAACAGCCAGCCATTAGCCGCGGGTGAAGAGATAGAGATGGCCCTAGTATTTATAGTCGACCCCGAGTTGCCGAGAAGTATAAAAAGTTTAGTAATGTCTTATACGTTATTTGATATTACGCCAGCAGCCGCTGACACGGTTGCGCAATTGCAGTGATGGCAGTCTAGTAAGCCATCCCCTACGGAGAAAAAAACATGTCAGCAGAATCAACTTATTACGTGCCAGAGCAGAGCAAACTGCCGCTGTTCACCGCAACGGCGATGGGCGTACTGTCGATTGGCGCCGCCCGTTGGGCCGGTGGTCTCGGTGGCCCGGCAATTTTCTTTGTCGGTCTAGCGATGATGGTAGCGGTGCTCTACACCTGGTGGAGCATTGTTATAAAAGAGAATATGCAAGGCTTAGTCAGCCCGCAGCTGAAACACTCCTACGTGATTTCAATGCTCTGGTTTATCTTTTCCGAGGTGATGTTTTTTGCCGCATTCTTTGGCGCACTGTTCTACATACGTGTTTTCGCTCTCTCTTGGTTGGGCGGAGAAGCTGCTATTGGTATTTTTGACGACACTCCCACAGGCCCCGCTGTCGCTAACAATGAGCTACTCTACCCCGGCTTCAAAGATGAGTGGCCAGTTATGATTACCCCTGATCAAGCGGCCAATGGCGATGCGGCTCAATTTAAAGGCCCCGATCAGAACATGAGCTGGCCTGGTTTTGCCAATTTGCTGACTTGGTTGCCTTTGTGGAACACAATCGTGCTGATTACCTCCAGCTTTACGGTTCACCACGCTCACACAGCACTGAAAAATGACAATCGCCAGGGCTTCATTCGCTGGTTGGCAGTGACAGTTTTACTGGGTGTGTTCTTTTTGTTCTTGCAGGTAGAAGAGTATATTCATGCCTACACTGAGCTGGGCTTAACTTTAGAAAGCGGTATTTACGGAACCACTTTTTATATGCTTACTGGTTTCCACGGTGCTCACGTGACTATGGGCACAGTTATGTTGTTTATCGCTTTGTTGCGCGGGCTCAAAGGTCATTTCAATAAAGATGACCAATTTGGCTTCGAGGCAGCAGCGTGGTACTGGCACTTTGTTGACGTAGTTTGGGTAGGTCTCTTCCTATTCGTCTACGTGCTCGGTTAGAAACAAAATATCAAAAAGCCGAGCACTGGTTGCTCGGTTTTTTTTTGGCTGCAAGGTGTGGTTGCACGGGGATAATTATTGGCCGCTGCAGTTATTGTTCAACATGACTCGGATGCAGTGTTTTGTCCCAAGGTGCGGTACTTTTTAGCTGGCCTGTGGCAAAGCCAAAAGCGACGGTGCCCAGCAGTGCAAAAACCAGTGCTACACGTATACCTAGTGCGTAGAGTAAGCGTTTGCGGCGATTGCCCAGATCTTTAACGAGGAAATTGAGCCCAGTGAATAAACTGGTAACCACTCCGATAAATAAGATAACGATTAAAATTTTTAACACGCAAATACTCCGCAATAGTCAGCCGAAAAGCCGGCAAGGAATTTAACCATAAATGAGTGACAGCACCCAAGCGAGACCTGCATTGCGATGGCAGCCCAACCGGGTAGGTTTACTCTTTTCCCTCATTTTTATCCCTTTTTTGCTGTGGCTTGGTAGTTGGCAACTGGAGCGTGCGGAAGAAAAACGCTCAATAGTTGCCTTGCACGCTGCCAACCAAGCCGCACCGCGAATAGATTTAAATAGCCTGATTGATAGCGATGGCTTGCAACATAGGCGGATCACTGTCACGGGTGAGTTCGTCGCTAGCCCACTTTTTGTGATTGATAACAAAGTGCGCAACGGCCGCCCCGGCTATGAGATTGCACAGCTATTTATGCCCGAGGGTAGTCAATTGGCACTGTTAGTCAACCGCGGCTGGGTAGCGGCGCCGCTTGACCGACGCAAATTGCCTGAGCTCGAGCAGCTGGTTGGCGAACTGCGCATCCACGGTGCGCTCTATAGGCGTCTCAGCGGTGGCTTGCAGTTAGATGATAGAGTGAAACTGCCACTGAATGAGGTGCAGCGCGTGGGCTGGTTGGACGTTGAACGCGTTGCTAGTTGGGTAGAAACACCACTATTCAGCTACCAATTGCGGCTCGAACGAGACTCCCCAGCTGCGCTGGAGACAGGTTGGCCGGTTGTGGCTATCTATCCACAGAAACATACCGGCTATGCCGTACAGTGGTTTATTATGGCCATTGTTTTAGTTGGTTTAACACTCATAGCTAATAGCAATTTGGCCGCCTGGTTAAAAGCGCGGCGACAGGTCTTACGACAGGATAGTGACAATGACGCAGAGCAATAAAGCGCCGGGCTCCGGCATGAAAATACAAATCATTATTATGTTGGTGATGGTGGTGGGCGCTACGGTTCTGGGTACTGTAATGTTGCCAAAGAACGAGGCGGAGCGCGCCGAGCTGATGGCGTTGCTCGGCACAACCAATATGGGTCGTTTGATTTCGCCCACCGTCAACTGGGTACCGCTGCTACCCGCCGGAGAAAACACCAGTGACGATATAGATGGCCACTACCGTGTCGTCCTAGTCGCCGATGGGCAGTGTGATGCTGGTTGCCAAGAGATGTTGGCAGCTACGCGCGCAGTCGAGGTGCGCTTGGGACGCGATTCGCGCCGTGTCGACAGAATATTACTGCAAACGGGTCTCGAACCAGCTCTTTTGGCTGATATCGAGGCAGCCAACCCAGACCTCGTTGTCGCTTCTTTAGACAGCGCTGCCCTTGAGGCCTTGTTGGCACCGACTACGGCACAGATCACCGGTGCTAATCGTTACTACTTGCTTAATCCCGTCGGTGACGCTGTGCTCTATTATGATGAACAGAATTCTGGCAGCGATCTACTGGAAGACCTGAAACATCTACTCAAATATTCGCCGAGCCGCTAGGAGATTCCCATGAGTGCCAGTACCCCGGCTCAAGAGCCACTCAAG
>Ga0209653_1003473_pt1 | contig 10731 bp, 14 predicted proteins | sample SaaInl6LU_22_DNA_FD_184644 | JGI IMG/M metagenome (GOLD analysis project Ga0209653, IMG submission 184644) | Marine microbial communities from expanding oxygen minimum zones in the Saanich Inlet - ESP_116LU_22_DNA (SPAdes) (version 2) | ecosystem: Environmental > Aquatic > Marine > Intertidal... | reverse complement strand
CAATCAAAGATAATCAACAAGACTACCCTCTACATTGAGTCGTTGATCTTTAATATTGTAACAATAATGTATATTTGCAGTTTTTCTCATCAAAGCAAAAGAATAACTGAACAAACTTTTGAAATGGCAACACAATACATAAAAACTAATTCGAGATCATCACAAACAATGTCAGGTGGATCAAGACTTGGATCAGCAACTTTTTTGGGTTTGAAAGAACCTATGTATAATCAAAACAATCCAACAAACGATATTCTTCCTGTAAATTTTGAAGATGGAATTGCGAGACCTCAAATCGGAGGCAGTATTGCTGTCGATAATGAATTCAAAAAACTTATTATGAAATATATAACAGATATTTTACACTATCATAATATAAATGCATCAAGTGTTATAAAGGGTAAAATTCAAAATATTATCATGCAACATATCAAAGATTTATTTAGACAACTTTCTTCAGGACACCAAAAAGTTAAATACGCATTTGTTACGAAAATGATCAAACAACATAATGTTTTACAACAACCAAAGAAAGATAAAAAATGATATAAATAATATATATATTTTTGATACAATATGCCAATCATTACGATTGACGGTAACATAGGATGTGGGAAAACTAGTTTACTAAATTATTTACATAAATATCATAAAATGGTTATTGATCTTGAACCTGTTGATAATTGGATACCTTATCTAAACAAAATGTATAATGAAAATAAAGATGTATTTCCTTTTCAGGTAAGAGTATGGTTAGATAGATGTTGGGTACAGGAAAAATCAGATGTTCTTGTGTTGATGGAAAGAAGTCCGTTTTTTATAAGAAATGCATTTTTAAAAACAACATTTGAAAACAATTGGATTTCTGATAAAGAAAATATGATTCTTCAAGAATTACATGATAAAACTGCTTATCTCTGGAACGATATTCATTATATATATTTACGATCATCACCAGAAAAATGTTTACAAAGAATTAAAAAAAGGAATAGGTCTTCTGAACAATCAATTTCAGAAGAATATCTCTATCAAATACACAAAGAACACGAAGCATGTTGCCATACATTAGGGTTTTTAAATAAATGCACAATTATTGATGTTGAAAATAAAACCATTGCCGAAATTGCAAAAGAAGTTATTGATTGTATATCAAAAATAACTTAAAGGTTACACTGATATGATAATAAAATGACAAATTATGTCACATGTAACATAGATAACAATCTTGGTGATCAAATGTTTAATATTGCAGTAACTATACAATATTCAAAATATCATAACAAATCACCAATTTTTTTTACATCAAATGATTTCTCGTATTTTAACCTCAAGACTTTGAGTCTTGATGAAAAAGAAAAATTTGGTTTTAAACAAATAAAAATCGAAGATCATACTAAAGTCTCTGATTTGTCAAAAGTTGAAGAAAATGTTGAACTCATTGGAAACTTCCAATCGTTCAACAGTATTTATGACTTTAAAGAAAAACTACAAGATATTTTCTTCCATAACGAAGATGTAATGTATAAAGCATACGACTTGTATCAAAAAATAAAGAAAGATTTTGGCAACGAAACAGATGATAATTATGTCACTGTTCATGTAAATAAAGAATCTTATGACGAATCTTATTATACAAAAGCATATGATATTGTTTCAAAACTTATCAATTCAAAAGGCGTATATGGAGCAAAAGATGTCGTTGTTGTTTCCAATGATATTAAATGGTGTAGAGAAAATATGAAAATCAAAAATGCTGACAAAATGTATTTTGTTGAGGAAGAAAATGAATATATTCAAATGGTATTGATGTCATTTTTTGCCCATAACATTCTATCAGATTCAACCTTAAGTTGGTGGGGTGCATTTCTGAGCAATCAAAAAGAAAAAACAGTGACAATTTCTTCAAAATTTCCTTCACCAATCAATGGTGCAAATTGGATTATTGTATAATTTTAATATACAAAATAAAAAATAATTATTTTTATTGAACAATTTTGAATTTTGATAGTAACTGATCAATATCTAAAATTGATTGTTGAATTTCTTTGATTTGATTATTTTTATCTTTAATTGTTTTGGCAATATTTTGGATAGATTGAGTATTGTTTTGAATTAATGTTGCGTATTCTGTATGATTTTGAATTAACATGGTTTTGGATTCAGTTAATTCTCTGAAGATCTTATGCAATTCGCTTTCAGATATTGTATTCTCAATACTTTGAAGAACAAGTTTGTTTTGTCTTTCTTCTTCCAATGCCTTATTAAAATCACTGAGTAAATTATTCACTTTTTGTCTTGTTCCTTTAACGCTATCAATGAAAGACCCAGAAAAAGTATTTACTAATTCCATATCTTCTTTAAATGTTTCCAGTGTCGCCATTCTTATTACTCAATAATTTATAATCTTTAAATATATTTTATGATTTGGCAAATTTCTTCAAATTATGATTCAATTTGTTCAATTCTTTTGCAATTAATGCAAGGGATTGACCAACAGTAATTCCTTCGTCGTCTGTAAGGAAATTCCCAAGAGCATTATACAATCCTATATCGGTCAAACTATCTGCAACAATTTCATCTTCGTCATCGTCATCATCGTCATCGTCATCAACTTCATTAACTTCATGATTATCGCTATTGGATTCATTTTCATCTTCTTCAAATACTTCTTTGTCGTCAACCTTTTTTTCGGAACTCATTTTGAACAACTCTATTGAAACAGATTATCAAAATCTTTATATAATTTTATATTAGATATAGCACAAGAATGAAACCCTTTGTTCGTCTTCTTTCGTTCTTACTAGCGTTTTTTATGACTTTGAGTATATACATATTGTCATATTCAATACCACAACGAAAAAAAATCATTTATGAAATGTATACAAATATGAATAAAATAGGTAATACGAATATTACAAATAATATGAATAATATTAATTTTTCAAACGGGGACGAAGAGATAATTTTATCCGAAACACAAAAACAATCACTTGAAGAAATATTCAATCAAGATGTTCCACAATTTCCTCAAGAAGAATCAGTATTTATGTTTTTATCTACAATTAATAACCAGGGAAATATTTCGAACAATGAATTGAAATGGTATGATAATTTCCTGAATATTTCCCAAATATTAAAGACAGACTTTAATAAAGGTACGTACTTTGCTTTGAGCAATCCAATTTCTTTTAAAAATGACGAACTATTACCATATTCAAAAGGAGCAGACTTGTCTCATACCAGTTTAATAGGTCCAACAGCATTATATTTTGCAAATGATGAAAAAACCTTCAAATTAACAGAATTTTCAGTAATATTTATGATGAAAATATCTAGTGTAACAAAAAAATGTACAATTTTTGAAATGCTCTGCAACACCAGAACAAACGATACACATTCTTTTGTTCCACAGGCAATTGCAATAAGTATATCAAGAGCAAGTAATACAGAAATTAACTTTATTGTAACAGTAGGATCAAATTCTTTTACTATCAAAGACATTGACCAGAACTCTATAATTAATGATATTATACACACAATAACTTTGATATATGATGGTACAAAAGTTAGTGTATTTATAGATAACAGGGAATATTCTCATACTCCTGATAAAATTGAAGAAATCACACTTGGATCTACTCCTGTTATTATCAATAAATCACCTGAATTAGATTGTATATTGTACGGGTTCGCATATTACAAAAAACCATTAAAAAAAGAAGATATTGTAGATTTTAAGAAATTCATAACATATTATCTATCTGGTCTTGATGTTATAATGAAAGAAAAACTAGAATATATTAAACTTTTACAAATGTCAACAAAAAGAACACAAGATAGTGAACGCAAATTTCATGATATATCGAAACAACTTGATAAATGCAATATTGAGGACTACAATTTGGATAAAATTCAAGATATATCTGCAATTATTCCTCCGAAACCATCTCAAATGTAACAATTTATATGATTTATACGATATAAAGATTAATAATGTCTAAGATATTAACTAGATGACAATCAAAGCAGGAATTTTTATTCTTACACAAAACACAACTGAAAGAAAAACATATCTGAAAACATCCTTGTATTTCTTATTTCGACATTTTAATTCCAAGTTCAAATATCCTGTTATAATTTTACATGAAAAAGATTATGACGAAAAATCAAAACAAGAAATAATTCAAAGTGTTAGAGAATCTTGTAGAAGTCTAATTTCGTTCAAAGAAATCGACGAAAATGACTTTGTTGTTCCATCGCATATAAGTATGGATAAATTGAAAGAAATTGTAGCAATTCAACCTGTTCCATATTGGAGATCAATTAGATATAGACAAATGTGTTACTTTTGGTTAAAACACTTTATTAAATACACAGAAGGTTTTGATTATGTAATGAGACTAGATGACGATAGTCTTATTGAAGAAAATATTCAAAAAGACATATTTGAAACAATGGTAAATAAAAATCTTGTATATGTTTCAAATATTTTACATGTTGATTGTGGTTTATGCAATTATGGTATGAAAGATATGTTTAAACAACTATTTCCAGACAAACTAGAAACAATTGAAAAAGGGTTGTTTGTTGATTCAAAATTACCAGATAATAATGAGGTCTTTAATAAATTCAAAAAGGTTTGGGAAATTGTAAATGACAAATCTTATACACAAACAGAATTCAAAACACAAATGCCTTTAATGTATTACAATAACTTTTTTGCTACTTCGACCGAATTTTGGAAACAAGAAAATGTGAAAAAACTGGTTGATAAAATAGATGAAAATGGTGGAATATTTTATTATAGATATGGAGATGCTCCTATCCAAACTCTACTAGTAACCCTTCTGTCACCAGATCAAATTTCTAGAGTTGTGTTCAAATATTCAAAAAGATTACAACGCGAAGTGTTCATAGATTCTGAAAATCAATTTCATAGTTATATGCCAAAAACATATGATCAATCTTCATGTATTTTACAAAAATAAAATATTAAGATTTTATAGAAATAATCAATGGACGGTGTTTTAGGTAAAACAATAAGTGGTGGAGGAAAAGGTAAAAATACAAATGATAAAATGAAAAGTAAATCAAATTCAACAGATATGAAGAAAAAACCTGTTGTTAAACAAAATAAAAAGGATAAAAAATGATAAGTGATTTATATTTATACCATAATATATAGGATGTCTCCTACATATGTTGGTGCACATGTAAAGAAAGAAACCAATTTATTGAAAACACTCGATGTTATAACAAAAAATGGTGGAAATGCTTTACAATTATTTGCTTCTAATCCTAGAAGCACACAAACACCCAATCTTGATTCATATCATATGATATCTGATGATTTTAAAAAACTTTGTACGACAAACAAATGTTCTACAGTCATACACTCTTCCTATACAGTCAACTTGGCAAAAGAACCAAAAGATGGTAAAAGAATTCTTGATCTTAAAGATTGTTACTGGGTTAAACTGTTACTTGGAGAACTTGAAGTATCTGATATAATTGGTTCAATTGGTGTGGTTGTTCATGTCGGAAAATATACTACTCAAACACACGAAAATGGTCTAAAACAAATGTTTAACACAATTAAGTATATCATTTCGCAAATGAAAGAAAAACAAATAAAATCAAAATTAATTATCGAGACTCCTGCAGGAGCAGGAACAGAGTTATTGACAAATGTTGATGATTTCATTCAATTCTTCAATGACTTTTCTGTATCCGAGAAAAAGCACTTGGGTATATGTCTCGATACTGCACATATTTGGTCATCTGGTTATGATATCAATGATTATTATTCATTGATCTGTAAATCAAACGAGAAGGATATTCTTGTTGTACACTTCAACAATAGCAAAAAAGACCAAGGATCACATGTCGATACACATGACAATATTTTTGATGGAAAAATTAAATTGAAAGACATGGAAACATTTATGAAAAATATCAAAGGAGACCCTATGATTATTCTTGAAAAACCATCCGATGATTTGAAAAAAGATTTCAAATGGATTAGAAAAATATAATACCATATGTCATAACAAAAATAACATATTTAAGAATATTTTGATATATTAATTTAAAATGAATATATTCTTATTTTTGTTGTTTCTAGCAAATACAAGCGCATATGTCATACATCACAATATCAATCCATTGTTTAATAATTGGAATTGTTTAGGTTTGGTTAAACATATAGATTTCAATAAACCATACATAAGCAAAGTTGGAGAACTACCTTTAGTCACGTGGAAAGATAAAAAAGATCAACTTCATACTTCTTTGAATATATGTAAACATATGGGTTCATCTTTTGACGAAGGTAGTATTAAAGACGGTTGTCTTGTTTGTCCTTACCATGGTTTAAACTATGAAGAACAAGATAGTGTAGGTATTACTCTAGAACATCAAGGAAAGATATTTTGGTCTTATCTACCGAGAACATATAGACCAGGTTCTATTCCCTTTTATGAAAATGAAAATTACAGAAAATCATTCATAGAAATTGACATGGATTGTAGTTTGAAGGATAGTGCTTATAATACAATGGATATTTTGCATCCTACATTTGTACATTCTGGTATGTTTGGATTTGGTAACAACAAAAAACCAGGAAATATAATGAATCACGACTTCAAGGACCAAAAAAAGATTGGATTGTCTTTTGATTATCATTCAAATGGTATTTTGCAAAGAATAAACAAAAATTCTAAATCAACAAACAACTATCATATGTTTGAATTTCCGGCATTTACGTGGTCAAGAGTTTCTTTTAAAAAAACAAATCATCTTATAATTGGTGTTCATTTTCTTCCAATATCTGAGAAAAAAACTAAATGGTTTGTAACTATTGTTCAAAATTACATGAAAAATAATTTTGTTGAAGAACTCTGTATGAAATACATGGCATTGTTGATTTTAAAACAAGATCAAAAACAAATGAAAAACCAATATGTTGAAAATGATCTCAAAGAATCAATCATTTTCTCTCATACATTTGAAAACGAAGAACCTATTCATAAATTAAATAAGTTATATAAGAATATTACATACCCTGATATTTATCATTGTATAGATTTGTACAATGATTACAAAATGAGATTTTAATAAGTAATTGGTTGAGACTGACATGGTCCAAATGTTTTCCTATGAAATCTTGTTATTCCGTATTTTTTGATTGCTTCAAGATGTTTTGGAGTACCGTATCCTTGATTATTTTTTAGATCATATTTTTCTAATTCTGGATGGTCTGATATAAGTTGTAAAAATGAAGTATCATGGTGATCTTTTGCCAAAATCGATGCCGCTGCTATATTTAAAAATTTGTTGTCTCCTTTCACAATACATTCATATTCAATAGGTTCTGAATCAACTCCGGGCGGAACAAAACCATTAAAATGTGTTCCGTCTATCAAAAGTTTGTTAAAAGAATGTTTTTTATATGCTTCGTTGATAGCACGATTCATCGCTCTCATTGTTGCTTTCAGTATATTAGTATCATCGATTTCTTCAGGTGAAGCAGTGCCTATACCATAGGTTATAGCGTTTCGTTTTATATATTCTGACAATTCTCTTCTTTTTTTTGTAGACAATTTCTTAGAATCTTTTATTTCTTTATATTTTTCATCTTCAAATACTGTGGGAAGTACTACACAAGCAGCAACAACATCGTAAATTAGACCTCCTCTATTAGATTCATCGACTCCTGCAACCAAAATACTATTGTCTTCGTGTCAAATATATTCTGACATATTGATCATACAATTGAATTAATTTTTATATACTTTTTAAATAGGGATACGAATGTCAAGTAACAAATCTTATCGCGATTTACAGACCTATGTCACAAGATTAAACAATGTTGAAAAAACAATAAACAATAAAAAACAACATATTGATCTTGCAAAAACATTTCTTAATGAAATTGTTTATAAATATACAAAAATACAACAAACAATAACAAAACTACATTCTTCCATGAATAAAAAGGATCTTTATGTCAAATTTAGATATGAAATAAAAGATCTTATTGAAATGCGGTTTATATTCATTGAAAAATATAAAAATTTAAAATCAATTTACGATGAAAAAATAAAAAAGGTTTCGCAATTAAAAGGAAAGATTTATAGATCGAAACAATCTATTCGTGGTGCAGGAAATTCTTATGATTATGATAAATTACATGAATTATTATCATCAATAATTGCAAAATACTCATCACGTGAATTCAAAGAAAAATTGTCAGACAGAGACGTATATCATATTATGAGAGAAACTTTTGAAACTTTACAAGAAATGATAAATTATCGTATTTTCATAAATGATAATTATATTTCAAAAATGGTTAAGAAAACATTATCTCCTGGAGTTTCTCCAAGTATTGGCAAGTCGAAATATAAATCAAAAAGTATGTCGAAAAGTCCTAAGAATATGACCGTGTCATCTAGAAGTCCTGATATCAAAATCAAAGGGTGTTTCAACTTCTTTGGTATGAAGAAATGCTAAATCTTTAATATTTGTCAGCAAAATACTGAGGAGTTTCCATTTTATATATTGTTGCTGTGAATGTTCTTCCTTGATAAATTTCTATATTTAATTTGTCACCATCGTATATTTCGCGACACCCTATGGTGTCTTCACAGTTCTGGTTATCAAAAACAATGGGTAATCTCATCATATTATTTTTATCAGTTGCAGTATAATAATTCCATCGTTCTTTGTGGTTTGGAAGTCGTCTACTGAACAAAGGTAATACAATAGGTTCTTTATCGGATTCGTTAGATGTTAGTATCCCTATTTGTTGGTATTCTGTCTTATTGTATTCTGGTAATTTATGTGGATGTACTCTATCGTCAACGTGCTGATGATTTTCTTGAGGAACGACTATAATAGTTTCTTGGTTTTTATTTGATGATGTTAATTCTGTTGTTTTCTTATTTTTTAAAATTACAAAAATCAGACCGATAATAACTATTATTAACACTCCTAAAAGAAATGCAATCAAAGGTAACCAATAATTTTGTGCTACCTTTTGTTTAACCATATCAACTATTTTACTATTATATTTTTAATGTATAAATAAAAGAGTACATGTTTGTATATTTTTCAAAATATATTTAAACTTTCAAAAAATTGACTTCAAAAGATGAAAATGTACTCTTTTCGCGTGACAGGTAATAAAAATCAAAAAGAATTATATCTGGAAAAAAATGACAACAAGATAAGACAAAATACCACATATCATATAAACTTGAGAAAGAGATAACAATCCATTGACAGAATGTTCCTTGATTTGAACGCCGATATCTTAGATAGAATTTACACAGAAGTTTCTATTCAAAATATAGATGAAATTGCTATATTTAAATACAAGTATAACGAATTCATCAAAGAAAATGAATATTTGGGATTTGATTTCACTTCAGTTCCTGATTATACGACAGATGATATAACAATGTGTGTTTTCGATACAATTCAAGATTGGATATCAGATTATATAAACGAACTTGATCAAAATCAGATAAATACAATCATTTGTCGATACGGTATCAATAAATCTATTGTTCTTTTACAAGATTTTCATAGAGTTGGTTTAGGAGATTCTTCGCACGAAATATGTGAAATAATGGAAGATGAACGTTTCCAAGTTGATAGGAAAATGGTAGAAATCATTATGAAAGATTGTGTCAACTTTGCTTCCGACTGGAGAAAGAACTAAATAAAACAAAAACAAACAAAACAAAAAAATATATCCATTTTTGGATTTTTTGAAAACAAAATTTGAAAAACCTTTTATAAAATTTCCCTTTTATACTTTTTTTTATACTTTTTTTATACTTTTGAAAATGACAATTATTAATAAAAATAAATCATAACAATCTTATTAACATTTCAACATATTGAAAAATCGTTTAGCAAAATCCTGAATTTTCTTAGCAAAATCCTGAATTCTATATAAAACAAATAAAAAGAAGATCATTTATGATAATGAATCATTGTTGTAAAAATAAAAAACACATAATGAATGTTGAAAATACAAAAACCCAGTAAAAGAGAAATCAATTTTTGAAAATGAAATTTATTTTTGAAAATAAAATTTGAAAATCTTTTTATAAAATTTCCCTTTTATACTTTTTTTTATACTTTTTTTATACTTTTGAAAATGACAATTATTGATCAAAATAGACCATAACAATGTATTCGTTGATTTAAAAATGATCATAAATTATCAAGAAAATCCTGAATTTCTTCAAGAAAATCCTGAATTTCTTCAAGAAAATCCTGAATTCGATGTAAAGAAACCAAAATATATATCATTTATGGTAATGAATTTTTGTAATTCTACATTAAAAAAATAAACAAAAAACAAATGAAAAACAAACAAAATATTTTTTTGAAAATGAAATTTATTTTTGAAAACAAAATTTGAAAAACCTTTTATAAAATTTCCCTTTTATACTTTTTTTTATACTTTTTTTATACTTTTGAAAATGACAATTATTAATAAAAATAGACCATAACAATGTATATAATTATTCAAAAATGATCAAATATTATCAAGAAAATCCTGAATTTCTTCAAGAAAATCCGGAATTTTTTCAAGAAAATCCGGAATTCGATATAAAGAAATAAAAAGTACATCATTTATGATAACGGATCATTGTTGTAAAATTTGTAATTATTCCACAGAAAATAAATATAACTATAATAAACATTTGAAAA
>Ga0209653_1003472_pt1 | contig 10732 bp, 10 predicted proteins | sample SaaInl6LU_22_DNA_FD_184644 | JGI IMG/M metagenome (GOLD analysis project Ga0209653, IMG submission 184644) | Marine microbial communities from expanding oxygen minimum zones in the Saanich Inlet - ESP_116LU_22_DNA (SPAdes) (version 2) | ecosystem: Environmental > Aquatic > Marine > Intertidal... | reverse complement strand
TATACCCGTTTTAAATGGATAATCGTTCACAAAAATAGCCTCTATATTCCGTTGATTTTCTCTTATGAAATATTCTGAAGTATCCGAAAAAAACAATCTATTGAATGCTTGATATATGGTTGTATTATTACCAGAACCACCCCCGGCAGATGGAATAGCTCGCAACTCGGTGCGTGTAATAGAAGATATATCATCAGATGAAGCCATTTTTTGTGTATATTTTGTTTCTTTTCCTACCGATGTGTATAATTTATGTGAAAATCCCAACTCTTGTGTGATGGAACGCGATTCGGTTAAATCAATGAAGAATGGGTGATCGTGTAAAGATGTGAAGGTAAATCGCTTGGATTTGTCATTCTTTTCCAATTTGAGATGAAGATCAAGAAACGTGTCGTAAGGCATGACACTGACTATTTCATTTTTAATGGGATCGAATATGTCCCGGAGATGTGTCTTTATGTAGGCGTTCGTCGTTTCCATCAATTCTTCGGATGTATAATTCTGTATAGGATATTCTACTCGCATGTACGAAAACACACGCACATGTGTATTACTCGGAATATCATCTATAACATCGTCATCGTCCTCCACTGCGTACATGTCGAATGTACCTGGTGGTTTCACCCATTCTCCTAAGTCGTTTTTGATCATTTTACCAACCGTAATATCACACGTTGGTGTGTCTGTGTCTATGATGCCTCTCTTTATTTCGTTTCCGGTAGCATCTGTTACTTGTATAAAAAATTGAGTAAGGGTTGAGACGGACGTATTACTCGTATTCTTCATGATTTGAATCATAAAACCATTTATGATTTTTGATATGGTATGGCGAATGATATACATTTGAATGGGATGTTTTTTAGGATTGATATTGTTCAATTTTACATATTCCCTCGAATATATCTGGTCCGGAACAGGATTATCGTCTGGATTCGAGGAATGGAGTGGAATTTCATAAAGACTATCTGTAACTGTATATGTTGTCGGGCCCTTAGTAACGTTGGAGTCATTCAAGATGTAATGTTCTAATAATGTCCCGAACGCGAATACGTTATTATATTCCTCTACGTTATAAAATGTGTTCGGAATGTATGAATCGACTAATTCTATACTCGTGACGTATGGGATTGGTTCATCGAAACCGCGTTCTCCCTTCATATTCTTGACGAACCAATGTGTACCATCTGTTTCCATTTGTCTTGAATCTAAATTCATGATGATGTATTCCTCCTCCCCAATATCTTTTATATCATCTATCTCAGTGGACATGATGTGTTATAATCATTTGGATATATTATTACGTTAAAATGTACGTTCATCTTGTTCCAGCGCCGCCCTGTGTTCAAGGGATTCAATGAAGCTTTTCACTCTGCGTTCTTTTTCATCCTTGGGAACCCATGTGTCGAAGGCCTCATTCAGACCTATGACTTCCTTGCTTACACACGAAGATGGGACCTCCGAATCATCAATCAGATCACTTATGTTGTCGTCTGATTCTTCTGTGCTGTACGAATCTATAGATCCTATATCCTCATCATCGCTTTCTTCAGAATCAAACGTTGGCTCCCCTATCTTTACAAAAAACGTTCTAGTGTGCGATTCTTTCATCATGAACCCCATTTTCTCCCACGCGTCTTCAAGAGTATCCTTCACCGCGAGCGTTGCCATGACGCTCTTCTCTGGTATGAGGTCGTATGTTTCATCGTAAACCAAGTATCCGTTGTTTGTTTCCGATGGAACAAGATAATATCCCTCGTAATAATATTCGTCATCTTTTACGATACGTCCAACAGCCTCCGCGAACCATACACATTCATCATCGTCATCATCTAGTCCTCTTACTTGAAGCAATGTGGGTATTGTAAAAGTCATATTACATTAAAAGATTAGAAAAATTAATTTTAGGCGACGCTATCGATGGGGTCTTCGGTACCCTTCTTCACCTCGTCCTTTCGCTCTTCGTACAATTGTTTCGCTTTGAGCTGTTCTTCCTTGTGCGTCTGCACGATGTTGTTTAGAATTTCATCCGCGTGATGTTGTTCGTCGATTTGACTGATATCAGGGGGTACTAAAAGCCACTTGTACATCTCGACGAGGAAAACGTCGAACGTCTTGTCGAGCGATTGAAGCTTCTTTGCGTGATGTTGTGCGGCTTCCTTAGTGTTGAATACACCACGAATCTTCACGCCACATTTTTCGTGTTTCTGGTTACTTTGATCGCTCACGATACTTATGAGCGCAAAGTTTTGTCCGGGGATGGTGATAGGGTCAGCTTCGAGATGATCTGTCTTTTCCATTATATATACATCGATATATAATCTTTAAACCGTTGGGATGAATTCCCATTGTAGATCTCCGCATATTTTTTTGAATATACAGTCTTGTTGATATAGTTTTTCTCTGCTTTTTAGAAGGGGGAAGCTATCTAAGAATTCATCGTGACCGAGAAGTTCACAAAATTTATATAGACAGTACCCATAAGATAGAAAGTTTGATCTTCCTTTGGGTTTATGCTTCTCGAACGGCTCTTGGATATCTCTGAACATATTTCTGAGTTGTTCTTCCAAATGGGGTGTCATAGTTGGTGGAGATATACCGCTCAGCATATTTGTAATTTGGGGAACATGTTCGTAAAATTTATTATACTTTAGCTTTTTCAGAAGATCTTTCACCCTCTTTTGTGTTATCTGTGTCATATCCGTTATGCGTATCTTTTTCAATTCGAGTCGCAGGGCGTCCAACACATCAGGAGGTATGAAAGTTGATTCCTTCGCTTGAAATTGCGCCATCCATTCGTTGAAATGATTAATTCTCTTGTACGCAAAACATATGTTGACATCGGAATTCACTTCTTGGTCGTAGCTCATATTTTGCGCACCCATCTCGAAATTAATCTCCGCATCCCCACAGCTTGGGCATATCATTGTTGCTTCGGCGAGTGACATGATTCTTGGTACGTTACACGCTTTACACGTGTATGTGCAGTGTGATTCAGATTGGGTAGGAATATTTTCTGTGATGCTCAGGTATTCGTCGTACATCTTGCCTCTGTCGTTGTTCCCCTTGGTGTGAACGAACGATCCATTCATCACCGCTTGCTCATCTCCTCGATTCGTACTGTCCGTCGTGTACCTTTGTATGATGGGGGCTACAGACAACATGTATTCTATATCGTCGTGTTCGTACGACATTTCGTTTTCTATTTTCTCTATACGGGCATCTATATCACACTTTTCTTCCCATGATATTGCTTCTTGTAATCGCGCTCGTAAAGTCGAAATCATGTTCTTTTTTTCTTGTACATTGTCTTGTGTGAGCAAATTTTTCACAACACTTTTATGTTTAGCCTCTAATGTCGTACGTGAATCAGATATTATTGGCATACTTCTTTAAGAAGACATATTTTTTAAATTATAAAATGCGGCTACGGCTTGTGTGTCAAACGCCTTGTGATACTTACTCTCGTTCAAACAGTCTTTCAAGAAATTTTTATATTTAGGGAAAATCTTGTATTGATTCAATAGACTCAATTCACTCTTCATGACATCTACGCTTCCACTCTTTGTGACACCCATCAATGTGTTTTCCTTTAGAATATTTTCTATGACAACACTCGACAGGAATAAGAATATCATCTCATTTTTTATCGGCGTTCGTAGTATCTTCGCACAGCTCTTGAACGTACCCAATACGTTATGTGCGCTACAATCCTCCTCGAGGTCTCGTATGAAATTGTCGTTGTTTTCTATGAAATCTTGTATTTTATCGTCGGGGATTTCGTTCACGAGCATACGTTTCATGAATACCTTCAGACCTTCTCGCACCTTCTGTGTATATACACACGTACACACCTTCCGAACGAGTTCATTGTCTAGTTCCATGGCACATCCCGTGTCGTACACGATGATGCTCTTCTTTTTCGGGTCGTATGCCCAATTTCCATGATGTAAATCACAGTGTAAAAACCCATGTTCGACGGACATACTTCTCAAAATAGTGAAAAGATACAGTGCGACTTTATTGTACAAATATGGATTTTCTACGACATCTTTCTTTTGCATACCTTCCAAATACGTCATCACGATTATATCTTCAGAATATTCAACAGGTATTGGAAAGGTGACGAAGGGGGTATCCTTATAGCTTTCGTTGAATCGTATCATGTGACTCGCCTCTCTTCGCATGTCTATTTGACTCGAGTACGAGAGAATAAAGGCGTCGATGTCTACGATGGATATCATCTTAGATATCCACACGAGAAGTGCCCTGAAACACGCTATTTGTTTCATGGAAAAGTCGAAAATATCTGGATGCCTTACCTTGATGGCAACATACTGATCGGTCATCGTGTCATATGCTTTGTAGACCTGTCCGATGCTACCCGAGGCTATCGGTGTCTGTGAATCTAGTATGTACCTATCCTCGATGTTCTTGTCGAAAGACGTTCTGTATGCTTCTTGTGTTTTATGATAACTATGTTCATGAATGTTATCAAACACTCTTTCTTCCAATCGTTTATTCTCGTGTACAGAAGCGTATAATTGGGTCAACTTTATAAAGAATGGCCCATTCCATTGAAGTAACCTAAAGAATACCTCGTATGTAAAGTTCGAATCTATGTACAGAAATGGAATCCATAACACGAGTAGCATGAAACGGAATATGATGAACATTATATAATACTTTGTATATGTTTTTTTAAGTATAAGCGCGGTAAATGATTTATAAAATTAGCGTGTATATGAACAAGATGAAGAACGAGTACATCAAGCATATTCAAGATTTGTCCTTCACGTTCGCCAAGTGGCATTACGAACAATATTTACAAGAAAAGGCCATCACAAGCATTAAATCGAAAGACATCAAAAAGGTTGTCGACGACATATATACGACCGATAAGAAAAACGATCTCGCGCGCTTCATTCGCGGAAACATGAAGCAGCACTACGGAGATGCGTATAATTCATTCCTCACCGAAAACATCATGAATAATATATTCGAAGACGATGCGTACACAAAGCAGCGCATATGCACCGAGATTGAATACTTTCAACAGACTTAAAGATTTAATGACGTTCAATAGGTACGATACAATGTCTTCACTCGAAGCCCGCGTTGATGCTCTTGAAAAACGTGTCTTGGCCCTTGAAGGCGGCAAACCAAAAAAAGTTCGTGAGCCGAGCGCGTACCAAGTATTCGTGAAGACGCGTTACGCGGAATTGAAAGACGATGTGAAATTCGCTCAGTACGAAGGTAAGGCTAGGTTTATCGCTATCAACAAGGCTTGCGCCGAAGAATGGAAAAAGCAACAAAAGTAATCCTTGAATCATTGAATACACCAAAACCGGAGGAAAAAATTCCTTTATTTTTGATGTAAGCTTTTTTGTAATATTATTTTTTAAATACACTGCGCGATGTATTCATTTTAAAACAAAAAATATGCTAAATACGTATGAGCATTTAGTTGGAATAAGCCAAGCCACCCATACCAGAGAGGATACGGAGGACGTTGACGGACGTCGCGAAGATCTTCACCTTAGAGCCGGCAACCTTGGCGGCATCAGAATCGATCTGAAGCTTGAGCGTAGCGTTGTCGATGCGGGAGAAGTTGCACGTACCGGAAGGTTGGTGTTCCTCGGGCTTGACGGCGAAGGAGTACACGTAGATGTTCTTTTCGGGGATGCGAGTGTGGTGTTGGAAGGGTTGCACGAGACGGAAATAAGAACCCTTGCGCTGATCGAATCGGTCGTGACCGTTGAGTTGAAGGTTCGCGCTGACAACAACATCGTCGATGTCAGACTTATCGTAATTGAATTTATCACCAACTTTGGGTTGGGTGACGACCCAGACAAGCTCCTTGACGGGGTGGTTGAAGTTCAACCGGTAAGAACCGTTGGCAGAGGGTGTTTCATCGCCGGTGAATTGAAGCTGTTCGATGAGGAGTTCGTGCTGGGATTGCGCGAAACGCTTGCGCTCATCGGTGTCGAGGTAGACGTAATCGATGTACAGGGACATGTTAACCTCCTTGTCAGTTGTTTTGGTACCAGAACCACCGTGGCACAAATCATCAATCTTAGCGAAGGTGAAGTTGATCTTGACTTCGTGGTACTGCAAAGCAATGAGGGGGAGAGCAAGACCATGGTTGCGGTTGAAGAAGAACTGAAGGGGGATGTAGAGAGTAGACCCAGTGCCCTTAATGTCAGTACCAGAGGCACGACGGATCATATCAGAGTCAAACATACCTTTCTTGGCTTCGGGGGTGCTGAGTTCGGACCAGATGTCGAGCCATTCGCCGTAGTGACGATCGATACGTTGGCCGCCGATTTCGAGTTCGACCTCTTCGATGAGGTTATGACCGACGTTGGAGTTCCACTTCCAACCATTACTGAGTGTAGGGAGTTCTACTTCGAGAACGGTGTTTGTGATGAGATCGCCGTTGCGGCTCACGGTGACAGTCGCCTTGCGACCGAAACCGGTAGTACCATTGAATACTTGAGCGATGGATTCAACGGAAAAGTTTGTGTGACGGCGGTAAATCGCCTTGAAGAATGTAATTTCGGGGTCACCGGTGAGGTAAACGTCTTGAGCGCCGTAGGCTACGAGTTGCATTAAACCGCCTCCCATTGTTAATTGTACTATATACTCAGAAAAAAATAATCACCAAAAACCGGAGGAATAATATTCCCTTATTTTTTGATGATGGTTCAATATTTAACAATCAATACATTTAGTTGGAATAAGCCAAGCCACCCATACCACTGAGGATACGGAGGACGTTTACGGAAGTCGCGAAGATTTTGACCTTGGAGTTAGGCGCGTCAACAGCAGATTGAGCGATTTGAAGCTTGAGCGTAGCGTTGTCGATGCGGGAGAAGTTGCACGTACCGGATGGTTGGTGCTCTTCGGGCTTGACGGCGAAGGAGTACACGTAAATGTTCTTCTGAGGGATGCGGGTGTGGTGTTGGAAGGGTTGCACGAGACGGAAATAAGAACCTTCGCGGGCGTCAAATCGGTCGTGACCGTTGAGTTGGAGGTTGGCGCTCGTAACAGCGTCAACACCGGTGCGACCTTCATCGTCAGTAATGTCGCTACCATATTCGAATTTGTTACCCTTTACAGGTTGGGTGACGACCCAGACAAGCTCCTTGACGGGGTGGTTGAAGTTCAACCGGTAAGAACCGTTAGTCATAGGGGTTTCATCCCCGGTGAATTGAAGCTGTTCGATGAGGAGTTCGTGTTGGGATTGGGCAAAACGCTTGCGCTCATCGGTGTCGAGGTAGACGTAATCAATGTACAGGGACATGGGGGGTTCATCAACAGAAGGAACCGCGGGAGTCGCACCTGTACCAGCGTAGTGACACAAATCGGAAAGCTTGGCGAAGGTGAAGTTGATTTTGACTTCGTGGTACTGCAAAGCAATGAGGGGAAGAGCAAGACCGTGGTTGCGGTTGAAGAAGAACTGAAGAGGGACGTAAAGTGTGGAAGCAGAGCCGTTAGCAGTTGCTACGTCGGCGACACGGCGAACCATTTCAGAGTCGAACATACTCTTCTTGGCTTCAGGGGTGCTGAGTTCGGACCAGATGTCGAGCCATTCGCCGTAGTGACGATCGATACGTTGGCCGCCGATTTCGAGTTCGACCTCTTCGATGAGGTTATGACCGACGTTGGAGTTCCACCTCCAGTTGGGGGGAAGCGCAGGAAGCTTGACTTCGAGAACAGTGTTTGTGATGAGATCACCATTGCGACTCACGGTGACAGTCGCCTTGCGACCGAAACCAGTAGCACCATTGAATACTTGGGCGATGGATTCAATGGAGAAGTTTGTGTGACGGCGGTAAATCGCCTTGAAGAATGTAATTTCGGGGTCACCAGTGAGGTAAACGTCTTGGGCACCATAGGCTACGAGTTGCATTAAACCGCCTCCCATTGTTAATTGTACTATATACTCAGAAAAAAATAACAGTAATATACGACCATGTTTAATTTTCGTAAAAAATATATCCACACATAACAGCAGATGAACATCAACATAAAGAAATTCGATCCGTCAACAATAGGAGATAATCGAGTCCTTGTTTTCATCGGAAAACGTGGTACCGGAAAAACTACTCTTGTCACAGACATTTTATATCACAAGAAACATATACCCGTCGGAATCGTCATGTCAGGAACAGAAGAAGGAAATAGTTATTATCAACAATTCGTCCCAGATTTATTCGTGTATAATGAATATAACCCCGAGGTAGTAGATACCGTTATAAATCGGCAAAAGGGTCTGGTGAAGAAAAATAAAGACAGGTCAAATGCATTTGTCCTTTTAGATGATTGTATGTACGATAAACGTCTCGTCAGAGATAGGGGGACAAGAGCCATATTCATGAACGGTCGCCACTGGAATATATTCTTCATGCTTACGATGCAGTACTGTATGGACTTGAGCCCTGATCTTCGCGCAAATGTGGACTACGTTTTTATTCTTAGGGAAAACATCATTCAAAATCGCGAAAAGATTTTCAAACACTTCTTTGGTATTTTCCCTAATTACGAGATGTTTTCACAGGTATTGAATTCGTGTACAGAGAATTATGAATGTCTCGTTTTGGATAATACCAGTAAGAGCAATAAAATAGAAGACGTGGTTTTTTGGTACAAGGCAAAAATACGTCCTTCTGGATCGTTTAGAGTGGGTTCCCCTAAATTTTGGGCATGTCACAATAAACGATACAATCCTAATCACGACGAATCAGAAGTATCAACGGTAGACCCTAATAGTGTCTTGAGAAAAAAGAACTCGATAGCAGTAAACGTTAAAAAATCAGGAACGAAAAAGAAGAAAAACACCCTTTTGTGATGATTAAAAGTCGGTATCCATTTCGAAAATTCGCTCGCTGCTCCCCATGACACCCGCCTTCGCATACTCCCCTACACGTTTTTCAAAGAAATTCGTCTTGCCATTCAGACTAATGTTTTCCATCCAGTCGAATGGATTTTCACTATTGTATAGCTTCTGATACCCGAGTTGAGAAAGCAACCTATCTGCGACAAATTCAATGTACCTGCTCATGAGTTCGTCGTTCATGCCAATCATTCTTGCCTTCAAACTTTCTATGATGAATATTTTTTCCTGATCAACCGCCCCCTTCACAATATGGTGGATTGTTTCTTGTGAAGGCTTATTCTTCAAATGATGAAACAACGCAACAGCGGTCTCCGTATGAAGCCCTTCGTCGCGTGAAATTAATTCATTCGCGAAAGCAAGACCTGGCATTTTACCCTGGTGTTTCAACCAGAAAATAGCACAAAAACTACCGGAAAACATGATACCTTCAACAGACGCGAAGGCAACAAGACGTTCTGCGAACGATTGATGACCGGTAAGCCATTTTTGTACCCATTCGCTCTTCTGACGAATCGATTGAATACTCTTGACTCCATTGAAGAGTGTGTTTCGTTCGGTTGGATCTTTTACATACGTTTGTATGAGCAAGCTGTATGTTTCGCTGTGAATGGCCTCCATAGCTTCTTGAATAGCGTAACAATGCAGTGCCTCCGGTATCTTTACGTCCGACGAGAATCGGGCCATTAAATTTTCCAACACAATCCCATCAGCGCTGGCGAAAAACGCAAGCACATGTTTAATAAACGTCCTAGTATTATCATCGAGCGACTCCCAGTCTTCATAATCTTTGGAAAAATCAATCTCTTCAGGATTCCAGAAGGAAGCTCTCGATTTTTTCAAAAGCTCGTATATATCATTGTATCTAATAGGAAACAATGTGTATCTGTCATCTCTGGGAAAAAGAATGGGTTCAACAATAGTTTCGACGAGTTCTTCGTAACTATATGTAGTATCCCCTGTGACTGCGAAAGGAAAGGCTTTTATGTGATCGAGTTCGATTGAAATCCCCCTTTCCTCGCATATTCTTTCTGCTTTGTACACATTCGGTACCTTGACATATTCAAATTCTGTTCCTTGTATTATCAGAACATCCTTGACAATTTTACAATTTGTACATCCATCTTTTCCAAAAAGTATCAAGACCATCGCTGATAATATACACTTATATTTATTTTAAACCAATTTTCTCGAATCAATCAACCTTCACAATTCAAGTTTTGCATTTTGAATTTCTTTGATAACAGCTGAAATATTTTTGATATTCAATTGTTTTCTCGCATCTTTTCCACCGAACAATCCCACACCTAACACAATTGGTAATAACACACTTCCCACGAAGAACACATATTGGTTACTTTCTGTCCCAAAAGCGGTGTACATACGAGACATAAAACTATGAGATTGTAAAGATGGCCAGAGGACCATGCACCACACGAATCCAGAAATGATACGTCTGCGTAAATAATCATCTTGAATAGCAACACTCGCATCAAATGCTTTTAATGCAGCATCATTGAATACAATTTTTAATGCTTCGAATTTTGTTTTGATATCTTTTACCATAGCAGTAATCTGTTGGATGTGCAAAGCATGTTTGTGTATTTTATCCTTATTCGCTGATTTATTGGCATCGTCACACGTTTTATCACCAGGATTCAAGAAATTATCCCCAACGTATTTACCAGTAAATCCTGAAACTCCGTTACCACCACCAGTAGTACCAGCAGCAGTACCAGCAGTTCCACCAGCAGTTCCACCAGCAGTTCCACCAGCAGTTCCACCAGCAGTTCCACCAGCAGTTCCACCAGCAGTTCCACCAGCAGTTCCACCAGC
>Ga0209653_1003470_pt1 | contig 10734 bp, 9 predicted proteins | sample SaaInl6LU_22_DNA_FD_184644 | JGI IMG/M metagenome (GOLD analysis project Ga0209653, IMG submission 184644) | Marine microbial communities from expanding oxygen minimum zones in the Saanich Inlet - ESP_116LU_22_DNA (SPAdes) (version 2) | ecosystem: Environmental > Aquatic > Marine > Intertidal... | reverse complement strand
TGTAGAAGTACTTAATAACAAAGTGATCGTTCTGGCTGAATCAGTATACGAAGAATAAACGTTAATTCGTTTCGACAATATAGAACCCTGACAAGCGTGGCTTAGTCAGGGTTTTTTGTTTAAATAATGGTAACGGAATTCTAAATTTGGAAAAGAATAAGGATAGTTAAAGTAGAATTGATTAATAACATTGTTACAATTTCAAGAAAGACCTTATTCTTTAGCAAAGTTTCTTTTTTCAATAATTTGATGGCACGATAGAAAACGTAAAAAATCAAAAGAAAATTTATTGCAACAAATATTAATGTATAATTAAAATAACTAGCTAAGAATAAATCATTTCTTGAGCCCGAATAAATTATAAAAGAGAGAACGATCGAAAATCTGAGTATTGATACCCAAGACTTCACTTTGGAATTTTCAGCCATTTCTATGTTATTATGATACACATTGGACAAACTCATAAATCATAAATCCAACTCCGATCCACCCTAAATATCTTTTGCCGACATGTTTGAGTGCACCAATAATTGTTTCAATTGCAACTGTTTCTAATGAGTTTTTAAATAACATCTTTACTGCCTCAATACCAATTGCAGACGAAACACAACTGTAAACTCTTTGCCAATTTATATCTTCTGAACCCAATTGTTCAGAATAAAAGCTAACATTCACTATCAGAGAAAGCTCAACTAATTGATCATCTTCTAATTGATCAATTTCAACGTGTAGCTTGGCTTTTTCATATTCAGATAGTTCTGAATAAAAATCTGAGGTATAAATTTCATTCTTGAGGGCTGTGTGAATTTGGAGGCCATTGTTTAGCATTGGTTCTAAGATTAGACTTAAATCAGAATTCGAATCAGCAGTGTTTGATTGCATAGGTACCTTGTTACCAATATCATTGAGATAAATTCTTTCAACATTCTTTACCACTGAGATAAATTTAGCCTCTGGTAATACTAAATTTTGAATTCTTACACCATCTGATTCAGGTTTTGGAACTTTGGATTCAGTACACGCAAAAAAGAAAAGACAGAACAAAAAAGTGAAGTAAATTAAATATTTCATTGTGTGATTGTTTAATGTATAAATAATAATATAACAAGAATAAAAATAAAAATAATTTTATTTAGAAGATAAAAAATTAATTAAATTATTAAAAATGAAAAAGTAGTAGTAGAAATGCTTAATACTATATTAGTTTTACAAGCCAAAGCTGTTGTAGAAGAATAAACGTTAATTCGTTTCGACAATATAAAACCCTGACAAGCGTGGCTTAGTCAGGTTTTTTTATGGATACAATTGAATAGATAAGAAAACGCCCTTCCTCATAGGAGGAGCTAGGGTGGTCATATTGATCTCATCAAATTCAATTCAGCTAAATACTTTTCTAATTATCATTCCTTATCTTCAATTCATGAAGATTAGATTTTTTCTATTTCCTATGATCTTGTTAGCTCTTCACTCTTGCTACTCACCTAATACAACCAAAGTTGAGAATGAAATTCAGCCTGTTCAATGGTTAACAGTAAATGCAGTTGACTTCAGAGCTATCAACAGTGATTTAAGTGAAGATCAGCCAACTGTAGATATCGGAATTTACATGCCTTCCAATCTAGATCCGGATTTCAATAAAGTGACGCTAGATAAAATGATGGAATCCTTTCTAGCAGCGAAGGAGATCTACAAGCCTACTGGTGTTCAGTTGAATCTGAAGTTCGTGAAAACCGGAGAGATCAATCCTTCTTATTTAGCGATTCAGGCCAATGAGATTCCTCAGGTGCCAGCAACAGAATATGCGAATACGTATGTAAATATGAAACGCAACCCATCTCAATTAACAGAAAAGGCCAAAAAAGCATTTCAATCTATGATTGAGCCTGAAGATCATAATGACAGAACTATTTACCTCATTGTGCTACAAGATGTATTTTATCCTTTTCTAGAGGTGTCAGAAGGAAGAAATTGGACAGTGAAGTCTGTCAGAACAGGGGGGCTTTCATTTCCTACGTATTCCTATGTGAACAATTTGCCTAAAGAACATCGAGGAGTCATTACAATTTCTAACCTACAAAGAGGCGACCGCTCTCGTAGAACTATTGCTCATGAGCTAGGCCATAAGCTGATGAATGTAAGCCATGAATACAAAGAGACACATCCTGGTCATGAAGTCTATGCTGATGGCGGATTAATGCTCTATGGAGATGGAGAGGACATTCCTTCAGGAGCTGAAGGTAGATGGCATTTAGAAAGGCTTTTACTTTCTCCATTTCTTTATAAAATGGAAAATGATGAAAAAGTATGGAACCCAGATTACCAAGAAGGGGGACATTACTACGACCCTATCTATGGAGACAAAGTCGTTCAGTTCAAAGGAGTGCCACCAATCGATCCTAATTGGTAATCCTCCTTAGGTATCCGAAGGACGGAGGGGTCACGGAAGGTCTATCGCAAACTTAACCTGAACCGTGGCTTCAAACTTTAGCTTTTCGAAATCTACGTTGGAAGCATCTGCCATAGCGGCAAGACCACGAATCTTTAGCCCGGCAGTTCTTTCCTCCAAGGTATTGTACATTCTAGGGCTCCCAAGCTCTTGAACATGCAATGCTCCCCCGAGATTCTGACCAAGGGCCTCTAGCATCATTTCTGCTTTCTGTTTCGCATTTTGAATCGCTTTTACCTTGACCTCCAGTTTCAACTCTTCCTCCTTCGAATACTCAAGGCTTTCAAGTTCAATATTAGAAATCCCCTCTTGAGCCAATGAGGACACTACTTGTCCAGCTTCATAAGCCGACTTAGTTTCTACACTGAAAAACTTATTCTTGAAAACATCGGTACGTTTTAGAAAGTAGAATTTGAAGTTGCTGGAAAGGTCAGATACAGATACCTGCTTTTCGATGTTTAAGCCCAATGATTCTAGGGTAGTGAGCATTTGAGATTCTAACTCTTCAAGGCTTTTTCTGCCTTTAGTATCTTCTTCTCTGATCTCAATTCTCAAGAAGATCTTATCTGGAGTTATGTCTAATACAGCCTGACCATTAACTTCTATATAAGGCTGATCAATAAAGTTTTTAGGGGCTTGCGCTTGCACTAAAAGTGCAGTGAATAATATTAAAGCGCTGATCATATACTTTTTCATAGGATTCAATTTTTCCTATGAGTTACAATTATGCTGCCAATCTCATTTCAAAGGCTATTTGGATGATCATTGATGAAATTTTATTGAATTAATTATCTATTCTCAAGCTTTGAGATATCGATTTTCACACTTCCATATAAAAAGTGGTCTTGGGCGATCATTGCTCCTGTTTCTAGTGTTCTATAATTCTCCCAAGTGAATTCCATTCCTCCTAGCGGCAGGATAGTCACCCACATCTTTACCGAGGTTGGTATAAAATTTTCGTCCAAGATCCAGACATAGGAATCGCCAGGTGTAGAGCCACCGCTTGTGTAGGTAACTTTTAATCCTTCTCGACCATCGCTTAAGGTTACTATGCTTCTCTCCGTGCCTAGGTCAAAGATTTTATAAGGAGCACAGAGCCAAAAGCTATCGTTATTAAAATAATTCCAAGCTGTTTCGATCAGTTCTTGTGATTCGGTAGATGAGTAATTTTGTCCATTTTGAACGATACCCGATTTATCTGCTGGATTTAGAATAACTTCATGCTCGTCCCAAATTACATTGACCAATCCCTCCGCTTTGTTCCATTCGTATTGATGTATTCCTTTGAATGTCCAGCTGATCTCAGAAGTGGCTTCCCAGGCATCATGGTTGAGTGACTCTAGCATATTCATCGCTAATTCGTCTGCTTCTGATCCAGCTTCACCTTCAGGTAAAGTCTCATTTTTGATGAGGTAGAAAACGAAAAGGAAAAGGACAAAGCCTAAAAAGACTAGAGTGAGGATCCTGAGTGTTTTTTTCATGATGGAAGATAATTGTACAAGTACTTAGTACCAAGTACTAGATACTAAGCTTTAGCTACAGTATTCCATTACCGCTTCTTTGATCTTAGTAAAAGTCTCGATCAGTAGATCTTCATCTTCCTCTAATAACGTAACTCTAAAACCAAGTAAGTCAGAACAAAATGAAGAGATTGGAACTACGCAAACCCATTTAGCTGCTAATAAGTAATACACAAATCGCTTATCCGCCTTCATATTTTTTTCTTGTAACCATTGGGTAAGTAGAACTTCGGCTTCTGAATTTTCAATCTTTAATGATTGATTCATTTTCAGTGTATTAGGTTTAAAGATAATGGTGTTATAGAAAGCACCGTAAGTAGGATTGAAGTAGATATAGGGAATGTCTTTAAGGATGTTTGTTATTTGTTGGCTCCTCTTTCCAATCTTGGCTTTAACCTCTCTGTTGTAATCTAAATATTTTGAATGTCCATAAACTTTTGGGAGTGCCAATTGCGGAAGAGTAGTAGAACAAACTTCAAGCATTTTCGCACTTACCATTGTTTGGTAGAGCCTATTAAAGAGAGAATCTGAACCTTTATTGTAGAATTCCATCCATCCACAGCGCGAGCCGGGCCAAGGCATATCCTTAGACATTCCCTTCATGGCGATACCAGGCACATCTTTGATCACTTCAGACAATGGATAATGTTCGGCTCCATTATAAGTGATAGAGCCATAGATCTCATCGCTTAAGATGAATAGGTCAAATTTCCGAGCAATGTTAACGATCTCTTTGAGCATGTTTCTGGAATAGACCATACCTGTTGGATTGTCAGGGTTGATGATCAATATCCCAACGATATTTGGATTGTATTGAACTTGATTATACAGCTCATCGATATCCGGTGCCCAACTTCTTGAGGGATCTAATTGATAAGTTATAGCTTCTGAATTGGCATGAGCCGCTTCTCCGCTACTATGCGTTGAATAAGCAGGTGAGGGACCAATGATTCATGAAGTGGGTTCAATGAACTGATAGAAAGTAGAAATACCATCCCCAAGCCCATTGAAGAAGATGATATCTTGAAAATCTATTTTAGCACCATCTAGTTTATTAGTCTGTTCGGCTATGAATTTCCGAGTATCAACATTACCCATGCTGTGGGTATAGCCGTAGCTTTTATCTTCCTGCGCTAATTCAGAAACTATGTCTTTTATCCATTGAGGGATGGTCCAGTTTTTTTGAATTGGGTCTCCAATATTTTCCCAGTAGATGGTTTGACCTATTTGAGCCAAGGCATCTGCCTTGTTGACGATCTCACGAATCTCATAACTTAATTCTGATGAACCAGGGCTGACTAAAGACTGACGCATAAAGGACTTTTTTTTAAGGTCGTCAATCAAACAAATCAATTCCAGCAAACTCAGTCAATAGTAAGGCAATCGATTGATACTTAAAAGATCAATAAAAGTGTGAAAAGCACAATTCAGCTCACTATTCAAGTGGGCTTTAAGAGAATAGATTATCTATATACTTATCCTTTACTTTCATATCATCTAAAGTAAGATATTGCTCCCAAAATTGATCTTTTGGAAGTCCTGCAATGATGATCAAAGGTTCCTTTTTTACGGGATGTTCAAAGTATAATTTCCTTGCATGAAGGTTGATGCTCTTATCTTCATTAGGCTTTGAGAATCCATATTTCAAATCGCCACGGATTGGGCAACCGAATTCCGCCATGTGGACCCTCAGCTGGTGAGGTCTACCCGTCAAAGGCTCAAGCTCAACTAAATAATGGTTATTCAATTTGCCCATCACTTTGAAGTTAGTTTCTGCCTTTTGAGCCCCATCTACAGGTTCAGCATAAGCCGTCACTACATTTTTACTACCATCCTTTTTCAGCCAACTGACAAGTTTTCCTTTTTGTTGGCTAGGTCGTTTCTTTACAACGGCCCAATAGGTTTTTTGGACTTTTCTTGTGGCAAAGATCTTATTCATCCTTTCCAACCCCTTTGAGGTTCTTGCAAAGACTATGACACCACTAACTGGCCTGTCCAGTCTATGAACAGGATGTAAAAATACAGCTCCTGGTTTATCATATTTCTTGGCTATGTATTCTTTACAGTAGTCCAGTAAGGTTTTATCGCCCGTGTGATCTCCCTGAACCAGTATTCCAGCAGGTTTATTTACGATGAGTAAATGATTGTCTTCGTATAAAGGTTGGACAATGTTTTCCATTAGAATTCGCTTGTAAAGTGGAAGTTAATATCGGGAAAATTATCCTGAACCATTTGAAGCCATGATTTGGTCTCAGCCATAAAGACAAGTTTACCATCTTTGTCTCTCGCGATGTGTCTTTGTTTAGATGACAAGAATTCATCTAATTTCTTTGGATCATCAGCAGAGATCCAGCAAGCTTTAAAAAGCTGCATCGGTGCAAAATCTGCAGTCGCGCCATATTCATGCTGTAATCTATATTGGATGACTTCAAATTGAAGTTGACCAACAACACCTACTGCTTTTCTAGCTCCTAATTCGAAACTAAATAATTGGGCTACACCTTCGTCCATCAGCTGCTTCAGGCCTTTATCAAGCTGCTTGGTCTTCATGGCGTCTTTGTTGATCACCTCTCTAAAGATCTCTGGAGAGAAGGCAGGAATTCCTCGATACATCCCTTTCATTCCTTCTGTCAGTGTATCACCGATCTTGAAGTTTCCGGTGTCATACAGGCCAATAATATCTCCAGGGTAGGCTTCATCAATGGTTTCCTTATCCTGTGCCATAAAAGCAGTGGCATTAGAGATTCTGAATTTCTTGTCCTGACGTGTGTGATAATAGTTAGAACCCCTTTCGAATTTTCCGGAACAGATCCTTAAAAATGCAATTCTATTCCTGTGCTTCGGATCCATGTTAGCATGGATCTTAAATACGAAACCTGAGAACTCTTTATTGGTAGGCTCTATGCTTTCATCATCTAGTTTTCTAGGTTTTGGATTTGGAGAAACTTTTAAGAAGGTGTCCAGGAGCTCTTTAACACCAAAATTGTTGATGGCAGAGCCAAAGAAAACCGGAGCCACTTTACCACTCAAGTAATCTTCAACGTTGAGGTCTCCATAGAGGTCGTCCAACAATTCAACATCTTCTCTAAGTTGTTCAGCAAAGCTTTTTCCGATGATCGCTTCTAGCTCCGGGCTGTTTACATCTTCGAAGCTCTTCGTTTCTTCATAAAGCTGCTGTTTACCAGACTTGAACAACCTTAAACTTTTATCATAGAGACTGTACACTCCTCGGAAATCTTTCCCCATTCCGATAGGCCAGCTAAGAGGGTGTACTTCAATATCCAATTTGCTTTCAATTTCGTCCAGAAGATCATAGGGGTCTTTTCCTTCTCTGTCGAGCTTATTGATAAATGAGATCACTGGTGTTTTTCTCATTCTACAAACCTCCATCAATTTCTCTGTTTGAATTTCCACGCCTTTCACACAGTCTACAACCATGATCACGGAATCGACAGCAGTTAGTGTTCTATAAGTGTCCTCAGCAAAATCTTGGTGACCTGGAGTATCAAGAAGATTGATCTTTGAACCTTCATATTCAAAGGCCATGACTGAGGTAGCGACAGAGATACCCCTTTGCTTCTCTATTTCCATCCAGTCAGAGCGTGCGTGCATGTCAATCTTATTCGACTTGACAGCACCAGCTTTTTGAATTGCACCACCGAATAAGAGCAACTTTTCCGTAAGTGTGGTCTTTCCGGCATCCGGGTGACTGATGATTCCGAAGGTTCTTCTCTTCTCTATCTCCTGCGCTATGCTCATTTCATTGAAATTGAGCTGCAAAAGTACTGAAAATGTGCCGAGTCACATAGAATTGTAATGGGTTTGGCATTTAGCTTTTTGGAATTAGATCACTTTGCCTCAAGCTGATCTTTAACGGTCTTAGGATCCTTTTCCTCTTCTGGTTTTCTTTTTCTTTTCCATCGTTTGTGTGTCCAGAGCCAATATTCTGGAGTCTCAATAATCTGTTTTTCAAGCAGCTTGGTATGGGTCTCAGTGATATATCCATGAGGGATATCAATGGGCTTATCATCTATTAACGTCAACTTAAATTCATAGAATCCTCTTTTAACCTTGTTGACAGCGCCAAAAAATACTGGGTAATTATTCTCCTTTGCAAATTTCTCGGGGCCGAACATGACAGGAGTATCTTGATGTAAGAATCTTGTCCAATATACTTTCTTTGCAATGCTAGGGGATTGGTCGGCACCAAATATGTTTGCGGTTGGTTCAGTAAGATTTTTAAAGAACGATTTTGCTTCATCACGAGCTACCATTTTTAATCCAAACTGGCCTCTGGAAGTGACCATCTTCTTGCCTAAGAATTTATTTTTAAACCTTACGTAAATAGCCATTGGCCGATGCTGTAAATAATGTGAAATGCCTACAGCAAGCATCTCCCAATTATTGTAATGGCCACCAACGATGATGACACTTCTGCCTTCTTTATAATATTTATCTAAAACTTCAGGATTGATCACTTTGAACCTTGCTTTTGACTCTTCGGCTGTGATACTGAAAATTTTAATGCTCTCCACCACTATATCGAACAAGTGATGATAGAATTTATGCCGAATCGCTAGCCTTTCTTTTTCGGATAAATGAGGAAATGAATTTTTCAGGTTGTTATCAACAACACCAATTCGATATCCAATTAGCTTGTAAAAGACCAGATAAAGTAGATTCGAAAGAACAAATAAGGCACTTAAAGGCAATAAGGAAAGTGGCTTTAAGATAATGTAGTATAAGAGTCTAGACATTTACAGAGTGGTGAACCTAAGTGTATTTACAATTAATGCATTGATTTGGAATAGAAAGGTAAGAACCTTTTCTGATGTTGAAATGACATGTTTTTGATAATTAGTAATTGATCTGTGCCCATAGGTAACTCTAATTCTGACATTGTGTCACCAAATGACATAAAAATTCAATTGGCATACTCGTTGTTCATTGCATGTGGAATTAGAACAAGAAAAATATTTATAGATAGATCATGGGAAAAATTATTGGAATAGACTTAGGTACTACCAATTCATGTGTTGCAGTGATGGAAGGTAATGAGCCTGTTGTAATCCCTAACAGCGAAGGCCGTAGAACCACACCATCTATTGTGGCATTTTTGGATAATGGTAACGGAGAAAGAAAAGTAGGTGATCCTGCAAAACGTCAGGCGATCACAAACCCTCAAAACACCATTAGCTCAGTAAAGAGATTTATGGGTAAGAAGCACTCTAACGTTTCGGAAGAACTTAGAGGTATTTCTTACAATGTGGAAAAAGGGAATAATGACACTGTAAGAGTTAAGATCGGTGATAGAAATTATACACCTCAAGAATTATCAGCAATGATTCTTCAGAAAATGAAGTCAACTGCTGAAGACTATTTAGGCACTGAAGTAACTGAGGCAGTAATTACTGTACCTGCTTACTTTAATGATGCGGAGAGACAGGCCACTAAAGAAGCTGGTCAGATCGCAGGCCTTGAGGTAAAAAGAATTATCAATGAGCCCACAGCTGCGGCTTTGGCTTACGGTCTTGATAAAAAAGATAAAGATCAGAAAATCGCTGTTTATGATTTAGGAGGAGGTACTTTCGATATCTCAATCCTTGAATTAGGTGACGGTGTATTCGAAGTAAAATCCACTAATGGTGACGTTCACCTAGGTGGTGACGACTTTGACCAAGTGATTATAGATTGGTTGGCGGATGAATTTAAAAACGATGAGGGTTTGGACCTAACTAAAGATCCAATGGCACTTCAGCGTTTGAAGGAAGCAGCAGAGAAAGCAAAAATTGAGCTTTCTTCGTCCAACTCAACTGAAATTAATTTGCCTTATATTATGCCGGTTGATGGTGTTCCAAAACACTTAGTAAGAACTTTATCTAGAGCAAAATTTGAATCACTAGCTGATAATTTGGTAAGAAGATCAATGGAGCCAGTGAAGAAAGCATTAGACGATGCTGGATATACTACTTCAGATATCGATGAAGTGATCTTAGTAGGTGGCTCTACAAGAATCCCTAAGATTCAAGAAGAAGTTGAAAGCTTCTTCGGTAAGAAGCCGTCTAAAGGGGTTAATCCTGATGAGGTTGTAGCAATTGGTGCAGCTATTCAAGGTGGTGTTTTAACTGGTGAAGTTAAGGATGTGCTGTTACTTGATGTAACTCCTCTTTCACTAGGTATCGAAACAATGGGTGGTGTATTCACCAAATTGATCGAGTCGAACACTACAATTCCTGCTAAGAAATCAGAAGTATTCTCAACTGCTGCTGATAATCAGCCGTCCGTTGAAATTCATGTACTTCAAGGTGAGCGTCCAATGGCGAAGGATAATAGAACCATCGGCCGTTTCCACCTCAGTGATATTCCACCGGCACAAAGAGGAGTGCCTCAGATCGAAGTAACTTTCGATATTGATGCTAACGGAATCATGAATGTTTCTGCTAAAGATAAAGGGACAGGAAAAGAACAAAATATCAGAATCGAAGCTTCTTCTGGATTGACAGACGAAGAAATCGACAAGATGAAAAAAGAGGCTGAAGCAAATGCTGATGCTGACAAGAAAGAAAAAGAGAAGGTAGAGAAATTGAACACTGCTGACTCTTTGATCTTCCAAACTGAAAAGCAATTGAAAGATTATGGTGACAAGCTTTCAGACGAGAATAAAAAGCCAATCGAAGAAGCTTTAGCTCAATTGAAAGAAGTTCATCAAAAACAAGACCTAGATGCGATCGACCCAGCGGTTGAAGCATTGAATAAGGCTTGGGAAGG
>Ga0209653_1003469_pt1 | contig 10741 bp, 8 predicted proteins | sample SaaInl6LU_22_DNA_FD_184644 | JGI IMG/M metagenome (GOLD analysis project Ga0209653, IMG submission 184644) | Marine microbial communities from expanding oxygen minimum zones in the Saanich Inlet - ESP_116LU_22_DNA (SPAdes) (version 2) | ecosystem: Environmental > Aquatic > Marine > Intertidal... | reverse complement strand
AATATACGATTGAAGTATTGTATTTTGAGTTACAAGAAATTTGGTATTTGTTTTCAGTATTTTTACGTAAAATGTTTATAATAGGTTATGTTCTATAGCTTTTTGTATCAAAGCAGCAGTATTTTTCACCTCTAATTTTCTTAAAAGATTTGCTCTATGCGTTTCAATAGTTCTACTGCTTAAAAATAATTTTGTTGCAATTTGTTTTGTGGTAAGCCCCTTACTAATTAAGCTTAAGACTTCAGATTCTTTGTTTGATATTTTTTTAAGACTGACTTGGTTTGTAGCCATGAAATTTATCATTTTTTCTGAAATTTTAGGGCTAAAATATTTTATATTAGAAGCTGCTTTTGTTATTGCTTTTACAACTTCATCTTCATCAGCATTTTTTAGTAAATAACCATAAGCGCCAAGTTTTACAGACTTTGCTATATAGTTTCCTTCATCATACATCGATATGATAATCGGTTTTAGTTGACTGTTTTTTTTATAAAGTTCTTCTAAAACATGAAACCCATCGCAGTTTGGCATATTTATATCTAGTAAAATAACATCAATATTTTTATTTTTTGAGGTAAAATGTAACAGTTGCTCTCCATCCTCAAACTCACCAACTATAGCAAAGTTATGATGCTTTTTTAAAAGCTCTACAAGACCACTTCTAAATAATTTATGATCATCAGCAATAACAATATTTATCATTTAATCAACTGGTTTTATTGGAATTTCAATTTCGATTATGGTTTTATTTGGTTTAGAGATTATTTCAAGAGAACCTTTTAAAATATCTGTTCTTTCCCTCATGTTTGAAATTCCTGATCCTTTTTTTATTTTTTTCTCACTAAATCCAATACCATTATCAAAAAAATACAAAGCAATATAATTTTCAAACTCAGAAATTGTGATTCTTATTTGAGTAGCTTTTGCGTGTTTTATAGAATTGTTTAGCAATTCTTGTACTATTCTAAATAAATTTATTTCTTGTTTTTTATTGAGTTGCGAAGTTTCTTTTTTTGTAGAATCTTCAAAATTGATATCGATTTTAGTAGATTTTTTTACATCTTCAATATAGTTAAATAAAGCTTCTCCAAGACCAAATTTATCTAATGTTGACGGTCTCAGTATATTTGTCATTTGTCTTACTTCAGAAATCGTTGCATCGATCATAATTTTCATAGTTTTCTTTTTCTCAATATCTGAGATTTTATTCTGAACATAAAATTTTAGCGTTGTTAAGAGTGGTCCAACACCATCATGCAATTCTTTTGCTAACCTGCTCCTTTCATTTTCTAAACTTTCTACCAATAATTTTTTAGTGTTCAGGTTCACTTCTTTTTCTTTATTTCTATACAATTCTAGATTATTACGCATTTTTAGTAAACTATGACCAAGCACATCAAATTCTCCTCTAGGATTGAATTTTTCGTTTAAATTCATATTTCCAATTTCAACAGAAAAATCTACAGCATTGGATAGCATTTTTTTTAGATCGTTTAAAGCTACAGACATTTCTCCTATATCAGTTGGACTATTTTTTACTTTTAATTGTCTATTGTAATTTCCATTAACCATTAAAAGAATATTTTTATGTATTTTCCTTATAGGATTGGTTATGACTTTGGTTAGTAAAAGTGATAAAATGACAGCAGCTATCACGCTAAAAATAGTAAGTATGAGAAAATTTAATCGCATTTCCTTTAAAGGAGTAATGACTTCGTTTTCGTCAATTTCAGATAATATTACCCAATTTAGATTGCGGATTTTTAGAGGGCTGTATGAACTATAAACAGGAATATTTCGATAATCAGGAAAAATTCCAGTTCCTTTTGTATTGTTTAGACCATTGAGAACTCCTTTTGTTTTTGCAGTTATTTGAAAAGGAGTTGTTGTTGGAAAAAAACGAGATTGAGAACGTAATTTAAAATCCTCTCCTACAACATAAGATTCCCCACTGGTACCCATACCAGCTCTTTCTAATAAAATTTTTTTAATTTTTTGATAAGGTATGATAACGGTATAACGTTTACCATCTTTAAATTTGACAATTGCTATAGAAGTTAAATTATGCGGATGTAAGTGTGTGAGATCATAAATACCGTCAACAAGGAATTTATCTTTAGGCATTTCAATGACTGTATTTGTTTTCGAAAAATTAAAATTATTCCATTCGTTATTGATTAATATTTTTAACTGGGTTTTTTTTAGAGTTTGTATAGAATATAAATGCTGGAGTATACGATTGTCTACAACCTTTGTAGCTTCTTTGTAAAAAAGAATAGAAATGGTAGTAACAATAATTATAACAATACTGTTTGTAATTAATAAAATCCAGTTTTTAATTTTCATATTTCTAACTTGAACTCAATGCGGAGAAAATCTTTTTTATTTTCAATTCAATCTATCCTTTAAAAATAAGGAATTATTAATTAGCTGTAAAAAAAGGAATAAAAAAAACCGTCTTCAAAATTTTGAAAACGGTTTGTAAGTATATTCAACTGAATTTTATTTTAAAGATCAGCTGACTTTACAGTTTTAACGATTCTAGCAGCAATTTTATATGGATCTCCATTAGAAGCTGGTCTTCTGTCTTCTAACCAACCTTTGTACCCTTTCTGTACAGCGATTAAAGGAATACGAATAGAAGCTCCTCTATCTGAAACTCCCCAAGAGAAATCAGTGATTGCAGCGGTTTCGTGATCTCCTGTTAAACGTTGATCGTTAAATTCACCATAAACAGCAATGTGTTCTTTTACTACAGGACGGAAAGCTTCACAGATTTTAGCATATACCTCTTTATCTCCACATGTTCTCAATGTAGTGTTAGAGAAATTAGCGTGCATACCCGAACCATTCCAATCCATTTCTTTACCTAGAGGTTTTGGATGGTAATCGATGTAATAACCGTATCTTTCAGTTAATCTGTCCAATAAATATCTTGCAATCCATATTTCATCACCTGCTTTTTTAGCACCTTTCGCAAACAATTGGAATTCCCATTGTCCACAAGCAACCTCTTGGTTAATTCCTTCGAAGTTTAATCCTGCCTCAATACATAAATCTGCATGCTCTTCAACTAAATCTCTTCCATGAGTATTTTTTCCACCAACAGAACAATAGTACATTCCTTGTGGTGCTGGATAACCACCCACAGGGAATCCTAAAGGTAGCTGAGTTTTAGTATCCATTATAAAATATTCTTGTTCAAAACCAAACCAGAAATCATTATCTTCATCATCAATAGTAGCTCTTCCGTTAGAAACATGAGGTGTCCCATCTGCATTCATAACTTCAGTCATAACCAAGTATCCATTTATTCTATCTGGATCTGGGTAAATAGCTACAGGAACTAATAAACAATCTGAGGAACCACCTTCTGCTTGTCTTGTAGAACTTCCGTCGAAAGACCAATTTCCTAATTCTTCTAAAGTTCCTTTAAAGTCTTCATGTTCCTCTACTTTAGTTTTACTTCTCAAATTTTGTGTTGGATAATATCCATCCAACCACAAATATTCTAATTTAATTTTTGCCATAATAAATTTAATGTGGATTCTAAGTGATTATTTTACAAAAATCAATTTTTTTCACTTTATATCCAAAATTAGTAAGGCTAAATATAAAAGTTCACTAAAAAATAACAAAATCTATAATTTTAAACGCGTATAATTATAAATAATAGAAAATCAAGTAAGAATATTATAAATATGGCAAGATAAATCTACGATTGATTTCTAATCCATTGAGACTTATCTAGATAAAAATGAATTTGATTTTATTGTATGTAACATTATATTTTTCAGAAATGATGTAATTCTAAATGGGTTTACAGAACTTAAAACAATAAAAAGTGTGTTAGTAAAATTAAGGATTTGATTGTAGTAACTGGGTGAATATATAGTTTTCAGTAAAATTCATAGAAATGATATCAAAAACCAGTAGGATATTTTTATCAAAAGATTAAATTTGCAATTCAACATAGAATTATGAGTCAAGAAGTTTCTAAAAGATACGCACAAAGAGGGGTCTCCGCTTCTAAAGAAGATGTACACAACGCCATTAAGAACATAGATAAGGGGTTGTATCCTAAAGCATTTTGCAAAATTGTTCCAGATTATTTAACAAATGATGATGATTATTGCTTGATAATGCATGCAGATGGGGCAGGAACTAAATCTTCTTTGGCTTATATGTATTGGAAAGAAACTGGAGATGTATCTGTATGGAAGGGTATTGCTCAAGATGCATTAATCATGAATATAGATGATTTATTATGTGTAGGAGCTACTGATAATATCATGTTATCTTCAACCATTGGTCGTAATAAAAGTAAAATACCAGGTGAAGTTTTATCTGCGATCATCAATGGAACAGAAGCGTTGATTGAAGATTTAAAGAAATTTGGAGTTACCATTCATTCTACTGGTGGAGAAACTGCAGATGTGGGAGACTTGGTAAGAACAATTATTGTAGATTCTACAGTTACAGCTCGTATGAAGCGAAGTGATGTTATTGATAATGCAAATATAAAAGCAGGAGATGTAATTGTTGGATTAGAGAGTTTTGGACAAGCTACATATGAAACAGGTTATAATGGAGGAATGGGGTCTAATGGTTTAACTTCTGCAAGACATGATGTTTTTCATAAATACTTAGCAGAAAAGTATCCAGAAAGTTTTGATGCCGAAGTTCCTGAAGCGTTGGTCTATTCAGGTAATACTAAATTGACAGATGCTGTTAAAAATTCACCAATTGATGCAGGTAAGTTGGTGTTGTCTCCAACAAGAACCTATGCGCCAATCATAAAAGAAATTTTATCAAAATACACTTCAGATCGTGTTCACGGAATGATACACTGTTCTGGTGGTGCACAAACTAAAATTTTGCATTTTGTGGATAATTTACATATCGTAAAAGATAATATGTTTCCAATTCCACCATTATTTAAACTGATACAGGAACAATCGAAAACCGATTGGAAAGAAATGTACCAAGTGTTTAATTGTGGACACAGAATGGAATTGTACGTTTCACCAGAAATTGCAGAGGATATCATTTCGATTTCTAAATCATTTAATGTTAATGCTCAAGTTATAGGTAAAGTAGAGAATTCAGACAGTAAAAGACTTACTATAAATAGTGAGTTTGGTGTTTTTGAGTATTAATAGTAAGGGCTATTTATTGCATATCGTTAAGAATTTAAAATTCAAGATTCATTACATAGTTTGGTCTTGTTTCATTACCAATAATAGAAAATTATAGGTGCCAATAATTTTAAAGCCTGAATTTTATAAAACTCTGTGGCTCTTTTGTTGTGAATCCAAACAAGCAATCACATTTATTTTTCGTTATTCTTCTTTGCAAGTTTCATGTTACGTAGGAATTATTTTTTACCAATTCCCAAATCAAAAAAATCTTCAGCCAAATATATACGTTCCATTTTGGTAATATTTTTTGCTTCAATACATTAATTTCTTGTGTTAAAAATAAGTTTAGAATATCCTACAAGTTGATTTTTATAAAATAATAAAAGGTATTTAAAATCTAGATTTGTAAACTGGTTTGTGAGCTCATTGTCACTAAAATTTATTCTTAAATAAAGGGGCTATCAACTTTTTGGGAATCGCTTGTTTATGAACTATAAAAAACACTTTTTTAGCCATATAAGCTAATTCTTTAAAATCGTTTGTTGTTGCTGCTCTAATTTGAATATCCATTTAAAAATATGGACACTAATTATTTTAGAAAAGATTGTTATTGCAAAAAAAAACCTCTCTGTTTTCACAAAGAGGTTTTGTAATTTTTATCATTGCTAAGTAAGAGGTAGTATGCTACTACATCTATTCCTCAACTGAAATAATATTACTTAATTAACTCATAACTACGTTTAATAAAGTTGGTTAAATCTTCACCATGTAATAAGTTTTGAGATAGTTTTGCCAAATCAAACGCTTGTGAAATAAGTTCCTTTTGTTTTTCTTCATCAGCAGTTAAAATTTCAGAAACTAATGGATTGTTCGTATTAACCACCAAGTTATACATATCTGGCATGTTACCCATCCCCATTATTCCACCCCCACCAGAGGCTTGCATTTCTTTCATTCTTCGCATAAATTCTGGAACAGTTATCATAAAAGGTTGTGCATTAGAATCCATTGCTTCTAGTTGAACGGTGTAAGCAGAATTGTTAATAGCACCCTCTAAAACAGGCTTTAATTTTTCTTTTTCTTCATCAGATAACTTAGAAATTATGTTTTCATCTTTCTTGATTAAATTATCTATATGATCCGCATCAACTCTTGAGAATTTAATTTTTCCATCACCTGAAGTCTCTAGCTTTTGCATCAAGTGCGAAATGATTGGAGAGTCTAAAATCAATACTTCATACCCTTTGTTTTTTGCAGCTTCGATATAACTGTGCTGAGCATCTTTATTAGCGGCATATAGAATAATGTGGTTGCCATCTTTGTCGGTTTGTAAGTCTTTTGTTTTTTCTATAAACTCATCAAACGTAAAGAAGGTATCCTGAACCGTTGGGTATAAAGCAAATTTTTTAGCTTTATCAAAGAATTTCTCTTCAGATAACATTCCATATTCAATAATTACCTTAATATCATTCCATTTTTTTTCAAAGTCTTCACGATCTTTTTTGAATAAAGAAGATAGTTTATCTCCTACTTTTTTAGTAATGTATCCAGAAATCTTTTTTACAGCACCATCAGCTTGTAAATAAGAACGAGAAACATTTAATGGAATGTCTGGAGAGTCAATAACTCCTTTCAGCATTTGTAAGAAATCTGGAACAATCCCCTCAACATTATCAGTTACAAACACTTGGTTTTGGTATAACTGAATTTTATCTTTTTGCATATCTAAGTTTTGAGATAACTTAGGGAAAAATAAAATTCCAGTTAAATTAAAAGGATAATCTACATTTAAATGAATGTGAAATAAAGATTTTTCAAACTGCATCGGATACAATTCTCTGTAGAAACTATCATAATCTTCTTTCTTTAAATCAGCAGGTTTCCTCGTCCACGCAGGTTCTGTGTTGTTGATAATGTCGTCAACCTCAATTTGTCTGTGCGGTTCTTTTGTCTCTTTGCCATCTTTATCTGTAATGGTTGCAGGTTCATGCTCAGGGTCGTTTATGTTTTTAGTTCCAAATTTAATTGGTACTTGATTAAAACGATTATATTTGGTTAGTAAACCTCTAATTTTTCCATCCTCTAAGAATGATTTTTCGTCTTCAGAAATGTGTAAAATAATTTCTGTTCCTCTCTCAGTTTTATCGTGTGCTACTAATGTGTATTCAGGAGAACCATCACAAGTCCAATGAGCAGCAGGTGCATCTTTAAACGATTTTGTAATGATTTCTACTTTATGAGCAACCATAAAAGCAGAGTAAAATCCTAAACCAAAATGACCAATGACACCTGTTTCATTTTTGTCATCCTTGTATTTTTCGAGAAACTCTTCTGCACCAGAAAATGCAATTTGGTTGATGTATTTTTCTACTTCTTCCAATGTCATTCCTAAACCTTGATCTTTTATAGATAAGGTTTTTGCTTTTTCATTGATGCTAATTTCTATTTTGGCATCACCTAGTTCAGTTTTTGCTTCACCAATAGAAATTAAGTGCTTTAATTTTGTGGTTGCGTCAGTTGCATTCGAAATCAATTCGCGTAAAAAGATTTCGTGGTCAGAATACAAGAATTTTTTAATCAGTGGAAAAATATTTTCTACTGATACATTAATGTTTCCTTTACTCATAATTTGTCTGTTTTATGTTTTTGTGATAAACTTTTTTTGTTATTTTGATTGTAGAGGCAATTCAATTTCAAGAACGATTACTCTGACTCTTTTCTTCTCGCAATAACAAATTCTAATTATTTAAAATATCTACTCATTCAATAGTCAAAAAAAATACCAGTATGAGCTATTGTGACAAGATGACAGTAGTCGATGGAAATCGTCAGTTTTTTATTTAATAATTTGTTAACTTAGCTTGCTAACTTTTAACTAAAGTAAATAATGTACAACTCAAAAATAATTGGCTTAGGCTATTTTGTTCCAGATAATGTAGTTACCAATAACGATTTGACTAAATTTATGGATACTTCTGATGAATGGATACAAGAACGAACAGGAATAAAAGAACGTAGATGGATAGACCCCAAATCAGGGGAAACAACCTCTACAATGGGAGCTAAAGCAGCTAAGATTGCCATTAAAAGGGCAGGGTTAACAAAAGATGATATCGATTTTATTGTTTTTGCCACATTAAGCCCAGACATGTACTTTCCAGGAGGTGGAGTTCGTGTACAGGATTTATTAGATATGCCAACTATTGGCGCCTTAGATGTTAGAAATCAATGTACTGGTTTTATTTATGCGTTATCTGTTGCAGACCAGTTTATTAAAACAGGGATGTATAAAAATATTTTGGTGATTGGTTCAGAAAATCATTCAGGAGGTTTAGAAAAATCTACCAGAGGGAGAGGGGTTACTGTAATTTTTGGAGATGGAGCAGGAGCTGCAGTATTATCTAGAACTTCAAATAACAATAAAGGAATTTTATCTTCTCATTTACATTCAGAGGGAAAATATGCTAAGGAATTAGCTTTAGAGGGTCCTTCTACAGGACGATGGGTAGATCAAATTTTGAAAGAGAATAATCCAGAAGACACCTCTTATTATCCTTATATGAACGGACAGTTTGTTTTTAAAAATGCAGTAGTTCGCTTTTCTGAAGCTATTGTAGAAGGCTTGCAAGCTAATAATTTACAGAAAGAGGCTATTGATATGCTTATTCCTCATCAAGCTAATTTGAGAATTGCACAATTTATCCAAAAGAAATTTCAATTGCCAGATGAGAAAGTGTATAATAATATTATGAAATATGGTAATACAACTGCAGCCTCAGTAATTATTGCGTTGACAGAAGCTTGGGAGAATGGAAAAATTAAGGATAGTGATTTGGTTATTTTAGCAGCCTTTGGTAGTGGATTTACATGGGGTTCTGTGGTTATAAGATGGTAATTTTTGAACCCAAAAACCTGCTTAGGCAACTATATGGTTTGTCTGTTTTTTAATTTTGTTAGTTACTCATCATTATTATGCAGTTCAAATGATACACCTGGTTCAGCGAGGTAAACATTTTTAAAAACGGTTACCGCTTCTTCCTTAAAAACAGTAATATCTTTGTATCTTCCAGAGTAATGACCTATAACAAGTTGTTTTACGTTAGCTTCCTTTGCTATTGTAGCTGCTTGTTTTGCTGTTGCGTGTTTTGTTTTTGCTGCCAAATCTTCTCTGTCAGATAAAAAGGTAGTTTCGTGGTATAACAGGTCTACGTTTTTGATAATGGGTACAATATCTGGTTTGTAACGAGTATCACTACAAAAAGCAAATTGTAATGGTTTTTTGGGAGGAAGGGTTAGCTCTTCATTCGGAACAACTTCACCATTAGCAAGGGTTATGTTTTTTCCGGCTTTTATATTCAGGTAATCGGCTTTATTAATCTCTGGATAGTTGTTAATATTTTGAAGGTGTAATTTTTTTTGTTTTTGTTTTTCGATAAACAAATAACCATTTGTATATATCCGATGTTCTAGTGGTATTGTCTTTACAATAACGTTATCACTTTCGTAAATCTGTTCGCTAGAATTACTATTCAGTTCATGAAAAACAATAGGGTATTTTGCATACGATTTAGATGTTTTTAACAGTAGTAGTATCACTTCTTTTATGCCTTTTGGTCCGTACACATGCAGTTCTTTTTCTCTGTTTAGCATGCCATATGTAGAGAGCAAACCTATTAACCCATAAAAATGATCTCCATGTAAATGAGAAATAAAAATACGATTGATTTTTGCAAAACCAATTTTATATTTCCGCATTTGACGTTGGGTACCCTCTCCACAATCAATTAAAAAATGCTCATTATTAATCTCTAAATATTGAGCTGTAGGAAAAGCATTTACGCGAGGTGTTGCAGAGTGGCAACCTAAAATTGTTAAACGCAAGCTCATTTAAATATAATGGATAAGCAAATAAATAAAAGTAACTTTTTTAACATAACTAAAAACCAAGTTCACGTTCAATATTTTCCATTTCAATGATGTCCTCAGCTTCTGTAATTGTTGGGGCAATATTTAATGCCTCAGGAAAATCATCAACAGAAATGTTTGCAATAACCAATACAAAAGACGTGTCTTGTTGTTTTTTTTCTGATGCTATTGCTAAAAAAGAATTGATTTGGTTGATATTAGGTTGAAAAGATTCTAAAAAGGAAATGACAATATTTTCTTCTGAGAAATGGTCTTTTTTAGCTATAAAATTTGCTGTAAAGCTTTCAAAATTATTTGTTGTTGGTGTAACTAAGCTGTAATTATCTTTTTTTTTGGTTTTCATATTTTATCGCTTTACCTGCTGTGCTAATAGATAGATTACAGCCATTCTTACAGCTACCCCATTTTCTACCTGGTTTAATATGATTGACTGTTTAGAATCTGCAACATCGCTTGTAATTTCCACTCCTCTGTTTATAGGCCCTGGGTGCATGATCACAATTTTCTTGTCTAAGTTGTCTAAAATTTGTTGGTTAATACCAAAGAGTTGGGTGTATTCTCTTGTTGAAGGAAAATAGTTGATAGCCATTCTTTCGTGCTGAACACGTAAAACATTGGCTACATCGCACCACTCTAGAGCTTTTTTTAAGTTGGTTTCTACACCAACCCCTAAT
>Ga0209653_1003464_pt1 | contig 10747 bp, 9 predicted proteins | sample SaaInl6LU_22_DNA_FD_184644 | JGI IMG/M metagenome (GOLD analysis project Ga0209653, IMG submission 184644) | Marine microbial communities from expanding oxygen minimum zones in the Saanich Inlet - ESP_116LU_22_DNA (SPAdes) (version 2) | ecosystem: Environmental > Aquatic > Marine > Intertidal... | reverse complement strand
TGGAGCGAATTTTATTGACCTGACCGATTTGTATTCATCTCGAATTAGAGAAATTGCTCTGGGAGCAGACCCGACCCTTGACCAAGGCGTTTATGTTCAATTTCCTGGGCCACACTACGAAACTCCCGCCGAGGTTCAGATGGCTAAGGCCATTGGTGGAGACATCGTTGGGATGTCCACCGCCCTGGAGGCAATCGCCGCAAGAGAGGCTGGCATGGAAGTTTTCGGAATGAGCCTGATTACCAACTTGGCTGCCGGTATTCAAAAAACTCCTCTTTCCCACACCGAGGTTCTAGAAGCCGGGCAACAGGCAGAACCAGTCATTGCAAAACTGTTAGCTGAGATCATAAATAGGCTCTGATGGACTTCGACTATGTCAAAAAATGGATCGCCAGCGATCCTGACGAAGAGACGAAAACAGAACTTCAGTTACTTTTAGATTCGGGCGACCAATCAACAATCGAGCAGCTATTTTCCTCAAGATTGAGTTTTGGCACCGCTGGCCTGAGGGCCGAATTGGGCCCTGGTCCAATGAGGATGAATAGGCTGGTTGTAGGTCAAACAGCTAAGGGAATCGCAGATTTTCTGAAGCAGCATAAATCCTCATACCTAAACCCCGATGGTCTACTAACAGCTGTTGTGGGCTTCGACGCCAGGAAAAATTCAGACGTTTTTGCCAAAGACACTGCCGAGATTTTTCAAGCTGAGGGAATTGAGGTCGAATTATTCGATCACCATGTCCCAACCCCTGTAGTTGCCTTCACCGCTCGGCAAAGAAGAAGTTCGGTTGCGGTTGTGGTTACCGCGAGTCACAACCCACCTAACGACAACGGATACAAGGTTTATCTTGGCGGTGCCAATGGAGGAAGCCAAATAGTTCCTCCACAGGATGCGGAAATTGCCAAGGCCATCGCTGAGGTGAAAGAACTAAACCCAAGTAATCGCTCCGACAAATACAAAATAATCGGAGAGCGCGAAGTCGGGCTCTATTTGAGCCGTTGCGCAGAGCTGGCCGGCGAAATTAGAAAATCGAGCCTGAAAATTGTCTATACAGCAATGCACGGGGTTGGCTGGAGCTCTATGAAGCAAATATTCACTGCGGCTGGCTTTGACCAAGTCTTTCCTGTGGAAGAGCAAATACATCCAGATCCAAACTTTCCAACAGTCAAGTTTCCAAACCCAGAAGAGCCAGGCGCAATGGCTCTAGCTTTGGCTGAAGCAAAGAGGGTCTCAGCAGATCTGATTATTGCCAATGACCCCGATGCAGACCGGCTAGCAGTTGGAATCCCCCAAGAAAACGGGTTCAGAATGCTCAGCGGTAATGAGCTTGGGATATTGCTCGCCAATTTCGTTGCCTCGAGAGAATCCTCTGGAGTTATGGCGGCAAGCTACGTTTCCACCCAACAATTGGTGAAATTAGCCAACAGCAAAGGGTTTGAAAACGAACTAACCCCAACGGGTTTCAAATGGATTGCAAAGGTTAATGACCTCGTGTTTGGCTTTGAGGAGGCTTTGGGCTATTGCGTTGACCCCAAAAACACCCCTGACAAAGATGGTTTGACCGCCGCTTTGTTTGCGAGCCTTATAGCCAGGGACTTAGCCGAGCAAAACACTAGTATTCAACAGCATCTCGATGAGATTGCTGCGGAGACTGGGTTTTATGAAACGGGTCAAATTTCAATCAGACTTGAATCAATGCTCCAGGTTGGTCACCTGCTTGACTCGATTAGAAGCAGATCAAAAAGTCAGGACACGATAAAGGATTTAGCTGCCACAGACCCTCGACTAGACATGTTGGAGATTAGACCTACCGAGCACAGCAGGGCACTAATCAGGGCTAGTGGGACAGAGCCAAAACTGAAATGCTATTTGGAAGCAACAGGAGATTCTCGAAAGGTTGCCAAGGAACACTTGCGCGCACTTGAAGTCGAAATGAAGGATTTCTTAGAGCAGTGATTTTTGGAGCTTCTGGCTCAACTCGCCAAGATCAAAAACATTGTCGACGGTCACGATCTCCGCTCTGATGCCATCCAATTGAGGTTTCAGCTCAGGAGTGCAAAGAACTATTTGAGCTGGTGAGTCGGGCCGCAGCGCCGTCTCCAAATCCGTCGCATCGACCTCGCCTTCGATGTCGAGTTGTTCCATAACTCGCTCAGCGTTCATTTTTAACAGCACGGAGGTACCTATGCCCATGCCGCAAACGGCCAAAATCTTCATATTTAAATCATTGCAGATTGTTTGAAATTATTTGCCGCACTTCGCTAACAGTGGAACAACTTTGAAGTTCTCTAATTACCCCCGGAACAACTAGGAAATTTGAAAGTGACTGCAGCATCTCTAAATGCTGTTCGTTACTAGTTGCGGAGATCGCAAATACAAGTCTCACGGGATCGTTGGCTTCACTTCCACTTAACAAGTCAACGCTGCTGATTACCAGGGAAGCGGCCGTTGTTAACGTGTCCTCACTCGGTCTCCCATGGACGATTGCCACCTGTGGCGCAACGACCATGTAGGGACCGCGCTCATTTACTATTTGTACGACCTCGGCTGAATAATTTGAACTCGCTGCCCCTGCAGAGCTGAGTAATTCCGCTGCCCTTGAGGCGGACTGCAAAAAGGTCTCATCGGCACAAAATTCAATACACCCCTGGGGGATGTAATCATTCAAACTGGCTGAAGCCACGGTCAATCATCTCCAGAAGCTCTTCCCTGGTTTCGAGTGATTGGAAACTGGCTTCGGCGGCGTGAATTTGAAATTGATGGATGTCTTGTTGCTCGTAGCCAAAAGTTTCGCTCAACATCTCGAGCTCTCGAGTCAGAGTGGTTGAAGATTGAAGTCGGTTATCCGTGTTCACGGTGACCTGAAAACCAAGATCATAAAGAGCGTCAAAAGGATGGTTGGCAATTCCGGTTCCCAGGAGTTCGCCAGCGCCAGTTTGCAAATTAGAACTCGGTGCAATTTCGAGAGCTATTTGTCGATCGTGAATCCACTCAGCAACGGGTCCCAAAACCACCAGATCAGTATCGCCTTCGGTTCTGGTCAGCATAACGTCCTCAATCAGATTTACACCGTGGCCGATTCTGAGTGCGCGACCACTGACGACGGCATCCTTTATTGAATTCAAACCATCGGCCTCCCCGGCGTGAACGGTCACCGGCATCAATTCGTTCGCCAAATAATCAAATGCAACCTTGTGCATTGATGGAGGAAAACCTTTTTCAGGACCGGCAATGTCAAACCCCACAACTCCATCGTTTCTGTTAGCAACCGCTAGTTCGGCCACCTCCAGACTTCGGTTGGCCTGCCTCATCGCGCAGATAATCTGCCCGGTTCGGATGAATCCACCCATTTCTTGAACCAGTTGCATACCTTCCTCAAGCCCGTCTTGAACGGCGTCAACGGCCTCCTGCAAACTAAGACCTGCTTGCTGGTTCTGCTCCGGGGCCCAGCGAAGCTCGGCGTAAATAACTCCGTCATCATGCAGATCTAGCACCGTCTCCATTGCAATTCTTCGCAAGTGCTCGGGCCTCTGCATTACGGCAAGGGTGTGCTCGAAGGTAGAGAGATACCGCTCAAGAGAACCTGAATTAGCACTCTGATAAAACCAGGTCGCTAGTCCGTGCTCGTCTTTTTCGGGCAGAGTGTGGCCAATCTCATCCGCAATCTCCAGCATCGTTTGAGGTCTCAACCCTCCATCCAGATGATCATGGAGTGAAATTTTCGGCAGCTTTTTGATATCCATCAGCGCAACTCTCTCAAGACAATGGGCTTTCGTTCTGAACGTTGAACAATGTTAGCGGCGTTTTCCATATCCAACTTCGAGCCTTCCATCTTTTCGGCACTGTCGGTAAAAAGCTCCGCCAAAAGGTCTCCAGATTTCACTTCGTCTCCCTGAATTTTGTGGAGTACAACCCCAGCCGCATCTTGAACCTTGTCTCCTTGTTTTTCTCGTCCAGCACCTAATCGCCAACTGGCCATCCCTACCCCAAGTGCATCAAGCTCAAGGAACCCGTCTTTTGACGCATAGACCTTTTCGCTATGTTTAGCATTTGCCATTGGAGCGGAGAGGTCTCCTGATTGAGCCGAAATCATTTCTCGCCACTTATCCATGGCTTTTCCGTTATTCAAGTTCTCAGCCGGATCGGCTTCAATACCGCTGAGGGCCAGCATTTCCTGAGCGATTTTCAGCGTTAGTTCAACAACGTCCGCCGGACCTCCGCCTGCCAGCACTTCGATTGACTCCTCAACCTCGAGGGCGTTGCCAATTTTTCTTCCAAGAGGAGTGGACATGTCGGTTAAGAATGCGGATGTCTTAACTCCAGAATCCTTGCCCAAAGACACCAATGTCTCGGCAAGCTTCTGAGCGGATTCAATATTTTTCATGAAGGCACCGCTACCCACTTTGACATCGAGGACCAACGATGCGGTTCCCTCGGCGATTTTTTTACTCATGATTGAGGAGGCAATAAGCGGGATGGCCTCAACCGTGCCCGTTACATCCCGCAAGGCATAAAGTTTTTTATCCGCTGGAGCGAGGCCGCTACCAGCAGCACAAACAACTGCTCCGACTTTTTCTAGTTGGTCAAACATTTCTTGATTCGAAAGATTTGCCTGCCACCCAGGGATTGCCTCTAGCTTGTCCAAGGTTCCGCCCGTGTGTCCAAGACCTCTTCCGCTGAGCTGCGGCACTGCTACTCCGTAACTTGCAACCAGCGGTGCCAGCGGCAAAGTGATTTTGTCGCCCACCCCGCCAGTTGAATGCTTATCGGCGGTCGGCTTGGATAGTTCGGAAAAGTCCATCCGCTCTCCCGAATCAATCATTGCCTGAGTCAGATGTTTGATTTCCTCACGGCTCATCCCGTTGAGCAATATAGCCATGGCCATTGAGCTCATCTGCTCGTCAGAGATTTGATTGTTAGTGTAATTAGAGATCAACCAGTCAATCTCAGATTTCGAAAGCTCGCCCTTTTCACGCTTTTTTATGATGATTTCCACGGCGCTCAGGGACAACTCATTTCTCCTCTAGGTCTGTTGGGCCAAAAGCATCTGGAATTACCTCTTCGATACTTTTTATCCCACTCACTGTCTCCAGCATCATGCCGGCGGCAGCATGCTCGCTCAAAAGTTGCCTGCAGCGGCCGCAAGGCATAATCACAACTCCCTGGGCGTCCACGCATGAAAAAGCGACTAACTTTCCGCCACCAGTGGCAAACAGTTCACCAATCATCGAGCACTCCGCACAGAGAGTAAGTCCATAGCTTGCATTTTCGACATTTGCACCGCTAATCACTCTGCCATCATCCACAATCGCGGCTGCCCCGACTGGGTAGTTGGAGTAGGGAGAGTAAGAATTCTTTGTAGCCTCTAGGGCTTTTAGTCTCAGTGCTTCCCAGTTGATTTCCATTGTTAGCTCTTCACGTAAGGCTTTCCAGCTGCTGCCGGGCCCTTCACTTTACCAACTAGACCCGCAACGGCTATCACGGTAAGCACATAAGGGAGCATCAACAAAAACTCGCTGGGCAATGGAGAGCCAACAATCTGAACCGCATATTGGAGGTTTTGAGCAAAGCCAAACAATAGCGCTGCGAGGGCCGCATAAATCGGGTTCCATCGTCCGAATATCAAAGCTGCCAGGGCAATATACCCGGCACCATTTGTCATCTCTTTTCCAAAGGCCCCGACTTGACCGAGTGTGAAAAAGCTTCCGCCCAGACCAGCCAGGGCTCCCCCGATTAACACCGATATGTATCTGGTTCTGAAAACCTTGATGCCAACAGTGTCGCTGGCTTTTGGATACTCACCCACAGAGCGAACTCGTAAACCCCAACGAGTTTTGAATAGTGCCAGAAACACTCCGATGACGGCGAAATACATTAGATAAACAATGAGTGTCTGGTTGAACAGCACTGGTCCGACTACCGGTATCTGCCCGAGAACTGGAATCGATATCTTTTCAAATCTTGGAGGCTGATTCAGAGTGGTTATGTTGTCCGCCAGCAGTGTTGAAAACAGGAAGCTGGTTAGCCCAATAATCAACACGTTTACAACAACACCGGTGATGATTTGATCCACAAGGTACTTGATGGAAAACACGGCCAGAATGCTGGCGACGAGTGCACCGGCAGCCATCGCGGCGATGATTCCCAAAATTACGCTGTCTGTAATTGATGCAACCACTGCCGAAGTGAAAGCGCCGGCCAATAATTGACCTTCAATTGCGATGTTGATAATTCCTACGCGTTCGCTAAGAGCTCCTGACATTGAGCCAAAGATAAGTGGAACTGCAAGAGCTAGGGAGCCCGCCAACAATGTGGTTATGGTCATCGTTGCGCCAGCAAACAGCCAAACCAAAACGCTCATGACAAAACCGACTCCAAATAAAACCACGGCCACAAGTGGAGTCTTTTGATTTTTTTGAAGCGTTAGATAAATACTCCAGGCGGCAATCAAAACCATGAAAATCGCCAGTACCAGGACGAAACCTTGGGCCGGAAAAATCAGGTTTGGAATTGGGAACAAATCTGTTTTCGTAGCGACCTGAATTTCTATCTGTTCTTGGGCCACTGCTGGAACAATCAAAATTGCTAAGAAGGTAAGCGCTGCAAGGGCGATTGAGGTTTTCTTGCTTTGCTTCATGCTTGCACCTCCTTTGGCTTGGGGAGCCTAAACAGAGAGCGAACCAAGGGTGGAGCCGCTATAAACAAAACAATCGTCGATTGAACAACCAACACAATATCCACGGGGACGCCCTGGTTAGCCTGCATCAAAACTGCACCAGAACGTAGCCCTCCAAACAATAGCCCAGCCGCTAAAACCCCAAAGGGATTATTTCTCCCGAGAAGGGCAACCGTGATCGCATCAAAACCGAAAGTTGCACTAATTCCAACAGTCAGCTGCTTATCAGCCCCCAGCACTTGGCTGGCTCCAGCCATTCCTGCCAAAGCACCACTGACTGCCATTACCAAAACGTAGGTGAGCGGGATATTAATACCAGCGGTGCGGGCCGCATTGGGGTTGAACCCGAGAGCCCTGAATTGAAAGCCAATTGATGACCGATAAAGCAACCACCAGACGACAACTACCATCGCCAGCATGATTATCAGTCCGAAGTGCAACCTAAACCCGTCACCCAAAATCCCCGGGAGCCTGGATGTTTCAGCCACCGGAGAGGAGATTGGGTTTACCTGGTTTGGAGCCTGAAAAACCGGGGTTTTCAGCAAATAGGTGAGCAATAAAAGGGCGATGTAGTTGAACATGATGGTCACGACAACCTCATTTGCACCGGTTGTCGCCTTCAGTAATCCGACCAGGCCACCCCAAAGAGCTCCTCCAATTAGACCTGCAATTACGGCCATTGGCATGTGGATGAGGAATGGAGCTTCAAAACTTAGCCCCACATAAGCCGCGAACATTGCCCCGAAAATGATTTGGCCTTGAGCGCCAATGTTGAAAAGTCCACTTCGGAAACTCACCGCTAGCCCTAAACCGGCAAGAGTAATTGGAGTCGCATATGCGAGAGTCTCAGTTATCGGCTTAATCATCGCCTGTGGGGTTGCGGCTTGATAGTTAAAAATCGAACCCCTGAACAATGCGTCATAGGCCCCAAAGACGCTATTCAGCACAGCGGCGATTGTGTCCATGGGTCGGGCAAAGAAATAACCGCTGGCTTCCTGGACCTCTTCGTTGGCGAAGGCGATGAGAATTCCACCAAATAAGAAACTTGCCAACACTGCAAAAATTGGAATGACTGCGTTGCCGCTAAAGATTTCTCTCAGAAGTTTCTGTTGGTTCATTGGGTTACTCCGGCCATTAGCTTTCCTAGCTCTTCTCTCGGAGTCTCAGGAGGGACAATTCCAACAATCTTGCCCTTGTACATAACCGCCACTCTGTCCCCAAGCTGAGTGGCCTCGTCCAGTTCGGTAGCAATAATCAAAACCGGTATTCCACTATCTCTGGCTGCAACAATCTGTTCGTGGACGAATTCAATCGAGCCCACGTCTAATCCTCTTGTTGGCTGGCTGGCAACCAGCACTTTCAGCTCCCTAGAAAGCTCTCGAGCCAAAACCACTTTCTGCTGGTTTCCCCCGGAGAGTTGTTTGGCTTTACTGAAAATACTCTGCGCTCGAATATCAAATTGTTTCAATTTTTCGTCGGCGAAAGCGTGTAATTTTTTCAACTGCAATTGAATGCCCTTGGCGAATGGGGGCCGGTCGCTACGATCCAGCATTAGGTTTTCGGCGATGGTGAAATCTGCAACCAAGCCATCTTCAGTTCTGTCTTCAGGTACGAAGCCAACCCCTGAATCCAAAACTTTTTTCACAGAGCGGCCAAGAAGTTCCTTGCCCTCAAGCGTGATCGACCCGGAAACTTTTTCCTGAATGCCAAGAATCGATTCGGCAAGCTCGGTTTGACCGTTTCCCTGAACACCTGCGATAACAAAAATTTCGCCTTTTTGAATTTCGAAGCTGACATCATCCAAAACTTTCCCACCAGCGGAGTTGAATGCTGTCAGGTTTCTCACCTTGAAACTGGCATCTCCCAAATTCGCGGGGTTTTTATGGACAGATAGGTCTACGTCACGACCAACCATCATCGAAGCTAGCTGCTCACTCGAATCCTTCGGGCTTGCTTCGCCAACAACTTTCCCAAGACGAATAACGGTTATTTTGTCAGCAACTTCTCTAACCTCTCGAAGTTTGTGGGTGATAAAAACAATCGCCTTGCCCTCGTCTCTCAGCTGACGCATTATCCCCATTAGCTCATCGGTTTCTTGTGGCGTCAAAACCGCTGTGGGCTCATCAAAAATTAGAACTTTTGCATCGCCAATCAGTGCCTTGATAATTTCAACCCGCTGCTGAACGCCAACGGGCAGATCTCCAACTATTGCGTCCGGATCAATATCAAAGCCAAACCTGCTGCTAACTTCTCGAACTCTTTCGCGCGCAGCCTCTAAATCCAAAAACCCCATCGCCTTTGTTGGCTCATGGCCCAGGATTACATTCTCGGCAACACTAAAAACTGGGACGAGCATGAAGTGCTGATGGACCATTCCTATTCCAGCCGCCATCGCATCACCCGGACCGCTGAACTTTTGAACTTCTCCGTTCAGCAGAATCTCGCCCTCGTCAGCCTGATAAAGGCCGTATAAAACGTTCATGAGGGTTGATTTCCCAGCACCGTTTTCGCCGAGTAGGCAATGTATTTGACCAGGTTCAGCAAGCAAATCAATTTTGTCGTTGGCAGTAAAATCACCGAACTTCTTGGTGATTTGCTTCAGCTCCAGCCGCATTGCCGTCCTTTGGTGTTGTGCTCAAAAATCTTACAACTTAAAAGCGAAGGGCCGGGAGCAAATAACCCCCGACCCTTCGACAAACTAATTACTAGTTTTTGTAGAGGGAGTCCACAACCAGTTCACCTGCGATGATCTGGTCAGCCAAAGCGTCAAGCTCTGCCTGGATTCCGTCCGGGTATGTAACCTCGTGCTCTGGACTGATGCGAACACCGCCGTTTGCCAAGTTACCTACGTACTGGTTCTCGTCACCTCCGGTGAAGGTTCCTTCTAGACCGGTCTGGATAACGTTGAATACAGCGTCACTCATCTTCTTCTCAACGCTTGTCAAGATGTTCTGCTTGTACTCAGCGTGAGCGTCCAGGTTGTACCAGTCGCTGTCCACACCAATTAGAAGTGTTCCCTCAGAGTCCAAAGACGCCTGTCCGGTTCCCTGACCAACTGGTCCTGCAACTGGAAGGATGATGTCTGCACCCTGATCGATGAACTGCTCGGATAGGTTCTTTCCCTTTGCGATGTCGGAGAAGTCTCCGGTTGCGCTCCAGTTTGCCTGGTCCTCATCAGTTGCACCTAGAACCTCAACGCTGGTTCCATTTTCTGCGTTGTAGTAGTCAACACCCTGCTTGAAGCCGTCCATGAAGATGGTCACAGTTGGGAACAAGATTCCACCGTAGGTGGCAAGTGTTCCAGTCTCAGTGGTTGCAGCCGCTAGGTAACCAGCAAGGAATGCTGCTTCTGCGGTGTCATACTGAATTGGCTTTACGTTTTCTAGGCTCAATGGGCTGAAGTCGTCGTTTGAGAGACCGGAGTCAATCAAAGCAAAGTCAGTGTCTGGGTTAGCAAGTGCCGCGTCTCTAACTGCGGTTGCCAGCGCGAAGCCAACACCGAAGACCATGTCACATCCCTCACCCACGAGGCTTTCAATTGCACTTGAGTACTCGGTCAAAGTTGCACCGGTGTTTGACTCAACCGCTGCAGTTTCAATTCCTAGTTCATCTTCAGCGCGCTGAAGACCATTGAAGGCCTCCTCGTTGAATGATGCGTCATCAAATCCACCTTCGTCACTGACCATGCAGGCCTTGTAATCGACGGTTTCTACCTCTGTCTCGGTCTCAGTTTCTGATGAACCGGTGTCAGAGTTGTCCGCAGTCTCTTCCTCTTCTGGGGCTGCTGCACAGCCAGCCAGAACAAGAGCGGATGCGGCTGCAAGGGCGATTCCCTTGACTGCCTTACGTGAAATTGTGCTCACGAGTTTTCCTCCTGAATGTTGATCAGGCGCCATATGCGCCTCGAATAGATGGCTAAAGACTACCCAACCAAACAAGCTGTGAACTGCAAAGAGAAAAAAACTTAAGGGGGTTTTGATAACGATTTATAACTAGAGGACCTCGTCCTGGCCAGTTGCCCGCAGGGATTCAACCAAACCCTTGACACGCTGTGCGTGTTGTTTGGTCGTG
>Ga0209653_1003459_pt1 | contig 10752 bp, 16 predicted proteins | sample SaaInl6LU_22_DNA_FD_184644 | JGI IMG/M metagenome (GOLD analysis project Ga0209653, IMG submission 184644) | Marine microbial communities from expanding oxygen minimum zones in the Saanich Inlet - ESP_116LU_22_DNA (SPAdes) (version 2) | ecosystem: Environmental > Aquatic > Marine > Intertidal... | reverse complement strand
AGTTAACTCTACAACTGTTGAAACACAAGATGCAATCTTCCGTGTAAACAGCAACGGTACAACTGGTACAGACGTTGGTTTTGAAGCACTAGTTGGCGCAGATGTTAAAGGCGTTATCTACGATGGTGCAACTAGCAAGTGGACAGTTGGTTCAGAAACATTTGTTGCAGCTACATTTGAAGGTGACTTAACTGGTGATGTAACTGGTACAGTTAGCGACATCAGCAACCACGATACTGACGCATTAGCAGAAGGCGCAAGCAACTTGTACTTCACAGATGCAAGAGCACGTGGTGCGATCAGTGTAACAGACAATGGCGGTGATGGCAGCCTATCATACGATAGTGCTACTGGCGTTATTAGCTTCACAGGTCCAAGCGCAGCAGAAGTTCGTGCACACTTTAGTGCAGGTACTGGCGTTGATATCACTGGCGGTGTTGTAAGCATCGGTCAAAGTGTTGAAACAACTGACAGCGTAACATTCAGCCAAGTAACTGCTGACCTAGTAGGTGATGTAACTGGTACAGTTAGCAGCATTGCTAACCACAGCACAACTGATCTAGCTGAAGGTACAAACCTTTACTACACAGATGCAAGAGTACAGACTAAGATCGACTCTTATGTAACTGGTGGAACTGGTGTTGATGTATCTAGCGGTACAGTAAGCATTGGTCAAGATGTTGGTACAACTGCTGATGTAACATTCAACAGTGTAACTGGCGACTTAACTGGTGATGTAACTGGTAACGTAACAGGTAACGTAACTGGTAACTTAACTGGCGATGTAACTGGTGACTTAACTGGTAACGTAACATTTGGATCACTAAGTGACGGCGTAACAAGCGTTACTGATATCCAGACAACAATCACTGATGTTGATACAGCAGTACCTACTTCAGGTGCGATTGTAGAATACGTTGCTAACAATGCTGGCGATGGCCTCGTTGTACGTGCAGCGATCAGTGCAGATAGTTCAAGTGCTAGTTTCAGCATTGGCGATGTGCCAAATGTTACTTCACGCACTTACTACGCTGCTAAGATTGTTATCAAAGTTAGCACTGCGTTTAGCGGCGGTAGCTTCAACCACATCATTGTTAAAGACAACAACGGTGCAGGCACATTGTTAGTAGAATCTGACGATGCAGATGCATCAACAGTTGGTACTTACATTGTTGAGTTGGATGGTACTGATGCATTGATCAAAGGTCAATCAATTGATGTACTACTTAAGCAAAGCGATGGCATCACTGATGCAGTTGCTACAGCTGGTGCATTAACTGCTACAGTTCACTATAACTGGGTATAATATACCATAGCAAAAACAGAAAAGGGTGGCTTTATGCCACCCTTTTTTTGAGCTAAATTCCTGTTACTCTAATTCAGCCAATTCTTTTTGTAAAAGTTCGATAGCTTCTTCCACAGTGTAAGGAGAAGATTCTGCCATTGGCTCCTGTATGTCAGTAATGTTTTCGTAATGTGGCGCCAACCTAGCATTCAATTCAATGAAGGGTATCTCGTTCTCTGGAACATCTGCTTCTTCAAAAATTGCAGCAGTAGGACACTCAGGTACACATAACCCGCAGTCAATACATTCGTCAGGATCAATTACCAGTGTATTGGGTCCTTGATAAAAACAATCCACAGGACAAATGTCTACGCAATGCGTATCTTTGCATCCCACACAAGCTGATGTTACGATAAATGCCATGTTAACCTCTTTTTATTATAAATGTTGATGTATAAATTATACTGTTTTGTTGACCCAAATTAGGAGAGATGCCCCAGGGTATGTGTGCCGGCCAAAACACCATCTTACATTGCTCTGACTCGATGGTGTGCCTGTACTCTTGAACTCCTGGGGGAGTGGAGTACAGTTTGGAGTCCTGCATATCCAAGTATATATCTGTACCACGCACATTGGGAGTTAGGAAAACGGCAGCTTGATACCACCTGTGTCTGTTCACCGTTTGTGGTATGGAATGACCCGGCATGATGCTTAACAGTTGTGGATCGACACTTTCAATGGTTCTGAGCTCTTTGGGTAATCTAAAATGCGATACCACATTATCAAAGAATGACTTGCCCATTAGCCTGGAAAGATTGAAGACATTGGGCGTAACAGTGTTTGGTTTTGTGTGGAACCCATAGTGAGTTTTTATGTTTTGTATCTTGGTGATATCACTCACAAGCTCAGAGACTTGGCTGTTATCTAGATGTAACGTACCAGTGAATACCCAATTTGGGAAAACAGGATAGCTGGTCAGGCTGTTAAGCTGTAGCATTTAGTGCATAATCTCCTTGTATTTTACCATATTTATTAGTTAAAAAAAGTGCTTGACAGGTTTATAGAACCGTACTATAATATGTATATAGTGTAAGAAACGGTAAGGAGAGCTAAGATGGGTATTGTTTTTGTTATTTTTTCACTGCTTTTTGTGTATTTCGTGCTCAAAACAGGACTAGGATTTCTGGCTATGCTATTTGGCTTCTTCCCAAACGATGCTGGTGGATGGGAATTCGACCCTGGTGCTTGGCTGGGCTTTGTAGCCATTTTTGGATGTATAACATTATTTGTAATCTATGCTTGACAGGGTTAGCTGACCATGCTATAATTGTTGAGTTAATTAAGGAGTAGAAAGAAGTGCAGTTTAAAAACAAAGTTATTCTAACAGACGTAGACGGAGTGTTATTGGATTGGGAGTATGCCTTCCACCAGTGGATGACACGACACGGCTATGTGTTCAATGAAGGTACTGAAACAGAGTACAACATTTCCAAGCGTTACCAGACTCGTAACGCAAAGCGCAACATTCGTATGTTTAACGAAAGTGCGCAAATTCGTAAATTACCCCCATTGCGTGATGCCATCAAGTATGTGAAGAAGTTACATGAGGAACACGGCTACGTGTTTCATGTGATCACAAGTTTGAGCAATGACGCTTACAGCCAACACCTACGCACCAAGAACCTGCGTGAGATGTTTGGTGATACGGTGTTTGAAAAATACATTTACCTGGATACTGGTGCAGACAAGGATGAGGTACTTGAGCAGTATCGTGGCACTGGTGCTTACTGGATTGAAGACAAGCCAGAGAATGTGGATGCAGGCATCAACGTTGGGTTGGACGGGATACTGATGGCACACAGCCATAACCAACAGTACATTGGCGATGCATTTTATGCACCCAACTGGAAAGAGATTTACGGACGTATTACTGGAGAGTAGCATGAGTAAGTTTAATTACAAAGAAAAGCAGGAAAGGGATTTCGTTGCGGAAGCACGTGACCTGGTTAAAGATCTAAATGAACGTCAACTGTATGATCTTTACGAGATAGTGCAGAAGCAAAAACGGCGCAGTCAAACCCCTGATCGCGACAAGGAACTTAATGCTGTGGAGTTTGTGATTGATCAGTTACGCGGATTAGATAGCAGCCGCTTACACAGAATTAAAACTGGATATCGCTCCAGTATGGCTTCTGAAGCCAAAGCCAAAGACGGTAACACCACTGTTAACAAGCGGAGAGTATAAAACAATGTCTGACCGTGCCACGTTCTTAGTTAAAGATATTATGGCTGCATCATGTGCAATCTTTCGTCAACAAGGCTTTGTGAAAAAAGCATCACCAATGGTGGATGATGGTGTTCAACCAAATAGTACGTTATTGTATAGGCATTTTATTGACAACAGTGACGTGTCTAACCAGCTCACAGTAACCAAAGCTGACGAGACCTTTGCTGAGGAGGTTATTGAATACCTCAGAGGACTCAGCTTCAAAACCATGGAGCGGGGACTCACCAGCTTCGAAACCAATGTGCTAAAATTCGTTACTGCTGAAACAGCTGACAAGAGTACACTGGGCATCGCTGCAAGTTTACCCAACGTGTACCAAAATAAACTGGATCAGGACAAATGGGAAATCCGCGAACGTGAACTCGCTGACGCCAGCGAATATATTGGTGAATTTCGTAGTCGTGGAGAGTTTGAGGTCACTGTGGAAAATGTCCGATATATTGGACGTACTGGTAGCTACTTGTACTGTACTAGTGTTGATGATCAGCACATTGTGAAGTTCTTTAGTCAGGACAATCTGGGTAGCGCAGGAACCAAGTTATGCATGTCAGCATACGTCAAGTCTCATAGCGAAAGCAAGTACCACGGCGGGCGTGAAACCATGGTAAATCGTGTAAAAATACATTCTGTCAACCCCTAAATCGCTAAGTGCTTGATTTCATTGAAGAAAAAGATTTTAAAACTCCAATGAAATCAAGCACTTAGGTAGTTGACAAATCCGTACTATGTGCTATTATATACATGTAGGTTAACAAAACGGAGTAGAAAATCATGAAACTAGTTATCCACACACAATTCCGCGAAAACTACGGTGCCCACGATTGGGACGGCAAGGGTCTGTGCCCGCAGTACTGGAAGAACAAAGGTGGTGACACCTACGTTGTCGAGTGTACTCTGGAACAGGCGCAGGACGCTGGCTTCTATGCTCAATTGGGTCGTTGCATTGCACATCGCAGCGATTACAGTGAAGAGTATATCATCAGCGAGACTTTGGTTGATGATGTGGATTTTGATGCTGACCGAGTGGTTGAGGAGTGGGACACTGCTATCTACGCCACTCTAGAGAATGGTGTGCTAGAGTGCGTTCGAGATCAAAAGAGTTACGATATAAGCAACCGTGTTATCGGATTCCGTACTTGGTTGCAGGATGCTGACGGCAAGAGCAATATCAGCTATGTGCAAACGGAAGAGGCAGCGTAATGGCCGTAACTGTGGATGTAGTCGGACCTCGTGGCGGAACAGTTGATGCTGGATTGGCCGCATACGCAGACATTGTGGTGAATTTTTTTGCAAAAGAGCTGGGAATAGGTCGACTAAAAACAAATATCAAGTTAAAATTACATCACAACCTGTTTGTTTCACCTGAATGCGAAGGATTGTGTCTGGCAAACGACCAAAGAAACTTCGTTGTTGACGTTGCACTATATGGCAATTGGTTGAGAACACTGGCGCATGAAATGGTGCACGTAAAGCAGTTTGCTCGTGGCGAGTTAGATTCTGGATTGACCCGTTGGAAGTCCAGAAACAATATGGGAGATGTTGATTACTCAGATCAACCCTGGGAAAAAGAAGCACTGCGACTACAAGACAAGTTGGTCATGAAGTGGTCGGAGTCAGAAAGATATTAATAGTTAAACTCCCGGTAGCATAACGGATAGTGCAACAGATTTCTAATCTGTAGGTTGTAGGTTCGAATCCTACTCGGGAGGCCAAATATAGATAAATAATACTAACAGAAACGGTATCTGGAGGTATTATGAACACTGTAGAAAAAGGAAATTTGGCTGAAGCAATAGCTATAAAAGAAATGATGAAATTGGGATATGATATTTTAACTCCCTTTGGTCATCATTTACCATTTGACTTTGTTGCTCATAAAAACGGAGAGCTTCTAAAGATTCAAGTTAAAGGTAAAGACAGTAGCAAGGGAAGGATAACTGACATCAAGCTCAAGAGAAACCCTTTTAATAATTTTAAGGGTATAAAACAAAAAATGTATGAATCTGGAGATTGGGATTGGATGTTAGTAGTTGATTTAAAAACTGAAAAGGTTTATAGATTGACATTTGACGATTTTGGTAGTAGTATTAACTTAACACTTAGAACTGAACAACCCAAAAACGGCCAGTTAAAAGGTATAAATCTCGCAGAAGATTACTTGCTATCAGCATAATCTCCGGGCGTGCCAAATAAGTCGAAGTAAGACCGGTTTTTAAAACAATCGTTTTCAGGAATCATAAATAAATCCTGTAAATATAATATTAACGCTCCTGTAGCTCATCTGGTAGAGCAACTGATTTGTAATCAGTAGGTGGTTGGTTCGAGTCCGACCAGGAGCTCCAAATATGCCCTTATAGCTCAGCAGGTAGAGCAACTGATTTGTAATCAGTAGGTCCCGTGTTCGATTCATGGTGGGGGCACCAAACAATGCCTAGGTGGTGGAATTGGTAGACACGCTGGATTTAGGTTCCAGTGCCGCGAGGTGTAAGAGTTCGAGTCTCTTCCTAGGTACCAACAATGAGGATTCCATTCTCCTCAGTAAATAACTGAATGGATGGTGCCCAGGAGACTGGCCGTTGAAGAACGTTAAACTCAGATATTAGACTAATAGTAAGAGGGAAAATAAGGGCAAAACCGAACGGCTTCCAATCAACGTGAAAAGCGAGGAGGTCGTGAAGTGCAGCACACAGTCTACCAGTGTGCACTGCGACAAAACGCAGGCGGGGTTCGGTTAACATTTGTAAAGATTTTTTATATTCCATAACCAAGCAAAAAAAGGAAATACTGTATGAAAGTTTCAGTTGATGTATATACAAAAGATATCGACGCAGCACTAGCTGCTTATAAGCAAGCAGTTGAGTGTGGTGCAACAGATATTCGTATGAATTCGGTCCACGATTGGGATTCTAAAGAGTTCGAAAGTATTAATTTAATGTTTGACGCGGATCATTCGTCAGATGCAATTGGTGCTCTCGACACTGGTCCGTTTGTCAAAGACAGCAGTGATTTAGACGACTAATATCTTATTAATGCGAGAGTGGTGGAATCGGTATACACAGCAGACTTAAAATCTGCCGCCTTCGGGCTTGGGGGTTCAAGTCCCCCCTCTCGCACCACTTTATGTATGTTTAGTAAAGTTACCGATATAAATATTAGTTCAAGAACAAGGAGAGGTGGGTGAGTGGCTGAAACCAGTTCCCTGCTAAGGAACCATACCTTAACTGGTATCGAGGGTTCGAATCCCTCCCTCTCCGCCAAATGTTTGGCATGTAGCTCAGTCGGTAGAGCCGGTGACTGTTAATCACCTGGTCGTAGGTTCGAGCCCTACCATGCCAGCCAAAAATTGGGGCCGTAGCTCAGTAGGGAGAGCGTTGGATTTGCATTCCAAAGGTCGTGGGTTCGATCCCCTCCGGCTCCACCATTATTATTTGAGGAGAACACCATAGCTGGCATTTACATTTTGTTAGGTATAATAGTAGTTGTGGCAAGCTATGTTGGTTACGAAGTTTACAAGTTACTGAAAATGGACTTTGACATAAATGACATTTCAGATATTGACTAGTAAAGGGTGATTAGCTCAGCTGGGAGAGCATCTCGCTTACACCGAGAGGGTCGGCGGTTCGATCCCGTCATCACCCACCATATTTGGAGCGGTAGTTCAGTTGGTTAGAATAGATAAATAAAGTTATACATTCTAACTAGGAGACTATATGGCTATCGCAACTTGTAAGAATTGTGATAAAGAGTTTAGGTTTTACCCGTCACAAAGCCGCGGTATTTACTGTAGCAATGCGTGTCAAGGTGCACATAAAGTAAGAGAAGCAATTGAAAGTGGAATTTACACTCGCTCTAATGCTATGACCTACTTTAAGCAAACCACAGAGTATAAGTGTAGTGACTGTGGTATTAGTGAGTGGAATAACCAACCTCTCACATTACAAGTAGACCACATTGATGGAAACAATTCCAACAATGTAATTGAAAACTTGCGTTATTTGTGTCCCAACTGCCACACCCAGACTGACACCTGGGGGGTTAGGAGTGCTAGTGATGAAGGGAAACAAAGGATGCGAGAGGCTGCCAAACTAGGACGAGCAATACAGCTTGGTAAGGTGCCTGAAGGAACAAAATTGGAGCGGTAGTTCAGTTGGTTAGAATTCTTGACTGTCACTCAAGGGGTCGCGGGTTCGAGTCCCGTCCGCTCCGCCAAATATGCTCCGTTCGTCTAGTGGTCCAGGACACTGCCCTTTCACGGCGGTAACACGAGTTCGAACCTCGTACGGAGTACCATATTACAGCAACTGGGTTCGGGAGGGTCATCCCAATAATATCCTCACCCTAACAGAGTAGAAGAGTTGTTGTACACCCCGTAGGAGTAGAATGATGAAGGACAATTATGTTGCAAAGAATGCACACAAATACAACAAGGCAGTAACACACGAAGATCGCAAGAAGCGTGAACGCAAAGGGTACCAGAAGCACAAGCTGGATCCAAAGTCACCGGAGAAGTGACAGTTCACAGATATGTCTTCTGCTAAATATACATTATAGTTATCAGGAGAATACACTAAATGGCTTATAGCGATAAAGTTTTAGACCACTACGAAAATCCCAGAAATGTAGGCAAGATGGACGACACTGATCTTAATGTGGGCACTGGCATGGTTGGTGCACCTGCATGTGGTGACGTGATGCGTTTACAAATCAAAGTAAATGAGCATGGTGTTATTCAAGAAGCAAAGTTTAAAACTTATGGCTGTGGCAGTGCTATTGCCAGCAGCAGTTTGTTAACTGAATGGGTCAAAGGAAAAAATCTCGAAGAAGCAGGGGCAATCAAAAATACTGATATTGCTGCTGAACTTGCATTACCGCCGGTAAAAATTCACTGTAGTGTGCTCGCAGAAGATGCCATCAAAGCCGCCATCCACGATCTCAAGAAAAAGCAACAAAATGATTAAGGTCGTTCCAGAAGCTGCCCATTGGGTCAAAACACAATTAGAACAGCGCGGTAAAGGTCAAGGTATTCGCCTGGGAGTAAAGACATCAGGATGCAGCGGGTACAAGTATGTGCTGGAATTCGTTGATACTCCAGACGAAGCAGATCATGTGTTAGACCAACATGGGGTCAAATTCTTTGTGGATCCCAAGAGCATGTTGGTGCTATCTGGCATGGAAGTTCAATACAAGGTTGAGGGTGTAAACTCAGGACTTGATTTTGTGAATCCCAACGTCTCTGGTGCTTGCGGTTGCGGCGAGAGTTTTAGCGTTTAATACCACAGCTCATATAAATAATCACATGAGCTTATACTACCAATATCCAATACTAACACCTTCTGAATGCCAGCGGTATATAGATTATTATAATTCTAAACCACAAGCACAGTTTATGCTTGAATGGCCTGAAGCTAATCGTAAACACCGACTGGTCACAGTCAATCCAAGCACAGATCTCTGGAACTTATTCACCAAAAAAGTGGCAAGTAATCACGCCACCATAAGCAAACATCTGGATGTACCTCTGTCAAAAGACATCAGATTCTTTGAAGTGTTTGTATCAAAGTACAGCGTTCATGACCAAGTGTTATGGCATATAGATCGACCTCTGTATCAACGAGAAGATTCCTCAGAGGTGCAGCCCAAAAATCCCAGAATCTATAACGTGTCAATTAACCTGAACTCTGACTATTCAGGAGGAGAACTGGGTATCAGAGGCGATGGCGGTGACGCAATTATTGCTAATACTGAGCCAGGTATAGCCACTAGCTTCCTTACCAAAAATTATCACCAGATCGACACAATAACTTCTGGCATCAGGTACTCCCTGATTACCTGGGTATATGCTGATGCTCCTGAATATTATACAGGATGTGACCCACACAAATGGGCTGTAAATGTATAAATAACAGTATGGAAAGTTTTGATTTTACCCAACTTAGTGACCTGATTGCACCGTATATTGCTATACTGATAGGACTTGTGGCGTCTCTGATTGCCAAAGATTTCGCTAACAGTATGAGTGCAGGACTGAGTTTCAAATACAATCCACAATTCAATGAGGGCGATAATGTTCTAATAGACAACGAGCCCGCCACAATCATCAAGATCGGTTACAAGTATACAGTGTTTAGTGTGCGCAAGGATAGCGGGCATAAAACCTGGCGATATGTCAAAAATGAGCGTATACAGTTCCTCAAACTGGAAAAAGTTATGGCGGAGCCAACTGACCCTGATGTGGATTAATGTATTACTTAGAAAAGATTGACACTTCTAGTATCTTTGGTGATACTGAACATTTTTGCATGCCAGGATGTGTAGACATCTTTTTGTGCGAATACGATGCACTGCATTCACAAGTCTACCAAAGATTCACGCTGCGCAACATAGCAAAACATTTCAAAGAAATTTTTATAGCACAGTGCGAACAGCACGATATTTTCTGTGCCACCAAGCACGGTGTACAGGGAATAGACATAAACGAATTGTTAATCACCGGTCCTGAAGAGAACACGCTGTATGAAATAGGACTCACTGAGTTTTTATCTCTGCCTATAAAATACACACGTGAACTCAGTAACATCAACATTGTGGTGCATGACTACAGTGAAGCTGGGTTTTCAAGAAGACACCACAGTGTGCCGCCTGAAGTTCAGCAAATGCTGGATCTACCCAATGTGCGATTTGCTACAGATAATCTGGACGAAAGTAAGTTTAACATCAACAAACATTTTTTTCAAACGGTGGCTGATAGCATTGAAGTTGGCATACCACCGCTCAGTAAAGGCCACACGGGACAAACGCTGGCATTGATACGAAAACCCAGGACCCATCGACTCTCACTGCTTGACCATATAGATCGCCAGGGATTGTTGGGCCAGGTGGATTGGAGTTTAAATACTGGTTATAAGCCACTGGTTGGAGACTATTGTCAGGATCATGCCCTGGGAAATGATTGGGAGGACGAACAGTATCTTTCCTCTCATCCGTTTGTTGAGAGACATCGTGCAGAGCTGCCCAAAGAATTATACACGCCTGCTGGTCAATATGTATCACCAAACATACTGCATCCTGATTTTAGTTGCAAATATAAATTGTATTTGAGTGTGGAAACACATTTTGATGTACCATTTATTACTGAAAAAACTGCAAAAGCATTTGTGGGAGGTCTACCAGTCGCAGTATA
>Ga0209653_1003453_pt1 | contig 10764 bp, 7 predicted proteins | sample SaaInl6LU_22_DNA_FD_184644 | JGI IMG/M metagenome (GOLD analysis project Ga0209653, IMG submission 184644) | Marine microbial communities from expanding oxygen minimum zones in the Saanich Inlet - ESP_116LU_22_DNA (SPAdes) (version 2) | ecosystem: Environmental > Aquatic > Marine > Intertidal... | reverse complement strand
AAATATTTGACTGATATATTTTCAAAAATGTTTGTAGAGCATCCCTTTGTTGATATTGAAGTTACAAAAGGTTCAATAATTGACCCTAAAAATTCATTACGTGTTAAAATGATCAATAACTCTGACCGCTTTATTGAAAATGTACGATTGTTTTTATGTATTCACTTTACAGACACCTACAAAGATAGCTATCAAGTATTCAGAGTTCCTGATGCTCTGAACAATCTAGATGCGTTTAGTGAGAAAAAATTTGATGAACCTCTAGTGGTTAATTACAAGTGGCTGGATAGCGAAAAAGAAGTTCCTGAAGATATTGTAAGGGTAAGAGGGGTAATCATTACCGATGACATCGTATCTTGGATTGATGAGGAGGGCTTTAAATTCAAAGAAGCTCAAGAGAATTTCAATAAATATGGAATTGAAAACACCAATTTTTCTAGTGAAATGTTGCAAGAACTTAATCAAGCTAAAGTTCTAGTCGATAGAGGTTATGTTTACAACGATATTACATTTTCTATAACCAAGAAAATTATTGAATTTGATCCTTACGTAACCATAAATAATATTAATTCTATAAACCCTATCAGACCTTCGGAGAAGTTAGTCGATGGAAATCAATTGGTATATAAATTTAGAACTCGAAAAAAAATTGATGAACTGAAAGATATCTTATTGGTGACTAACCAAGGAAGTTTGAATATTCCCATACCAAAAAAATAGAAATATGGCAATAATTGATGTATTAAAATATGAAGGGCCAAACGATGAACTAGTTTGGAAATGGACTCCAAAACAGGGAAATTCTAAGCGTGAAAATCAATTGAGAATTGGTACTCAGCTTGTTGTTAATGAGAGTCAGGAAGCCTTTATGTTTAAAGGGGGTAAGCTCCTCGATGCTTTTGGCCCTGGAACACACACATTAACATCTTACAACTTGCCGTTTTTAGCCGATATCGTTGGTGGTTTTTTTGGTGGAGATAGTCCATTTACAGCAGAGGTATTTTATGTGAATAAAGCATTGTCGCAAGATGCCAAATGGGGATTGATTCCATTTAATCTCATTGAACCTAATTTTAAAGTCCCCATCCCAATTACTTGTAGAGGAAGTTATTCACTTAAAGTTGTTGACTCTCGGTTGTTTCTCACACAATTGGTTGGGGTAACCAAAATCTACGACCAATCAGTGTTGCAAAATATGTTCAGAGGTATCATAACAGAGTCCACAAAAGACGCTATATGGAAACTTTCAAAGGAATTAGAGTTAGGGCCTTTAGAACTGGAATATATGGTGAAGGAACTTAGTAACAGTATTCAACCCAATATTGAACAAGCCTTAACCAGTTATGGTATACAAATGGACCTTTTTAGCGTAGAAGGTATTGCAGTCGTTGACGAAGATCCAAAAGTAAAGAAAATTGTTGAAGACTTTCACCGCATCATGTCTGAAGACATGGAAGAAAAGCTGCGTCTTAAGCGTCGTGCAGAACAACTCAATGTCTATAAAGTTGAAAGGACCTTTGACACGACTGAGGCAGCAGCAACCAATATTGGCGGTGGTGAAAGCGGAGACGGTTCCGGAACATCTGGAATTCTAGGAACCATGGTAGGACTTGGAATGGCTATGCCATTAGCAAATCAAGTGGGCGGTATGGTTCAAAACCAAATGAATACCAGCGGTCTAAATGTACCCACTAAACTTTGTACTGAGTGTAATGTTGTTTTACAAAACAATAGTTTATTTTGCTCTTCGTGTGGTTCAAAGCAAGTAACTACAGAAGTTGCAAAGAAAGAAATGACCATCCCAAATGTAACTTGCGATAAATGTCAAACAAAATTTTCGGCACAATACAAATTCTGTCCAAGTTGTGGCGATGTGTACAACCCTTGTCCAAATTGCAAAACAGATCTTGAAGCCAAAGCAAAAATATGTCATGCTTGCGAGCATGTTCTACCTGTTATCTGTACATGTGGGAATCAATGTCCGCCAGAATCAAAATTCTGTTCAAATTGCGGTAATAATCTAAAATCTTAAATGAATACTTTTTTTAAAAAAATTGTAAATTCTCAAGGTTTTAATTGGAGTGTTGCCTTTGTGATACTGGTTAATTGTATTCTAATTGGTATTGAACAATCCTATCAATCTGAATTTATTTCACTAGTTCAGGAGATATGCATCATTCTTTTTATTATTGAAATTATATTTCGATGGATTGCCAAAAGTTCTGTAGCATCCTTTTTTACAAGCATTTGGAACCTTATAGATTTAGCATTAATATTTGTCTCATTAATTCCTGAAGATTTATTTGAAAATTCAGATTTACTAACCATTTTTAGAATTATTAGGGTGGTTCGAATCGTTAGACTCGTTAAGGTCTTTCCAGAAACAGTTGCTATTTTAAGAGTTATAAGGAATTCTTTTGGGGCATTGCTAAGGATTATTTCACTTTTGATCATCATGATGTACTTCTATGCTATAGTAGGAATTATTTTGTTTAAAGGAAAAACTCATGTTTCTAATAGATATAATGAGATGTTTGATCCATTTGGTAACATATCTGAAGCTCTTTTTTCGTTGTTCAGAGTGACTACTGGTGAGGACTGGACTGATCTTCGCTACGATTTATTGAGTTCCGATCTCCCATTTTGGATGGTCAATATTTATTTTGTTTCATGGTTAATTTTATCAGCATTTTTCTTGTTGAATATTATTATAGGGGCTGTGGTTAAAAACTATGACTCTGAATATAGTAATGATAAAAACGCCAAACAAGATGAAGAGTTAAAACAATTAAAAATTGAACTAAATAAATTAAAAGAAGTAAAACGTGAACTGTAATCAATGTAAAAACCCTGTACAAGAAACTGATAAAATCTGTGAATGGTGTGGAGCTGAACTTATCATATATCAAAGCCAAGACGAAAATCATCCAATCAAAAAGCTTCAAGATGATTTACTCGCAATTGAAAAAAGTGTCCGTGAAAAAAAGCAATTAAAACTGGACAATAAAAATAATAATCTCTCAACTTTTGATAAAATTTTTGGCACAAAACCAGATTTTGATTGGGATGAAGATTTTGAGGAACAGACTATTCAAGAAATTACACGATTACAAGCTAAATTTATAAACACCTACATCCTGCCATCTAATCCTAAAGTGTTAGAGGAATTACTAGAAATAGCACTACAAAATTATAAACAAAACAAACCAAGTTTTTGGGATGATGAAAAGGAAAGTCATACGCAACTTTTATCAAAAGCTTGGCTTAATCTATCAAAACGTTGCAAAAAAAAGTTGGGGGTGAAAAATACGGACACTATAACCCAAAAAATAGCTCGACAGCTTGCTTACAGTCCCAACTTAAGATGGACTATTATCATAATACTATTTTTTATTGTTACAATGAGCTTTTTTGCAACTTTGAAATATTTCAGTGGTTAACATTTACTGCAACAAAGCTAAAGGGAATTACATTTAAAAAATTAATAAATTCAAATCCTCCCCAAAATAGTTCGACTTCACTCCCTTTGGATCCACTTTTTATTCCCAAAAATAATTTTTTATTCTTGGGAATAATTTTTTCTAAAAACAGCTAAATCTTGCCCAAAAAAGTTCGACTTCACTCCCTTCTCCTCCACAGTAAAACCCGCAACCACTAAAGTTGCGGGTTTATAATTTTAACTAAATCCTCACCAAAATAGTTGTATTTTACGCCTTTTGGCTCCACGATGAAGCGACCTGGCACAACTAGGGATTAACAAAAAAAATCTACCAAGCTTGCTTGAGTAAGTTTTTTTTTGTTTTGATATAAACCAAACTGGAAAATGTAATCGTGTTGAATGATTCTATTTCTTGGACAGGAGTTAGAATTCGCCCAAGAAATGGGGCTAGTCTAAATACTAGTAAAAAAATTACAAGAAAATAGGATCCAAACTAAAAAACTAATTATAAATTAAAATAAAACACTTTGGGGCTTGTAAATGAACTCAAAATAGTAGAACTCTCTCGTTTTTATGACAAAAAAATCTTCGTGGTCTAGTATGAGAAATTTTTACTAATTTAGCAGTCTTAAGCAAAGAAATGTATCTAAAATATCAACTTGGGAAAACTACAGCATCGGTATTGCTTTTATTAGCATTCATACTTCCGACTGCAATTCAGTTTAGCCACATGATTGAGGGGCACGAAAGCGATACTTGTAATCTCCAGATTTCTCACATACACAAATCAGAAAAAAATTGTGAAACATGTGATTTTCAACTTACATCTATAAGTTATGATATTGCTGAATACCCTGACTTACTGCTCACACAAATTTCTGTAAAACTTAGCACAGACTTTACTCCTTTACAATTTTACTACCCTACATTAACCAATAAACAACTACGAGCGCCCCCTGTAAATTCTTAGCTAACAAACTCATTCGTTTAATGTTAATTAAGAATTTATGCGCACGCATGTATTATATTTTTTGCTGCTATTTAATAGCAATATAACAATGTCACAAAATTGTGACAACTCACTTTCAGGTACAGTAACAGATATTCACGATGGCCAATTGCTCATCGGGGTCACCCTTACTATTGCAAATACTGATCAAACTGTTCAGACTGGTTTGGATGGTACGTTTAGGTTTTCAAACTTGTGTAATGATACATATTACATACAGGTTTCTCATCCCTATTGTCTTACAAAAGGGTTTACTGTTAGAGTTACTGGTAATACCACTAAGTCATTTAAACTAGAACACCATATAGAAGAACTCAATCAAATTACGATTGAAGGGAGTGCTTATAGCGATAAATCCAAAACAATTCTACAAAACACGATTAATAACCAAGCATTAGAACGTTATAGTAGTGGTTCTTTAGGAGATGCTTTAAATAGTTTGAGTGGTGTATCGTCATTGAATACAGGAAACACAGTCGTAAAACCATTAATTAATGGACTTCACAGCAGTCGTGTGGTTATTATTAATAATGGAGTGCGAATGGAGGATCAAGAATGGGGCGCAGAACACGCACCCAACATTGATATTAATTCTATCAGTAACCTAACGGTTCTAAAAGGAGCTGGTGCACTTCAATACAGTGGTGATGCTGTAGGAGGTGTCATTGTTGCTGAAGCCTCCAAAGTACCAGTAAAAGACAGTTTGTATGGAAAAAGTATAATGACGGCAGCCAGCAATGGTCGTGGATCCTCCTTAAGCTCTAAATTGACTAAAAGTTATCAAAACGGTTGGTATGCAACACTGCAAGGATCCTTAAAACGCTTTGGAAACTTTGAAGCACCTGACTATGTCCTTAGTAATACAGGAATGTTTGAAAAAAGTGCTTCTTTACAAGTTGGTTTTAACCGTTTTGACTACGGGATTGAGGGGTATTATTCAGTCTTTAAAAATGAAATCGGTATTTTAAAAGCATCCCATTTGGGTGGCGCTCAAGACCAGATTAGAGCCATTGAAAGCGATATACCACTCACTATAGAGAATTTTACATATAAGATTAATAAACCCAAACAAGATGTATCCCATCAGTTGGCAAGATTAAAAGCCTTCAAAAGATTTGATAAGTTTGGAAAACTAAGCTTCCAATATGATTTTCAGAGAAATAACCGTTTGGAGTTTGACTCTAGGCGTGGGGATGATAGAGAAAAACCCTCCGTAGATTTAGAACTAGACACGCATACTGTTTTACTAGATTTAGAGTCCGATCTTACAGATAAAATGACACTAAAATCTGGTCTATTGGCGCGATATCAAAACAACTTTGCAACAGATACTGGTGTGCGAAGATTAATTCCTGATTACCAAATGTATGACTTAGGAGTGTATTTTGTGGCAGATTACCAATTAGGTAAGCAACTCCTCTTGGAAGCTGGGGCACGATATGATTTCACATTCATGGATGTTTTTAAATTTTATAGAACTTCTTTATGGGAATCACGTAATTATGGCCAACTGTTCCCTGAGATTGTGGTTGAGGAATTGGCAACTCAAATTTTAACCAATCCACAACTAAATTTTAATAACGGCTCGGCTACATTGGGAGCGACTTACACCTTTGCTAAAGATTACAATTTATTTTTTAACTACTCGATTGCATCTCGAGCGCCAAACCCCTCTGAACTTTTTAGTGAAGGCTTACACCATTCTGCCTCTCGAATCGAGATTGGTGATTTAAGATTCAATTCAGAAATTGGTCATAAAGTCTCATTAACATTACAACGTGATGATGACAACTTTAGTTATTCTATCACCCCTTACATACATACTATTTCAGACTTTATTATAATGGAACCAGTAGATGTTCGTCAAACAATAGGAGGTAATTTTCAGGTGTGGGAATACCGACAAACAGATGCTCAATTGTTGGGGATGGATGTGGACGTATCCTATGCCTTTACAAATAATGTTCGTTTAAACAGTCAGTTTTCCTTAGTCAAAGGCTACGACCAAACCTTAGACACACCTTTGATCGGAATGCCACCTGTAAACATAAGTAACGAAATTGTATATCAAAACCCTGATTTCAATAATATCCGTCTGTCTTTACAAAGTGCATATCATTTTAAACAAAATGAATTTCCTAATAACAATTTTGAAGTGTATATACCTCAAACAGAAACATACCAAGAGGTTGATATAAGCTCATCCCCTAACGCATACCACTTACTTAATTTTAATTCGAATATCGATCTTAACATCAATCAAAAATCAAAATTAACGGTAGGATTCAGTATTACAAACCTAATGAATACTTCCTATCGAAACTATCTGAACCGTTTGCGCCATTATGCAGACGATTTGGGCAGAAACTTTATACTTAATCTCAAAATCAATTATTAATTAAAACAAATCAAAAACATGAAAACCTTGAAATTTTTAACCGTAGCATTAGTTGCAAGTTCATTATTTATCGGATGTTCAAAAGACGACAATCCACAACCCGTAAATGAAGAAGAACTGATCACCACAATGACCGTTACGCTTCAACCAGAAGGTGGTGGCACAGACTTGATTTTAGAGTTCCGTGACTTAGATGGGGATGGACCAGAAGAGCCCGAAATCCAAAATGGCATTTTAGATGAAGGTGTTACATACAGTGGTAGTATTGTTTTACTTAACGAAGCTGTAGAAGAAGTTGAAAACATTACGGAAGAAGTTGAAATGGAAAACTTAGAACACCAATTCTTTTATACAATAGGAAGTGGTTTGGATGTCACAACTAGCGGAGAAAATGAGGATGACGAAGGCAATATATTGGGAACGACGTTTACACTAACAGCAGGTACTGTGAGTTCAGGAGAGTTGACATTTACATTAGTTCATGAACCTACTAAGCCAAATAATGGACTGGAAAGTGCTGGTGGAGAAACAGATATTTCTGTCACATTTGACGTATCTGTAGAGTAGATTTGAATTAGTCATTATTCTTTTCATTTTGAAAAACCTATTTAGCTTGCTTGTATAGGTTTTTTTTTGTTTATTGTTGAAACGATTTAGTGACTCATAAAAGCAGGCATTAAAAATATTAAAACATATACCAATGAAAATCATATCAATTGTACTAGGAGTCCTACTCCTCATTTTTATCGGGGTTCAATTCTTTGCTTTAAAAAGTCAAAAGAATATAGAAACCTACCCATATAAAGTCACTAAAACATTTGACAGCTTTGAAATACGAGATTATGAATCCACTCTATTTACTTCTGTCAAACTCTCCACAAAAAATTATAAAGAATCCTCACGTAAAGGGTTTTCTATTTTAGCAGGTTATATTTTTGGAGATAACGATAGAAACGAAAAAATTGCGATGACCTCCCCTGTTGCCATGACGTTAGATGACCCAATAACCATGTTATTTATGGTTCCAAAGAAATTTAAAAAAGAAAAACTCCCTCTACCCAATCAACCACAAATTGTATTTAAGAAAGAACCCGCAAAAACAGTCGCAGCCATTTCCTTTAATGGTTGGGCAGATGATGATAAAATTGAACAGTACAAAAAGAACCTAAAATTTGCTTTAGAGAAAGAAGGCATACCCTATACAAACCGCTTTTACTTTTTGGGATATAATGCACCTTACGAAGTGTTTAATCGTAAAAATGAAGTGATTGTAGAATTGTTAAAAAACTAGTTATCTAAAATCTAATATTAAAACTCAACATCGGGAATAGCTTCTATACAGATTGATATAGAGTTGGCTTATTATTTGTTTTACTTTTCTAAAAAATGGAGAGCTGTCTATCTGCTCAATTTCTTCCGAAATTTCATGAAGATTTTGGGTCAAAACCCCACAACATGGATTTTAGGAATTAAGTATTATATTAAATAAAGAATTACTTCTTAATTATTTTCTTAACAACTGATTCGGAGTTGGTTTGTATTTGTAGGAGGTAAAGTCCATTTTCAAAATTACTCATATCCAATTCGAATTGTTGACTATCTAGATTGTAAGTATTATATAATTTACCATTAACACTCCACAGTTGGATTGTCTTAATTTTCCCGTTGGCGCTATTTATTTTTAATTGATCCGAAACTGGATTTGGAGAGAGACTGACAAGAGTTCCAAATTGAGGGGTGTTTACAGATAAATTCTCCGCTGTATCATCTTGAGCAATCCAACTGCTTGCCAAACTGTTATCTAAATTTAAGCTCACGAGTTCTAGAAACGCACCATTTCCATCTGCATCTTCTGGCCATGGCAACGAATCTTTGTAGGTCACTTCGTCAATAATATTTCCATAGGCATCTCTGAGGACTAAATCTTCACTATCATTAGATAGGTTTCTAGAAAACTCCCCAAAAGATTCAAAGCCGTAGCGTGAGAAAAAAGACTCGCTTTTATTTGATAAAAAGATAGCGCCTCCACCAGAAACAGTAGCACCCGCTTCAAACTGATACGCAAGCCCTAAGCCGCCAAAATAAATACCCGTCAAATCCACTGTTGAGGATCCGTTGTTTCTAATTTCAATAAACTCAAAATCATCTGAGTTTAATGCTACATCAACCAAGGGATGGTAATTGATTTTAGAAATAACCAACGGCGGTGTTGAAACATTAGCACACAAACTTGTATCTGTAAGTTCGTTTGATAACCACGTGATTCGCTCGGTAATAAAGTTTTTTATATCAATGATCTGCTGGTCAAATTCTCCTGTAGTTCCTGTGATTGTTTCTTGACGTTCAACCGCTTCTGAAATCAGGGTGGTGGTCTCATCAATAAGGCTAAAAATTTCGAGTGAATTTAATGGCATCCCAGCTGCTGTAAGTGCTTGCCAACGCTTGGCTAGGTAGCACTTAAAAATCGCATCATCAAAGAGGTCTCTCCAAAATTTTGGACCATCATTTCCACCGTAATTAAATTGCCAAACATCGGTTTGACTTCTGTCATATCCCCAGAAAAACAAATCATTACCAAATGTTAAATTAAAATCCCAAATAGGACCTGCTCTTAATTTTCCATTCCGATCTTTATGAAAAAATGTGCTAAACTCATACGCATCAGCATTGGAAGCCAGCTCATTGAGTAGAATAAAATCTACAAAAGAAGGAAGGTCTATCACCGATGGATATCCATTTATTATGGAGCTATCACTTGGAACTGTTACCTTATCTTGAAGTGATTCAAACTCCCCTTTGATATACTGGTGTTGTTCTGGCTGTACTTCGGAGGGTTTTGGATGTTCGTGAACAAAATTACTTTGATAGTTTAAATAATTATCCATAGACCAAGCGGCTACATCTGAGCCTTCAATCTTATCTGTTTTGGTAATATACCCGCCTGTAAGTTTAGGAAGGGTTAAGTGGGTGTCTTTAATTTTATTAATATTAATTCGACTGTCATCAGCTTTAAGTTTTTCTTGCAACATATAAATTCCTTGAAATTCTCCATTTAAAACCACTTCACAAAAACGGCCTCTAGACGCATAATTGCCTGTTAAGTTTGAAAGTTTATAGCTGATAAAATCTCTTATATAGGAAGGGTCATAAGCAAGTCCATTTAAAATCCAGTCATTTTCTTTTGGCATATCAAGAAGCGATACATTTACTTTTTCTCCGAGTTCATTATATGGTGTAAAGGCAAATTGTTTTTTATCCAATAGAGCCGACGAAGAGCCACGAACTTCAATTTTAATAGCACCATCATAGTCAAGAGTTGAAGGATCACTAACATCCGTCAAAAAATTACGTGCACCTTCATCTCTATAAATAATCTTCATAATGGCGTCAATCTTAGGCTCATCGGGAATCTCTTGCCCCTGATCAGTGTCAATCACAACAATCGGTAAATTAGAAGACACAAAACTTACAGTTGTTGGTAGGTATGGTTCAACGAACCACCATGGAGGAGTGTTATAATCATAACTTGTATTAGTAATACCTAAAGATAATACAGGGAGTGCACTCAAATCAGTGGACTCTATCGATTGGTTATGCACTTGGACAGCAATGACATTTAACCCTGAAGTAAGAAGGGATTGATCTACTTGAAAACGTTCAGGTCCATACCCTTGATACAATAAAGCTTCGTGATACCCCTCACTAGGCTGATCAAATGCAGGCACATCTCCTGACATAAGATTTCTTGCAATCTCCTGTCCATTCAAATACGCCACAAAACCATCATCATAATCAATATCTAACACCATATAACCCACCGCAGAAACATCTGTAATATAAAATGTTTTTCGAATATAAACAGACATTGCAGTAGGAATAACCGTAGCATCATCATCATCTCCAAAACCAAAACCAGAT
>Ga0209653_1003447_pt1 | contig 10777 bp, 7 predicted proteins | sample SaaInl6LU_22_DNA_FD_184644 | JGI IMG/M metagenome (GOLD analysis project Ga0209653, IMG submission 184644) | Marine microbial communities from expanding oxygen minimum zones in the Saanich Inlet - ESP_116LU_22_DNA (SPAdes) (version 2) | ecosystem: Environmental > Aquatic > Marine > Intertidal... | reverse complement strand
TTGTTGTATTGTCACATTCATTTAATTCAGCACAGTTGCGATCACTAGTGTAAAATCCGTTTAATATATTCCCAACATGATCTATCTTAGTTTCATCCAAAATTTGTTGATTCTTAACGAATTCCGAATCTACCCTTCTATCACAATTCTTCATTCTCTCAAATTTAGGTGCACTCACAAAATGATTCAAATTACTATCATATTGGTCATAGTTAGTAACATAATGTGTCTCTTTTTTTATTCTGTCGTTCATTATAGATGATATATCCCTACATTCTTTATTTTTGCCTATATTTGCTATGAATTGTGATGGACCACAAGTACCACATATTCTATCTGAAGTATTTGCACCATCTGTATTATGATTTGGAGGAATCATTTCAAATTGATTACTAGCACACTCTGTTAAAACATGTTCACTAATAATATAACCATCATCATGATAATCAAACCATTTTGTGGGATCATGTATATCATATGGTAACTCATATATATCTGGATCATCATCACTTGGTCCATACTTCAATCTCTCAAGTTCAACAGTTGTTTTAATAAACCTGTTTCTATTAGTCCTTATATCTTCTTGTGCAGGATTAGGATGAGCTATTTTATTACAACTTGGTGTATTTTGAGTTAATGGTTGTATGAAATTCACCCGATGATATTTATTATCTCCGTGCATGATCCATAAATCTGGTTTTTCGATTATACTGTTACAACGAGGCTTAGGAATACTATCAAAATCAATAATATCCTCAATAGACTTTTCCATATCACCTTTACGATAAACTATCGTATATTTTTTAGTAGGAGGTGTTTCTGAGTCTGAGACATTTGTGATTTCTGGAGGTGGTAATTCTTTTATATATCTTTTATAAGTTCCTTTGTTAGTCTCTATAGTTTTTGCATCTGTTATCTGGGGATGAAAAAATGTTTTCTGATCATAATCTTTTTTCAAAAAATATTTTTTGAATTCTTCTTTATCATCATAAAATTTTTCATCAAAATCAATACATAATTTCATATCATCAATACTTTTTTTTGGAAGATCTTCATCTTTTCCACCATGTGCGTATCCTATTATCAATTTTGTTTTTTCATTAGTAGTTTGATTCTGTTCAATCTGTTCTTGTGTATTGTATTCTATAAGTTGTGCTTCACTTGTAAATATCATTGTATTATCTTTAATATCAGATATATGAAGATTATTCAAATATTGAATCAGTTCGGAATCATCACTAAATTGTAGGCAATTTAGATTAGCATCTCGTTTCATTTGAATAATATGAGTATGCTTATCATCATCTGAAAACGTGTAATATGAATCTTTTACTTTTTTTGCATACCAAATCTTGATGAGTTTACAACGCTTATCTATGAAATTATTTTTAATGCAAGGGTCGTTAGCTTCAAACGAAGGTTTGCATACCTGTGCTTGATCACAATCGTTTAATGTACTACCACTGATACGTGTAATTTTATCAGGATATGTGCAACCAGCATTACTAAATGTAGTCTGGAACTTCTCAATCGTTACATGATTTCTTAATGTAGACAAATATATTGATATACTAATTATAACAAATAATAACAACAAAAATGAAATTTTCATTTTAATACGTATTAATATATACATATATTATTTAAGATGAGTAAAAATTATGGATTATAGTTTATATTTCTTGTATCTATAGTTGCGACATCTTTTGTTGTCCATAAATCATGACAATTAGTTGGCGACCCACCACTATCAAAACCTTGACACATTTGTAATCTAGTTCCAGCAGCTTTAAGTGATACACTGCTGTTTAAAGCAATGTAATTATCAGATCTTGTCGAGTTATTTCTAGTGTATTCATTCATTTTAGTTAGATTTACATTACGTGATGCTTCTCTTTGTTGTGCCTTAATAGTATTTATATCTGTTTCTACCGACTTCATTTTAGTGTCAAGAACACCGACATCAGTTTTCACAGTCTTCACGTCACTATCATTGGGAATTGTAGCTGATCCAAGATTTTTAATCTTATCATTTCTTAGGATAGAATCTAATCTTGATTTTTTTGTGTTATCCAGGTATACTACATTACCTTGATTTTCTTTATAATTTGGAGCATATTCACTCTTTGTAGCATATGGTGAAAGATCAATTTGACCAGCGTAATCAGGTAATTTATAAGAGTTAGATCTATTACTTTTACGTCTAACTTTTATTCTATTATTAGCGGCATCAACCTCCATATCTATGATTGGATCATCTCCAGATTCTGGACTAGGTAAATTAACATATTTAACTGAGTTATCTGTATATGTTAATAATAATCTACTATTATTATCAAGACCTATTGATTTAATAGTAGCACCCGTTTCAGACATAGCATCTTCTGTAGCTCCTTTAGATTCATACAAACCATCTAGAACTGTTTTAAGTCCTTGTCCATTCAATTTAATTTTATTTAAACCATTGATTCCACCATCGTTCAATGTCATTTCGTCAACACCTAATACTTTATCAGCCTCAACTGAACCAACTACAACGTTATTAGGTAAATATTTATCATAATTATTTCTAAAATCTGTTCTTACGGCTTCATGCAAGTCTTTAGGATTTTGTTTGTTGAAATATCTAGCTTCTTGTCTTGCTTGACTTGTTGCAAGTGAATTTGTTGTGCTTTTCTTTAAATTCTCTATTTCTTCCTTAACGTTCATACTCGAGTATTGATTACCGATATATAATCTGGGTGTTGTGATGGATTTAGAGTTATTGAGGTCATTATTTTCTAAGTAACTACTTATTTGACCACCTACACCACTAGCAGAGGAATTTTGGTTCTTTAATATTTGTGAATCGATGAATTGTGGTAAATTTTGATCATTAGCTTTCAATTGACTAAAATCTTTGAACTTTACGTTTGTAGAGTTGAAATGCACTCCATCACTTGACATCTTTACTTTGTTGTTTCCATATGTATTCCAGTCTAAAGTACTGTTTAAGAGAGACATTGTTCCATTCTCCATACTAAAATTAGTATCATCTAAGTTTAATGCTGTATCTTTCATTTCTAATTTTGTTTCTTCTCTAAATTTAACAGTTCGGTTGGGAGATATTTTGGTAGTTCCAGAAGTGAAATCTTTGTCATAACGAGCTACTTTTGGTTGTCCCCTCTTCTTATCTTTAGAAATGCTACCAACTACATTTTCTAAATTCTTAACAACAGTGGAGAATTTAGTTCCATTTACTATTAAATCCTTGTCGATGTTAGCTTCATTTAGTTTAATAGATTGAGCTTCGATAGGTTTACCTTTCATTTTATTAACAAGATCAGTATCACTAATATAGTCGTTAAAAGCTTTTGTATATTCATTTTTATCGTTATCTAACTTTTTGCTAATGTTTTCCGTATTGCTTTTTATTTTGGTATCGAGACTTCCAGTCTCTTTTCTCACCTCACGCATCATTTCTCTATTGTTTTGTGCAGCAGAACTCTTAATGTTCTCAGCATTTTTGACAATTCTATCATTGAGGTCTTTTAAAGAAATTTCACCATTAAGGCCACCTGTTATTCCTTTCAACATATTCTTCAATTCTTTATTATTGTCATCAATTGTGTCCATATTTTTCTTCACTTTTTCATCAAGATTTGTAAGTTGTGATTTATTAGTTTGAACATCTCTATAAAGGTCAGTTGTTGGCATTACAGTGTTGATTTTATTCGAAAGATCAGTTGTCTTGACGTATTCTTTCTTTATATTTTCTATCTTATCGTCATTATCAGATATGTTCTTATTAATAGATGTTATGTCACTTTCATTCGCTTTAGTTTTCTCTATTAATCCCCCAAAATCAAATGTTTGGTTTGCAAAGAATTTAGCATTCACTTGGTCTTTCAAGGCGGAAGTATACAAAAACTGTGATCTGTATGTAGCATCTTTATCATTTATCTTTTTATCAAGTCTTCCATCAGCGGATTTATAATTATTCTCAAGGTTCTGCATTCTTTTGGTTGTCAAATCTTTAATATCGTTCATCACTCGTTTCGCAGCACCATCCATTTGTATATTTGTTTCAGCAAATTTTGTAAATTTATCATTCACGAAACCCATAACCTCACTAGTTTTGGTATCTGTATATTTACGTTCAGCAGAAAGTGCATCATTTACAGTTGTTTTGTTACTGTAATATTCATTATTAAGAGCCTGATGTCTTGTATTCAAGTCATCAAAATCTGTTTTTACATCTTCAATTCTTCCATCTACTTCAACTTTATTATCATTTACAGTTTTTGTTAGATTATCGACTCTTTTGTTTACATTTCTATTATTTGTAGCAACGGTGTCAGTTATTCCAACAACATTAGCATTTGTAATGTTCTTGAAACTTCTCAATCTAGAGTCCACATTTTCAGTTCTAGACTTTGATTCTTTTTCAACCTTTTTCATGGTATTTGTGATTTTTTTATGTTGATTCATGATTTTAGCATCATTATCGTTGACATTATTGATGAGACTCAAAATTTGTTTTTTAGTAAGTTCATTTTGAGCTATAACATTGTCATTTAATTTAGAGGTTTGATTTTTGATAACATCGATGTTCTTATTGTTTCCTGTTATGAATAATGCAGATGAAGAAACAATTGCAAGAGCAATGAATGAAACAATCATAGAAAATGCTTGATACATTATATATTAATTAATAGTAACAAAAATAATAATGATGATTTATTTTCAAATTCAAAGAGTTAATTTTTATTTACGTTCAAATATTTATTGAATAAATTTCCAGAAACGATGTTATTATACCATGCTTCACCCGAATCAGGAAGTGTCATACGGTCTTCGAATTTCATATCTTCTTCATTTTTAGTATCATTGACCACATTTATTTGACCATCTTCTTCTAATACATCCAAAATAAACTTTTGTTTATCGTAAAGTTTTTTATCATTCTGCATGGATGTTTCAAGAATCGTTTTTAGATTTTCCATATCTTTTTCTATATATTCGTTAATGCGTGTTTTCAATTGCATAAGCAAAGATCTGTTCTTAAATATGAAGAATAGTAATACTAACATAAACACAACTTGAATTATTGTTATAATAAATAATAATTCCATCTGTTTTAAAATAACCTTAGATAATTAATCTATCATAACATGAAAATTTTAAAAGGTAGTGATTTATTGAACATCATTATTCCAAAATATACAAATAAAGCTTCCAATATCAATTTGTATATATCATTAGGCTTCTGTTGTATCATTGATAATAGATATAATCCTATAAATAAACACAAAAATCCTAATAGTATCTTGAATATTCTCATCATAATAAACTGTTTATCATCTCTTGTATCAAAAATCTGTTTTTGAATAGTAACAGGACTTATCATACTTGTAGTTATATTATTATGATAAATTATTATCGAAAAGGTGGTTTATTAATTGCGAGATATTTCGTTCTCGTTTAATAAATACCACACATTTAACTTTGATTCTCTTCCAGGTCTTTGTGCTCTTCCAATGATTTGCTTTTCAATATCGTTATCAAACTTATGAAACAACACCACGTCTGTTGTGTTTTCTAGATTTAATCCGCTGCCATAAGCATTGGAATTTACCATGAGAACTTGCAAATCTTTTGTTTTGTATTCATGTACATTCTTATTGATACTATTACCCTTCAATCTGGCATGTTTGATATTACATTGATCCAATAACTCTTCTATTTCAATGAAACTATTATCATACTCTGAAAATATGAGGATTCTCGAAGTAGCTTGTATGTCATTTAATATTGTCTGTAAATACTGTAATTTTGTTAATTCTTGAGGACAACTATCAGTTTTCTCTTCATCGTGAACAACATAAAGGTCTTTCTCAATATGAATACTTTTTTTACATAATGGACACGAAGGCTTCCTTTTCAACCATGTTGATAGACATTTAAAACAAAAGGCATTATTACAACATTTAGTAATAGTCTTCATTTCTTGTTTTTCCATACAAATCATACACATTTGACTATCATTAATTCTATCTTCTATCAATTGCATTTTATCTTTGATAATATTACATTCATTCGTAAGTCTCTCAATCTTCTTCCGTTTTGTTTCCTCATTGACATATATAGTATCTTGTGCTAACCTCAACTCTACATTCACGTTGTTTAATTTAATAGACAATCCTTGTTTAACCGCTTCGATGATATTGGATTCTGTATCTACATTCTCTTGGTTAATATAGGATACAGCACCAGTAATATCTCCCGCATTCAGGCATTGTATTATATTAGAATGAACTACTCCATTTAAAATACAAATCAATCCTGAATCTTTGCATTTTACAACATGCTTATTAATTTCGGGAAGTGAAAAGGACTTTTCTACATATTCATCATTATTTTTAATAACAATATTATCTATCAATCGGTTCAGAGACTGATTTCTTGTTTTGTAAAAAGTCATGAATATATTCTTGGCATAAGCATTGTTTGATATTCCAGAACTTATCATGTAACTGTTCTCCCAATTTCTGTATTCATAGTTCCACCTAGGATAAGGATTCAAAATATTCTTATACGATGCACTAACAAACCAATAGAAATTAGCTGGAATATGTTTAGCATTCGGGGTATTCATACTATCAACTTCATCAAAAATCACTCTATTGACGAAATACCCTTCATCCATAACATGATCATGAACTTTCTTATAAAATGTCCCACTCACGAGAATAATCTTAACAACCTTTATTTTTTCATCCAACTTGGCAAGTGATTTCGTAGTATTAACTACATAATATGTTAAACTTTCACTACCTACACTATTAATACATGCCTCCCATTGTTTAATTATACTATGAGGGACAACTATGATATTGACCTTGAATTTATCTAATCTAAGTGACTTATCTTTTAACTCAACATTGATATTGTTGATTCCATACATATGTGTATATTTAAATCTAACCATTGGAATATCGTTGGATTCAATGAGTCCAAGAATACAAAAGGATTTCCCACTACCTACTTTATCACCAATTATTCCAATATTTGATTTTATATTCTCAAATCTTGAATCTAAATATTCATCTGATTTAGGATCAATGCCTTCATTCTCTAATTGTTTACATTTATGTATCAAAGATAATTGGTGATTTTTTAATGTTATTTTCCAATTATTTGGTTGTTCAATTTGATCACTATTTTCCGTGATTTCATTAACATGATAACTTCTATCCCCAACAGGCATTATATATTATATTTGTTTAAAGTTATTAATTCTACTTAAACAAACGAAAAAACGCACTTTTAAGATTCATCTTCATTTACATTTAGCACTATTCGAATAGAATGCCACTTTCTTAACATTCTGTTTTGTCTTTTTACATATGAACTTTCTATATAAATCATTCCATTCTTTTATCCACATTTTATTTACAGGATCTGCTTTTTGTTTACTTGTATAACCCATCATTTTTGTGACATAATTTGATGATGAAATATATGGTCTAGACATAAATTTATCATTCGCAAATCCCATGGCATATACATTTGATACCATTACCCAATCATAAGAATCTATACTCATTTCAGTGAACCATTTGTATATATTCTCGGGGGATATTTCATATAGTGTCATAGCATTCAATACAATCATTAACCTTTGAATATGATTCATATATCCGTATTCCAATGTTTGTTTTATAACATTATTCACTGGTAATAATTTAGTTGTTCCATCATACCATGATTTATCTAAATTCATCTTGTTCTTCAAATAATTTGATGTGATGAGATCATCATAATGATACTCATATACATATTTCATATATTCACGCCATCCTATCAACTGCCTAATGAATCCTTCGAAATTATTGATTTTTATGTCACTCTTATGATTGGAGTAAAATTTTAAAGTGTTGTCAATGACATATTTGATGTCCAATAGCCCTATATTTAGTGATGAAGATAATACAGAATGAAATAAAAATGGGTCCTCTTCATTCATACTATCTTGATAATCACCATAATGTATTAATCTGTAATTTAAAAAGTTGTGAAACCATTTTGTAGCTTCTTTATGAGTTGTTGGATATATGAATGTATTCACATTCCCATAGTTATTAGGAAATGTTTTTTGAACATAGGCTAATGCATCTTTCACATTTTTTGTTGTATTATGTTTTATCTTGAAGATTTGTTTATCGTCTTTATACACTTTTCTGTTTTCTTCATCATAACTTTTATCAATATATTTCTGTAATTTGGGAAGCTTAGATAGACTCCAGCTATAGAAATCTTTATGAAGGATTCGTTTATGGTTTTCCTTACCTTTATGAAAAGATTCCAAATCACTCTTGCTAAACAAGAAAGCTTTCTTATCTTTTAGCTCGGTGTTATGATCTTTGAATTCTTTTTTTATCGGGATATCCACTGGGTCAAATATAATTTTGTTTGGGTATTTCTCTAAAAGGCCTGTTTTATAATCATTACATTCTATATAATCAACCTTAACTGTATTTTTGAATCTTGATTTTATGTATGATTTATATGATTTCATACTAGCACGATGTAATACTAGTTTCTGTTTATGAAAATTCAGGCGAGTGAAGTAATAAGGATGTTCTATTAGAACCACTTGATCCACATTATTTACCTCGTTCTTTGACAATTTAAATAATGTAGTTGGTAAAATGATTAAGGTAGACATTAATTAGTTACTTATTATTTAGATTATTTGTTATTCTGTTTATTTGTTTACAGCAGAGGCAACATTGAGAATACCTGATACGAACATATTGAAAGGTATTAATCCGTTAAACATGCTCATTTGTGTAAGGATTTCACTAAATGCTCTTATCGCTCTCAATCCGTCATCTTTGTATAAGAAGTATTTCTTAGAGTACATTATTTGAGCAACGATTGAACCTTGGACAGCCATCGAAATAAGGTAAAGAACATAATCCTGAGCAAACTGTATAGCAACATCTTCTATTTTAATGCTACCACCAGATTGACCATCTTTACCCATAATAAAGGAAATCATCAAACCAATGCATGTAATTGTAATTACACTCATAAGTAGTTCAATACCTAAGAAGAGGAATAGCATATTCACAAGTTTAGGTGGATTCTCTTGGCGCACATAGACTTTTTCAGTATAAATTTGAGATGTGTAGTTTGTTGCTATAGTTATAGCAGCGTATGACAGAGCTAATTTGATAACTTTCATAACAGCAAATACTCCTAAAACAGTTTTATCCATTATTACTATTTAATATAATACAAATAAAAATAAATTTATAATATAATGATGACTGATACAATTGATACTTTAAATGATGAAATCAATGGTGGTCGTGGAATAGCACGTAGAATTAGAAAAGGATTAAAAAATGGTAAAATGACAAAAGGAATTAAAGATAAACTTGCCACCAGTGGTATAAATGTAGATAAGATAAAAAACATGTCATTTACACAAGCAATTAATGAAAAAGCTAATGCAATTTCAAATTCAGAATTCGCAACATCATTAGATGAATCCGGAAAAGCTTTTTTCACATATGCTTATCAAAATAGCGATTTTTATGTAGTTTTATTTACTTTAAATTTCATATTAAGATCGAGTCTCGTATTATCTTCACCACTTTTCAAAGGAAAAAAATACTACATAGGTCAGTATAAAAAACATGTCAAAGAATCATTTGGAGTTACTGTAATTTTAACTATTATTTTCGCTTACATGTATTCAACTATTGACAAAGACACACTACGTGGTAAGGATAATAATTGTATTCAATTCACAATATTCACTCTTATATTATTTAGTATCTTCATGTATGATTATGTAAATATTGTATTGATGCTTGTGAAAAAGAAGTTTTTCAGTAAAGATAAGAAAAATCATAGGATTCTATCAGGAATAATGGTGACTATCATTGGCGGCATAGTTGCTTTATATTACATGACAGTTGTTCTATCAAAAGGAATGCCGATAAATCTATCAGGACATTTGTATCCATTTTTACTAGGCTGTGTATTCTTATTACTATTATCGACATTATCAATTTTGGGATTTTTCATCATTTATCCAAACATCAAAGAAATACAAAAGTCTCATTTGAGTAATAACAATAACGATCGTAAAGAATTTTTCATCGATATGTTCAAAAAATATTATATGGTTTTCATTCTAATATCTTGTATTTTATTAGTGGTTTTAAAACTTAATGAAGATGAATTCTATGATTTTGTAGATAGAAAATTCCCATGTCCTAAACCTGGGGTTTCGGAGTAATTTTTGACAACATTATTGAAACGAGTATCATTAATGAACTCAATCTTGTTATTTGTTTTTGGTCCATGGCACTAAAAGTTTTGTCTAATATGAATAAAACAATAGTCCCAATCGCTAATATAATTTGAAAATTAATGTCAAATGTTTTCATTAATTCCTTTGAGAAATTTTCCACAAGTTCTCCTTTCGTTACAGCTATGTATGCATATAAAGGAATTAAATATACAGCCATGAATATGAACCATTTTGAAACAGCCTTTATTGCAGGTAACTTAGGAGTCTTCTCATAATCAATATTTGCATTTGCTTTTGCTTTGGAGCGGTCAAATGCACTGATAGCAAGTATTGAAGCAAAGATTAAAAGAACAATGCATATGTATTTGATACTATTTGAAACACCCATATCTGTCATAGCCAATACTATACCATATATCATCATTATTAAAGGCATAATGATCAATCTTTTTTTCAAATTTACGT
>Ga0209653_1003446_pt1 | contig 10780 bp, 10 predicted proteins | sample SaaInl6LU_22_DNA_FD_184644 | JGI IMG/M metagenome (GOLD analysis project Ga0209653, IMG submission 184644) | Marine microbial communities from expanding oxygen minimum zones in the Saanich Inlet - ESP_116LU_22_DNA (SPAdes) (version 2) | ecosystem: Environmental > Aquatic > Marine > Intertidal... | reverse complement strand
TTTGATATCAGTTAATAAATAGGCATTCAATTTGAGTTTATTACCATCCACTTGAAATTGGTAATCAATGGCTTGAGCTCTGTCTTTTGCCTGTTGGTAGGAAGCTCCAACAGCCGATTTTTCAATGCTTAACGAGGCCTTGTCGTCTTTGGTCGATTGAACAATAAGTCGGATATCAGAGGAGTAAATCAATCGTTGGTCATCCTCGTCATAAACAATTTTAAGATTGTCAGTGTCTCGATGCAGGTCCTTGTCATAATAACGATTGCCAACCATTTCAATAAATAGTGTGTCAGAGCTGCTTACTGGTAGTTCAGCCGTTGCATAATCGCTCGACCTCACACCAAAATCAGCACCTTCTTGAATGCCTAAAACCAGGACGGTAATCAAAGCAATAATCCAAATGCCAAGCAGCGAAAACTTGGCAGTCCGGCCCATTAGATTTGATTTAGAACTCAAAATGGATATACCTAGCATTAACAAAAGAACTAAAGGCACGCCAACTAAAACAAAAGCAATGAGTGAAACGAGCCACAGTGGCCAACTACTGGTCAAGGCAGTTTCAACATAATACATCCACTCGGGATGCAAGAAAGAAACGGTTCCTAGTGAAAACAAACTTAAAACAAAAGAAATCAAAAGTATGGTCGTAATGATCATCAAAAACAGTCCAATAAATTTACCGAGAGCCTTGAACAGAAAGAGAATCAAATCGCCCAATACTTCAAAAAATGATTGAGAGCCTTTTCGGATTTTATCGCCAGTACTTTTGAGACTTTCTTTGTCAAAGGTATCAGCCATCTCATTGATGCCATTTTTCACATTTTGAAAACCTTCTTTAAAGGAATCTTCGATATTACTGATATTAATCGGCTTACCTTTCATTTGAAGTCGATCGGCTGTGGTTTTAGCTTCGGGAATTAAAATCCATAATAGGATGTAAAGCAAAACACCAGTGCCAAAACCAAAAAACAATAGGATCCACCCCAGTCGGACATAGAGCGCGTCAATGCCAAAATAATAACTTAAACCAGAGGACACGCCACCGATATATCCGTTTTTAGTGTCTCTAAAAAACTTTCGAGGATAGTTGGTGAAAGATTTAGACGTTTTTTCTTTAGGTTGCTCGTCTTCCAATTGATAGTCCTCGGGTTGTCCCATGACTGCAATGACATCCGCTACATTTTGAGTAGTAATGACTTGCTTGTCTGAAGTAATGGCTTCCGAAAATAGTTCTGAAATTCGGGCTTCGATATCCGACATCACCTCGTCTCGCCCTTCATGATCGAGAGAGGCTTTAACGGCATTCAGATAGCGTTGCAGTTCAAAATAAGCAGTTTCATCAATATGAAAGTGAAGACCTGCTAAATTAATATTTACAGTTTTGTTCATTTTATTTGGCTTTTGAGGGTTTGTTATTGTTTTTAGTGACCATTGCCACGGAGGCATTGAGTGAGGTCCAGCTTTGGTGTAAATCGTTCAAAAAGGTGTTGCCCTCTTCGGTCAATTGGTAATATTTTCGAGGTGGGCCTGAGGTTGACTCTTCCCAGCGATAGTCTAAAAATCCAGCGTTTTTTAGTCGTGTTAGTAGCGGGTAGAGGGTGCCCTCAACAACCAATAATTCGGCAGTTTTGAGACCTTCTAGTAACTCCGCTACATAACCGTCTTTGTGCTTGAGCATGGCGAGAATGCAATACTCAAGAACGCCTTTACGCATTTGTGCTTTGGTGTTTTCTAAGTTCATATTAGGGTTATTTATAATGCAAAGATATGTTTATAAGACAGTACTATGCAATACAAAGTACTATATTTAACATTTTGTTAACACATGCAGTTGACTATTCTTTTGTCTATATTTGTTGCTATGACAGTCCATCAATTCAATACTTACATGATATTTCATTTGCCCTCGGCCTATTGGTGTGGCGTGCGATTGAAACAATTGACATCTGAAAGAGCAATGACAACAGTGCGTCTGTCGTGGTTTAACAAAAATCCGTTTAGGTCTATGTTTTGGGCTGTCCAGGGCATGGCTGCAGAGTTGGCATCGGGAGCCTTAATAATGGCAAAGATCAAAGCTAGTGGCAAACGTGTTTCTATGTTAGTTGTTCAAAATGAAGCCATTTTCACCAAAAAGGCCGTTGGTCGGATCATCTTCACATGTGAACAGGGGCGTGATGTGGATCATACTTTGAGCTTGGCCATGACCACTGAAGAAGCTAGTACTGTTTGGCTGACTGCCTCAGGAATTGACGAGGCCGGGGATCAGGTCGCAGTTTTTAAATTCAAGTGGTCGGTGAAATTAAAGTCTTAAAAAATCTCACTGATTGGCCTGTAATTATAAGCTAGGCTGTTTTTAACGAAAGGAATTTATGCATATCAGTGATATTTTGCAAGTAGTCGACCAATTGAAAAGCACGGCACTTCCAGGCTGGGATGCGCAGTCAAAGATGTCTCCCCCTCAGCGAAGCACCATGAAAGACTTCACCGAAGCCATGCGTCATAGTGCAAAAAAAGCGGCGGTAATACTGTTGTGTTATCCCGATCTCACTGGATCGGCACATCTGGTTTTAATAGTCCGGAATACTTATAATGGCGTACATTCTGCACAAATTGGTCTTCCAGGTGGTCGTCCTGAAAGCCAAGATGTTGACTTGACAAGCACAGCGTTGAGAGAAATGGAAGAGGAAATTGGCTTTAAGCCCTCCGAAGTGCGAGTGATACGTCCGTTATCGCCTTTATATATTCCTCCTAGTAATTTTTATGTTCAGCCTTTTTTGGGTTTTACTGAAAAGGTTCCCAACTTCCAAAAAGATGATCGTGAAGTTGCTCAAATCCTTGAATGCCCTTTGGACGATCTTATCCAGTTCCAAAAAATTCTAGCTGCTGTTTCTTTGCCTAAATCGGATTTTAAGGAGGTGCCTATGTACCTATGGCGAGGTCATCAGATTTGGGGAGCTACAGCTATGATCCTAAGTGAATTGAAGGATTTGTTAAAACAAGTGGTTTAGTTTTTCTATTTTTGTGACTGGGAAAATCTGTCAAGGCTATGGGGATATTTAAAAAAAACACATTCGGGCACAATCTACTGATCAAAACCTGGGTGATTCGTATTTTGGGCGTATTATCTCATCAGCGTTTTAATGGATTTAATAAAATGAATATTGAGGGGTCTCAAATTCTTCGCGAGTTACCCGAAAACAATGTTCTGTTTATTTCAAATCACCAAACCTATTTTGCCGATGTCATTGCTATGTTTCACGTTTTTAATGCGAGCCTGAAAGGACGCGATGATTCTATCAAAAATGTAGGGTATTTGTGGAGGCCGAAATTAAATTTATACTATGTCGCAGCCAAAGAGACTATGAAATCTGGGTTATTACCAAAAATCATGGCATATGCGGGTTCTATAAGCATTGAAAGAACATGGCGAGCTGGTGGCCAGGATGTCAATCGTCAAGTTAAAATGGGAGATATTTCAAGTATTGCCAAGGCCTTAAAAGATGGCTGATCACCTTTCCTCAAGGCACTACAACACCTTATAAACCGATACGCAAGGGTACTGCGCACATCATTAAGCACTACCAGCCTGTGGTCATTCCTTTAGTTATAGATGGATTTAGAAGGGCATACGATAAAAAAGGTCTGCGGGTCAAGAAGAAAAATATAATCCAACACATGTGTATCAAACCTCCTTTGGAAATTGATTATGCCAATGATTCGATTGAAGATATAGTGTTAAAGATTGAAATGTCAATTGAGCAACATCCTTCCTTTCTTAAGGTTGAAAAAATTGTTTCTGCAGAGGCTTAATTCTTTGGTCTAATCTTCAGTTTCTTGTAGCAATTTATAATTGGCCTTGAGTCTTCTCAAAAGTGTGCCATAGGTTAACCAATAAATCAGTAAGATCAACATTGCTGCCGCAGTTAAAACAACTATTGTTACTAGAGCTAGCCTCAGATAAAAGGATTTATCAGGCTGCATGGCTTGTATGTCCTTTATGGTCGCCACTATTTCCGGATCGTAGTTGACCAATAAAATTAGCGAAGTGAAGGTGCCTATAAATAGTAGTAATAGATTGAGGGTTACATAGAGTCTTACTGTTTTTCTCGTTTTGAGAATTTTAGACATGAGTTGTTGGGTGTTGTCAACCATCGAAATTCTGTTGTAATTGCGATAAAACACGACCAAAAAATAGCCAAGAATGCCAAAACTCAAGAGTTCCAGTCCAATTGAAAAGTTGGAAAAAATTTCAGAATTCGAAAGTTCGTTAAAGGATTGGTCGCGAAAAACCAAGGATAAACCGGCCCAGAGCGCAAATTCTAATACACCAAACACAAAAATCCATTTGACCAAGTTGGAAGATTTTCGTTTAAGGATATCGATGATTTCTTCTTTATCGTATTGGATAAAGTTTTTGGATTGATCTTTCCATTTGCGTTTAAATTGATCTAAAGCGTCCATCTTTTAGGGATTGATCATTGTTTTTATTTTTTTCTTAATGCGATTCATCTTGACTCTGGCGTTAACCTCGCTAATACCTAATGTTTCACTTATTTCTTGATAATTTTTATCTTCCAAATACAAAAGCACTAGTGCCTTATCAATATCATTCAATTCACCGATGGCCTGATATAAAGTGGTCATTTGATGATCACTGGTGCCGTCATAAGGTTCGGCTATCAAAGCGTTTGGAAAATTTGAAATATCCATTTGATGCTTGTAGCGTTTTTCTTTTCGGTATGATGTTATTGCAGTATTTAACGCCACCCGATACATCCAGGTGCTGAACTTAGATTCGCCCCTAAATTTTGGATAGGCCTGCCACAGTTGGATGCTTATTTCCTGAAACAAATCATCATAACACGCCCTGTCTCTAGTATAAATACGGCACACCTTGTGAACAATATTTTGATGAGATTCTAGAAGTTCCACAAATTGCCCCTGCAGCTTCTTATCCAAAGTAGTATATTCAATAGTAAGTAGGGCTTTGTATAAAAATGTTACACATTACATACGATTATTCTATAATTCCTCCGCAACTCACCCTGCCACCAGCATCGCCCGTAGGCTGAGTTATGAAGTCATCAGTTCCTTGATGCACAATTATAGCCTTGCCCAGAATGTTCATTTTAGGGTCTTCGCAATCCAAACACCACTCAGTAGTTTTAAATTCAATAATTCCGTTGCCATTCTCATCTGCTTTGAAATTACCGACATCACCGCGGTGGTAACCTAGCTCAGAACCCCATTTGCCATGAGGTTGAGCCGTTGGGTTCCAATGGCCTCCACTAGATTTGCCGTCATCTGAAGAGCAATCTGCTTTTTCGTGCAAGTGAAATGCGTGAATCCCGGGAGTAAGCCCTTTTATTTTTGCACTGAGGTAAACCGTGTCTTGACGCTGGCTGAATGTGACCTCCCCAACAGCCGAACTGCCACTCTTTGAATTGAGATAAACTTGGACTGAAGATTCAGAGTTATCAGTTTTTGAATTGTTCGTTTTACAGGACAGTAGACTTAATGTAAAGACTACTGCTAGCAGGTAGATTGAAGTTTTCATGATATATAAATTTTTGTTTGCCATAAAGTTACATTTTAAAAATCAATTCACAAGAGTTGTGAGTTTGTCGAAAAAGGGCTATTTTAGTAAAGCCTAAATCAATCTACTTATGAAAAAATATATAGTTCCCGTTGACTTTTCTGACCACGCTGAATATGCCCTGAAAGCAGCTGCCCAATTAGCGGTAGAGGATCATTCGGAAATTCTTGCTTTGCATATGTTGGAGCTATCTGACTCGTATTTTTCGGCATCAGACGCTGAGCAATGCAGACGGGTCGCTGGCTGTTCAACTGTCGCGTTCTGATTATGCTAACATCATTGGCGCCGCAACGGAGTCAGTGATAAGAGTCCTAGCCGATTTTAAACAAGATGGCCTTATCAGTATGCACAATAAGCGCATAATAATAAACAACACCGGCGCTCTCAGAGCAAGATCCTCATCAGTTAATCAATAGTTTGGAATGTACTTACTTCCTTAAACGGTGATAAGTCTAACTCGCGTATTAACGATTGATAGTTTGCCCAGTCTTTTTCAAAATAATTGTTCGTCTGATTCAGAGCGTCATTAAGGGCGTTCTTAGCTTGATCAACGAGCTGTAACTCCGTAGTGGTAAGTCCGGCGGGTCTAGACGCGACATAGGACTGAGCGCTGTACATTCGCGACACTATAGATACCTCAGGATTGCGTGTAATTCCTTGTCTGTCATCTACCTTACCAATATATAAAGCTATAAGATTTTCAATTTTTTCACTTTCCTTTTTTGCCTGATCTAGGACATCTTTGTACTTGTCTTTGTCTAATGCTTTCATGGACGCATCGAATTTTTCAATGATTCCAAGACTTTCCGACAATTGCTTGACAGCATCGGCAGCAGTTTGTTGCATGCGTTCCAATTCTTTGGCCATGTCGAATTGCTCTTTCATGCCTTCCAAATCGTATTCCAATCTAGGGTCTAATTCAACCACCATTTGGGTGTCAACGCTTAAACTATCTCTCGACAGCACCATTTTATAGGTTCCCGGAAGCACCGTTACGCCGCCTGATTCATTTCTTGAAGAGCGGCTTCGTCGTGAAGGCCGATCGACCCCTTTCTCATCTAATCTCCACAGCCAAGTATAGACACCAGATTGTTTCGGGGCTGCTCGTTTCAAATGTCTAATTTCTTGGTCGCCTTTGTAAATTTTGAGATGTAAAGAATCTTTGGCCATTGCAGTCGTATCAACCTGTACAAAATAAGATAATCGACCACCACCCACTCTGTTTTCGCCATTATACAAATCGTCAGCACCAAATCTGCTTCCAGTCGGTTGCTGATAAGCCGCTAAATAGGCTGTCGGAGGTTCGAACACTGCGATGGACTCATCAATCAATTGTGTGTTCTTGGCCATGGCGCGTAAGGGACGTATGTCGTCTAAGACCCAATGCGATCGACCAAAGGTTGCGATAATCAAATCGTCCTCTCTCGGATGAATTACCATATCCTTTACAGAAACCGTCGGAAAGCCATTGGTCCATTTCACCCAGTTATCACCAGCATCTATGCTTACATAAAGTCCATCGTCTGTTCCTAGAAATAATAAATTAGGTTCCTGACTATCTTGTACAACCGATAAAGCATAGCTTTGGGTGTCTTCCGATGACACAATACGCTCCCATTTCTTCCCATAGTTGGCTGTTCTATAGACATAAGGTTCAAAATTGAACCGTCTGTAATCATTTGCTACGAGTAAGGCCTCTCCGGGGTTGTTTGCAGATGCCTTAATTTGGGCAATCCAACTACCTTCTGGCAGACCTTTCAATCCTTTACTGACATCTTCCCAAGTCACTCCACCATCTCGGGTGATATGAGCGCGGCCATCGTCAGTACCTACCCATAGCATATTTGGTTCGGTGGGCGATGGTTCAATGACTAATATGGTGCAATGATTTTCTGCACCCGTTGCATCCATTGTAAGGCCTCCACTTTCAGCTTGCTTCAATTTTTCTGGATCATTGGTAGTGAGATCACCGGATACGAGAGACCAGGTTAATCCTTTGTCTGTTGACTTATGTACAAATTGGCTGCCAAAATATAAAGTGTTGTCGTCGAAGGGATCTATATTAATAGCAGCATTCCAGTTAAAACGCAATACCATTTTTGGATCTGGATGGGTTGGACGGACGGAGTAGTTGTTTCCTGTTTGCCAATCGTATCGTGCTACAAATCCTTGCTGACTCATGGTCCATCCATATCGGGAATCTGAGGGATCTGGCACAACATCGAAGCCGTCTCCAAATGAGATTTCTTGCCAATAGGAATTGCGAATACCTTGATCTCGCCAGACATAGGCTGGGCCTCGCCATGACCCATTGTCTTGCATACCGCCGTAAATATTATAGGGAATGTCATTATCTACATTGACATGGTAAAATTGTCCAACGGGTAAGTTACCTATGAAGCGCCATGTTTTACCGCCATCTCTGGTGATGTTCAACCCTCCATCGTTGCCGTCAATCATAAACTGACCATTATTAGGATGGATCCACCAGGCGTGATGATCGGGATGTACCCCATTGCTAACCCCATACGCAGGCATAAGTGATTCAAATTTTTTACCGCCATCTTCACTTTTGTTGACATAAGTAAATACGGAATACACCCGATTTTCATTTTCAGGATCTACAAAAATATCTGAATAATAAAATGGTCTATTACCAATATCGTTATTGTCATTGACTTTTGTCCAATTAAACCCACCATCGTTACTGCGATACAAGGCATTTTTCTTGGCTTCTACTAAGGCATAAACGACATTGGGCTTGTTTGAGGCTATAGCCAGCCCAATTCTACCAAGCTCTCCTTTCGGTAGACCATCTTCATCAGTCAGTTGTTTCCAGTTTTCACCTCCGTCGTGCGTCATAAATAGACCCGACCCAGTGCCCCCAGATTTAAAAAACCATGGATCGCGTTTATGTTCCCACATGGCTGCAATGAGTTTGTTTGGATTGGTGGGGTCCATCACCAAGTCGGCTGCCCCACTCGATGCGTTGGTAGAAAGGATCAGATCCCAGCTTTGTCCACCATTTGTTGTTTTATATATCCCACGTTCTGGATGAACTCCCCAAGGCGAGCCAATGGCACCTACATAAATAATATCAGAATTTGTAGGGTCTACAATGACTCTATGAATATGACGGGTTTTTTCAAGCCCCATTAAAATCCAATTCTTACCACCGTCTAAAGATTTATAGATACCGTAACCACCATTTAAACTATTTCTTGGATTACCTTCACCAGTACCTACCCAAATTACGCTAGGATTGGATTGATCAATGGCAACAGCACCAACAGAAGCTGTTGCTTCGTTCTCAAAAATAGGTTCCCATTTCACACCTCCCGAAGTCGATTTCCACAATCCCCCGGAAGCTGTTCCAGCGTAAATAATATCTGGATTTGAGGTAACTACGTCGATAGCAGTGACCCTTCCCGACATCCCTCCCGGGCCAACATTTCGGGGTGTCATCTCCTTGACCAACTCCAGATCAAGAGGTTGTGCGGATAATAATCCAGTAAACAGTAAAAACGATAGAATTAAAGACAATAGGTAAGGGGTGCTGGCGGTGGTTGTGTTTCTCATAAAGTGGCATTTTAATCTTAATTCATTTTATTATTAGTGCTTCGTTCTGCAACAAAGGCAAAATGTTTTCCAGAAGGACTTACAGTTACTCTAGTGATATTGGTCAGTCCAAAGGGACTCATATCTTGGACTAAGGTCCATCGATCAGGGACTGAAGGATCAAAGATGTATAGTTTGCTTCCCTGTCCCATTATAATTTGTCCCCAAGGAGTCCAACAAAAATCCTCACTATTTTCTATTGTTTCAACAATGAAATGGGACTTTTTGTTGGTTACATCGAGGCCAACGATTTGATTGGGGAGTACTTTTTTTGAAACATAGGTAATGTAGTTTGGCATAAAATCGCCATCCTTCCCTGCAGGTCGCAGATGCAAGCTCCTTCCAATTTGATTGTCTAATACCTCTGCCTTTTTCGAATCTATATGATGCTTGGCTAGCGATAGACCGTCGTCTATTAATATGGCGGCATACATTTCATTTGTATTGACCCAAACTTGATAACCTATAATAGGATCAGATACCAAAGTTTTGATATATGTCCCCGTTGTTGTGTAGCTGGCTAGAAACTGCTCAGCGTTAGTTTCTAATCGTATGGCTGCAATGTGATTTTGGTTGGGAATCGATTGAGGCGAATATTCACTGCCTGTAGTATTGGTGAGCCACTCTTTGACCTTCTCAGATATGCTATATCGCACAATGTCGGTTTGACCATTTCGGGTGCCAGCGAAGAGCACTGTGTTGTCCGATTCGAAAAAGGGCTGGTTGTTGTATCCAGATGCTTCAGAAATTAATTCTGGTGCAGTAAGTTGTATTGATTGATCGGTGTCGAAAACTTGGCACAAATAGACTTGTGAAACGCTGGTCTGGCATCTCAAAGCATTGAAGTAAGCCAAGAAAGCTATGAGGAAAAGAGAAATCTTCATGGCATAAATTTCAGTGAATATATGAAAATATTAGTTTTCAATTTGAATTGTTTCTATTTATTGAAAGATAGAACTACGATTATGGGCGAAGTCCATTAAACAAAAAGCCCGCACTTAGGCGGGTTTTTATAATGATCTAATTTGAATTAGGCCAAAGTGTAGCCATTGTCGTCGATTAATCGTTTGGCGATTTTGCTTCGGAGTTCAGCGACATTTGGTAAATTATGGTATTTGGTAAATCTCTTGAGTCCCATGAGCATCATGCGCTGTTCGTCGCCTTCAGATATTGAGGCGATCCCTTCTTTGGCCCTTTGAGAGATAATATCTACAGCTTGGTAGAGGTAGAGCTGAGCCATGGCCATCGGAACAGCCTGATTTTCAGCGCCAAATCTTTTGATGTTTTTTTCAACTCTGAGCAATCCAGATTCAGCCATATAAATTTCTATGAGAATGTCTGCAGCTGCTAATAGGAGTTGTTGGTGTTGGTCTAAATCTGTACCATATTTTTGAACTCCAGACCCAGCGACCATCAAAAAAACTTTCTTTAACCTTTGTAACAAGTCCTTTTCTTCAGCTAGGGGTTCAGAAAAATCGGGTAAGTCGAATGAAGGGATGCCAGTTAGCTCGTCCGCTACTTTCATTGCAGGACCTAATAAATCAACATGACCTTTCATAGCCT
>Ga0209653_1003442_pt1 | contig 10797 bp, 10 predicted proteins | sample SaaInl6LU_22_DNA_FD_184644 | JGI IMG/M metagenome (GOLD analysis project Ga0209653, IMG submission 184644) | Marine microbial communities from expanding oxygen minimum zones in the Saanich Inlet - ESP_116LU_22_DNA (SPAdes) (version 2) | ecosystem: Environmental > Aquatic > Marine > Intertidal... | reverse complement strand
GTCATTTTTAGCAAATCCAATTGCTCTAGTTATTTTTGTTATGATTACTGGTTTTATCAGTTTAATTATATCAAATCGGTCTGTAACTGTTGAAAGTTTTTTTGATGGTAAAGATGTTGGTGTTGAACCCAGCCTTTGGACTCTAGTTTTAAGCCAAGTCACAACATGGATTTTTGCAAGATCTTTGATGAATGCTGCAATACTGGGATTTTTTTATGGTTTAGCAGGAACGTTAGCCTACACATTTTATTATATTTCATTCCTAACTGGTGGCTTTATTGTTGCACGAATTCGTAAAGAAAAAGCTAACTCTGTTCAGCAATGGATTAGGAATTATTTTGGAAGAGTTGGCTCTTGGACTTACAATTCATTGATCGTAATGCGCTTATTATCAGAAGTATTTGCAAATTTAATAGTGATTGGGCTTATCTTTTCGGCAGCATTTCCAGATTTTAAAATGTCAGGCCAAATTTCAATTATCATACTTGGAATTGTAGGCTTGTTGTATTCATTAAAAGGTGGATTACAAGTAAGTCTGAGGACTGACGTATTTCAAATGGCAGTATTTCTAGTAATTTTTAGCATTGCTTTTATTTACATGATTTTTGGCTCTGATTTCTCCTTCAATTCTATTTTGCAGTCTACTGGAGTCCATGAGCAAGCTGCTAGACCAGGTTACGTTTTGATTTATGTTGCTTTACTACAAGTTTTTTCATATCCAGCACATGACCCAGTTATGATGGACCGTGGATTTATAGCAAATCAAAATAAAACTAACTATAGCTTCATTTTAGCTTTTCTACTTTCAACATTTTGTATTTTTGGTTTTGGTATGTTTGGAATTCAAGCAGGTTTAATTGGGTATGCATATGAAAATCAACTTCTGGGAACTTGGCAAAATATGTTTGGGCCTGGTGTATATTTTTTATTAATATGTTCATTATTAGTATCTGCGATGAGCACCTTAGATAGCGCTTTGGCTTCATCAGCAAGGCTTGTAATAGATGAATTTTACATTTTTAAACGTAGTATAAAAAACGGTCGAATTGCGATGAGTACATTCATGGCCTTTGGCCTATTATTTACTTTATTTCCAAGTCAAAGTTTATTTGATGCAGTTGCTGTCACAGGAACTGCATCAATGTTTCTAACACCTGTTATGATTGTAACTTTTTTAGGGGGCAAAATACCTATTTGGGCTTATACAATTACATGGTTTTTTTCTATGATTGGAGCCTTTGCATACATATTTCGAGATATTGAAACAATTACGTATTTATTGCCTGGTCTGCACAAATATGACCAACTCCTCTCGATTTGTTTGTATATCATTGTATTTGGGTTTTGCATTTGTTTTATTGGGGCCCTTTCAAATCGATTTCTTGCAAAGGCTTAAGCTGATTGATAAAAAGTTATATTCCTGATTAATTCACTCAGAAAATTACATAAGAGGTCATATTGGACAACAAAGAAGTACAATTAGAATTATGTAATATTGTTCGCAATTTTGATGGCCGCATTGTAGTTAATGGCGTTTCATTAAGTTTACGTGCAGGGGAAGTTACATGTTTATTGGGACCTTCAGGTTGTGGTAAATCTACAAGCCTCAGAATTGCCGCCGGCGTAGACCGACAAAATAGTGGACAAGTAATGGTTGCAAATGAAGTGGCTAGTTCAGATAGTTTGCATCTTCCACCTGAAAGTCGCGGTATAGGATTAATGTTTCAAGATTTTGCATTATTTCCCCATCTCAATGTCATGAGAAATGTAGCTTTTGGTTTAAGTGGTTCAAAGGAAAAAGTAAGATTAAGAGTATTTGATATGCTTAAAAGAGTTGGTATGACTGATATGGCAAATCAATATCCTCATCAATTGTCTGGAGGAGAACAGCAAAGAATTGCATTAGCGCGTGCTTTGGCTCCTAGCCCACAAGTATTACTTATGGATGAGCCATTTTCAGGGCTAGATAATAGATTACGTGATGAAGTCAGAGATAGTACCTTGGCTTTATTAAAAGATGAAGGCACTGCAGTATTACTAGTTACTCATGAACCTGAAGAGGCTATGAGGATGGCTGATCAAATAGCTTTAATGCGAGATGGTCAAATTATTCAGGTTGGTGCACCTTATAATATTTATAATGCCCCAATAGATCGTGGAGCAGCTGAATTTTTTAGTGACATTAATGTTATTAGAGGTGAAGTGAAGGGATCTTTGACTAAAACACCTTTTGGTGAATTTTTAACCCCTGGCTATAAGGACCAAACTAAACTTGATATTGTAATTAGGCCACAACATTTAAAAATTGATTTTGATAGAGCTGGCCGAGGTCCCAATCCAACACTTGAAGATGGTACCCCCGCTAGAGGAATGGTTATAAGAGCTCGATTTATGGGGCAGAATTCATTAGTTGAATTTGCGATGGATTATGAAGATGTTTGTTTAAAAGTAATAGTCCCAGGAGTATTCCTTCCTAAATCTGGCACGCCTTTGTGGCTGTCGGTTCGTAGAGATAGATGTTTTGTCTTTGCTAGTTAGATAATAAGTATAAATTTTTATTATAAAATTTGTAAATTTCATATTATAATAATAATTAAATGAAATATTGGTAATTATATTGCATATAAGATTTGAACTTTGATAAAAAATCACTCATTGTCTAAAACGAATATGATTGCAGACTGATTTACTGATTCACTTATACTGGAGTATTTAAATGTACATGACTTTAACACCTTTATTCATCCAAAATATTGGCCTACCTGGAATATTACTCATTGCAGTTGTCGTTCTGGTTATGTTTGGGCGAGGAAAAATTTCGAATCTTATGGGTGAAGTAGGTAAGGGAATTACTGCATTCAAAAAAGGAGTATCTGAAGGTAAAGAAGGTTTAGAAGAGTCGATAGATGAAGCTGCCGAAGCTGCCAAAGATGTAACTCCAAAAGATAAAAAAAATAAAAAATAAATTATTAATGATAAGATTGAAATCTGATGCTTGATATTGGCATGTCTGAAATGGTTATAATTGGTGTCGTCTCGTTGATCGTTGTCGGCCCCAAAGATCTACCCCAGATGTTTAGAAAAGTTGGTACTTTTGTTGGAAAAGCGCGAGGTATGGCTCGTGAATTTCAAAGTGCAATGCATGAAGCTGCAGAAGATTCAGGTGTAAATGATATTAAATCTTCTTATGATAAAGCTACAAACTTTAAAAATTTGGGACTAGATAGTTTGGAACTTGCGCCTGAATATTCTGCTGATTTAAAGCCAGCGGCAGACGTTCCTTCCGTGAAACCTCCTAAAACTCCAAAAAAACAAAATAAAACTGCATCAATGAAGCCAACTGAAAAAAAAGCTTCATCAAAAGCTGCGAGAGATAAAAGCGTAGTTAAAAAAACAACAAAAGAAAAAGTTGTTAAGAAAGCCAAATAAATGAGTAATGATGATAGTGATGAGCATATAATAGAACACAGTGCTGCACCATTAATTGAGCATTTAGCTGAACTTCGTACAAGGTTGATTTATTCAGTTCTAGCTTTTGTTGTGGCAATGCTTTTATGTTTTAGTTTTGCTCGCCCATTATTGTTTTTTTTATTAGAACCTACAGCTAAGATTTTGTTAAGTTATGGTCAGGCCCCTGATTTTACTACCTTCGCTGCTCAAGAAAACTTTTTTGTGTACTTTCGAATTTCTGTTTTGATGGGTTTTGGGCTATCTTTTCCGATAATAGCATTTCAGCTATGGCGATTTGTTGCTCCTGGATTGTACAAGAATGAACAGGGAGCTTTTTTACCATTTATCATAGCATCTCCATTATTGTTTTTAGCGGGTGCATCTTTTGCGCATTATGTAGTAAGTCCTCTAGCAATGAATTTCTTTATTGGATTTTCTGACTTTGGAACAGATGGTACTAAAGTTGCAATTGAAGGTACTCAAAGAGCAGTTTTTGTTCCTCGAGTTACAGACGTTTTAGACTTAACACTGAAATTTATTTTTGCTTTTGGTCTTTGTTTTCAATTACCAGTCCTGCTCACTCTCTTAGGAATGGGTGGTATAGTTTCGAGCCAAAGTTTAAGAGATATGCGTAAATATGCTGTTGTTGGAATACTTGTTTTAGCAGCGATAGTCACACCGCCTGATGTAATTACACAAGTTATTTTGTTTGTTGTTGTCTATATGCTTTATGAAGTTTCGATATGGTTGGTGCGTATGGTTGAAAAAAAACGAGATAAGCAACTAGCTGAAGATGGTTATTTTGATAATGATCTGGATGATGAATAGTGGATGACACTTTAGAACGGATTGCTGATGCACTTGATCGTTTATCACCTATCCCCCTCGATCCTCCAAATTTTGATCAATGTGATGCGTTTCTATGGCAGGCTAACCCAATAGGACTAATTCCAGTCAGTAATGTATCATGTGTTGATATTAATTTATTATTAGGGATAGATAATTCTCGAGATACTCTCAGGGCAAATACGGAGCAGTTTTCTAAAGGTTACCCAGCTAATAATGCTCTTTTATGGGGTGCTAGGGGAATGGGGAAATCATCTTTAGTAAAAGCGGTACACCAAGATGTTGGAGGGTTAGTCTTAATTGAGATTCAGCGTGAAGATTTATCTTCGGTTGGTGAATTATTAAATTTATTACGTTCTTCAAGTAGAAGGTTTTTATTATTTTGTGATGATCTGAGCTTTGATCATGATGATACCACATACAAATCTTTAAAAGCTATATTGGATGGAGGAATTGAAGGCCGGCCCGAAAATGTTTTGTTTTATGCTACTTCGAACCGTAGACATTTAATGCCGCGTGATATGATAGAAAATGAAAGCCAATCTGGCGTTAACCCTGCTGAAGCCGTTGAGGAAAAAGTTTCACTCTCCGACAGATTTGGCCTCTGGTTAGGATTTCATGGTTGTTCACAAGACATATATCTAGCTATAATCAAAGGATATTGTAAAAAATATTCAATCAAGATTACTAATGATGAACTAAATGCTGAAGCAATTGAATGGCAAGCAACAAGAGGATCAAGATCGGGAAGGGTCGCTTGGCAATTTTTTGTAGACCTTGCTGGCCGTAAAAATATCCGTTTTTGATATACTAACTACCGGATAAATATGGTGTAGGATCAACGGCCTGAGTGCCTTTTCTTACCTCAAAATGTATAAATGAAGGATCTCCACCTGCAGCTAATCCAATAGCTTGGCCTGCCTCAACATCAATATCTTTTGTAAGTTTAACATCAGTAATATTGGAATATACTGTATATAAATTATTCTCATGCCTTAAAAGAACAATTGTTGTATCCCCAACAGATTGAGAAACTAATGCGACCGTACCTTTAGCTGCAGCTTTAACTTTAGTGCCTTCAGCTACTTTATAATCAATGCCTTCACTTCCACCTGATTTATTTGAGAAATTTCGTATGATTTCTCCATTCACAGGATTAACCATTTTACCAAATTCAATTTTTATTTTGCTATTTGATTGTTTTATTGAGGGCATGATCTCTAAAGTTCCGGAATTTTCAGATTGTTCAATATTATTTGAATTTTCAGGTTGTGATCTCGTATCTGCAGTAATACTTGTAGTTGGGATTAAAAGCTGTTGACCGTCTCTGACAGCCAAATCTGGGCCTAATCCGTTCCATGAAGACAATTCGGTAACTGACACATTGTACATAACAGCAATGCTTTGGGCTGTTTCTCCAGATCGCACGGTATGTCTTACAGGTTCATCACCTTGTTGTATTTTAGGAGACAAGGAGGGTGCGCTATCTAAAGCAAATGTTGCAATATCCTCTATGGCACCAGTAGAAGATAAAATTTCACCTGTTGGTATTGCCAGTATTTCACCTTCTCTTAGACGTGCTTCTGATTTTAAACCGTTGTATCTAGCTAATTTTTCAACAGGTATACCTACTCTCAGGGCCATTAATTTCACTGTGTCGAATGGCTTTGCGACTGCAATTTGGTAGTTTGGATAAGTAATAACGCCATTTTTATCTGCAGCTGGCCGTTCAAATGTTTTTGTTGCTGGAAGAGACGGTGGCTTGTCTATTTTATCACCTATTGATGTTAATGTAGTGTTTCCATCGCATGCTGATAGCAGTGTAAAAGATAATAAAATCAATGAAAAATGTTTAAAATTAAAAATTACTTTAGACATATGTTTACCTTTTAATTTATCTTTATTTATATTCATCTCAAGCAAGGCCAGAAAGTAAAGGAACAAATCTTACTTCTTGTAATTCATCATATTCTAACCCAGTCGTTGTTTTAGTAATTTTTATTAACGTTTGAACTGTGCTAGATTGTCCAACTGGCAGAACCATTATTCCACCATCTTTTAATTGTGCCAATAAATTAGATGGTGGATCTTCTGCTGCTGCAGTTAATATTATTCGATCAAATGGTGCCTGATTTGGCAAGCCCATTGATCCATCTGCAGTAATTACAGTCACATTCACTAACCCTAGACTATTTAATGTTTTGTTAGCAGATTGTGCTAGTTTTGAAAATCTTTCAACTGTATAAACACGTCGAGCTAATTGTGATAAAACAGCTGCTTGAAAACCTGTGCCGGTGCCTATCTCTAAGACTTTATCTCTTGGACCCGGGTTTAATGCTTGTGTCATTTTTGCTACTACTGATGGTTGGCTTAATGTTTGACCAGATGCAATTGGAAGTGCAATATCTTCATACGCCCTTTCTTGAAATGCTCCAGTAGCAAAGGGATCTCTAGGTATCAATTCCATGGCATGAAGAACGCGTTTATCTGTCACGCCACTATTACGCAGCATGAGTAAATATTGCATCAACTTCTCTGGTGTTGGACTCATAGTTTGAGTAATTCCCGCAAAACAGCATGGTTTGTTAGGTCAACACTACATGGTGTAATAGATATTTTTCCGTTTATATTGGCATTTATATCTGTTCCTGATCCAGTATCTTCTTGTTGTTGTGGTAAACCTTTTATTTTTAATAACTCATTTGAAGTCTCGGTACTAAATGGAGCACCAGTTCTATATCCCTGCATTGTGAATGAAGTGCCAGTTACATCAATTCCTAAACACGGTGGAAAATTTACATTGTAATGTATGGGTGCTGAATTGTTATTCCATATATTAATTGAAAGAATATTTTGTATGGTCTTTAACCCATGCATACTAACTGCATCAAATATGTTTTCATTATCTAGTTTAGGACCAAAGAATTGTGACAAAGCAATAGCAGGAATTCCGTTCATGGCCGCCTCGATAGTTGCACCAACCGTCCCAGAATACATAGTATTTTGACCTGCGTTATTTCCGCGATTAACTCCAGATAAAACCAAATCAAATTTTTGATTATATTCAGAAATTCCAACTATCACACAATCAGCGGGTGTTCCATGACACGCCCATCTATTTTTAGTAATTTTCTCTAAATTTATAGAGCTATGATAACTAATAGCATGGCTTACACCTGATTGTTCTGTTGCTGGTGCTACTGTTAGAATTTTCTCAGCTGAAGTTAATCCCAATGCAATTTTATAAAGTACTGCAAGACCAGGTGCATCTATTCCATCATCATTAGTAATAAGTATTTTCATCTTTATTTGCCTAATCCTTTTGTTAACTGCTCATGTATGGGAAATGTATTTTAACAATATGAGGCTGTTTGATCTATGAAACGATTAATATGCAATATTCACTAACTTTAATAGAAATATCCATGAGTTAATTTTTATTCCAATATACCTTTTGTATTTAATCTTGTTTTTCCACCTAAATGTTGCGTTAGTACTTTGGGTAAAATGACTGAACCATCTTCTTGCTGACCATTTTCGAGAACCGCAATCAAGCATCTACCAACTGCTAAGCCAGAACCGTTTAGAGTATGAACAAATTCAGGTTTCTTTGCACCAGTTCGTTTAAATCTAGCATTCATGCGTCTTGATTGAAAATCACCACAAGTCGAGCATGAACTAATCTCACGGTAGGCATTTTGTCCTGGAAGCCAAACTTCAATATCATTTGTTCTTTTTGCACTGAAGCCCATATCGCCAGTACATAATTTAACTGTGCGATAAGGAAGTTCTAATTTTTCTAAAATCCCTTGAGCGCATTTAGTCATTCTATCTAATTCTAAGTCAGAGTCTTCTGGCTTAACAATTGATACCATCTCTACTTTTTCGAATTGATGTTGTCTAAGCATGCCTGATGTATCACGACCAGCAGAACCTGCTTCTGAGCGAAAACATAATGAGTGTGCTGTAAAGCGTCTTGGTAAATTATCTTCAGTTGTAGTTGTGTCGGCTGCAATATTTGTCAGTGTAACTTCTGATGTTGGAACTAACCACCATCCATTTGAAGTTTGGTAACTATCTTCAGAAAATTTAGGCAGTTGGCCAGTTCCAAACATTGCTTCATCTCGAACTAACACGGGAGTATTTACTTCTGTCAGCCCATTCTCGGTTGTATGCGTATCAAGCATAAACTGTGCAAGTGCACGGTGAATCCTAGCAATTGCTCCTGATAATATAACAAATCTAGAGCCTGACATTTTGGCTGCAGTCTCAAAATCCATACCTTTTGAGACCGATTTAATGTCATAGTGTTCAAGTGCATCAAATTCAAAAGCAGGAAGTTCTCCCCATTTGTGGACTTCTACGTTATCATTTTCATCTGATCCAGTAGGGACATCATCATAAGGTAAATTTGGGATCGTTAGAAGTAGATTTCTTAATTTATTGTCTATTTCTTTTGCTGACTCTTCTAATGATGCAATTTCTGCTTTTTTTTCAGAAACGAGATTTCGCAGTCTATTAAACTCATTTTCATCACCTGATGCTTTTGCTGCGCCTACCATTTTTGAAGCAGTATTACGTTCTGCTAAGGCGGCTTCTGCACTTGTAATTTTGGCTCTTCTATCAAGGTCTATATCTAAAATAACACTAGAGATTGCTTCTGCGCCACGGCGTTTTAAAGCTGCATCAAATTTATTTGGATCATCACGTATTGTGCGAATATCATGCATAGAAAACCTCATACTTTTTTCGGCTTTATGCACGAAAAACGTTGTAAGGTTAAGAGGGAAATAATAACTTTCTTATTTTAGTTAATATATTTATCTAAATATATTTTAATTTAAATATATCTAACTTTAGTGGGTTGTCCTTGCTTATTGATTTGACACCCGTTAGGTATCGACGCAAAGAAATTACGGGTAATTTTATGCCCCTTAACATTGAGGATTTTGATATGTTTGCAACTCCTGCATTTGCACAAGCAGCTGGTGGCGGTTTCGCCGGTGGATTAGGTGGCTTTATGCCATTAATTTTAATTTTTGGGATCATGTATTTTTTAATGATTAGACCACAACAAAAAAAAGTTAAACAGCATCAAGCTATGGTTGCCGCAGTACGTAAAGGTGATCAAATTGTAACTGCTGGAGGTTTAATCGGCAAAGTAACAAAAGTTAATACTGACAACGAAGTAGAAGTTGAAATATCTTCTGGTGTAAAAGTTAAAGTTGTACAGCATACGATTTCACAAGTTTTAAATAAAACTGAACCTGCAAAATAAATAACTCTAGGTATCTATAAATGTTGCAATTCTCTCTAACCAAGAAAATTCTAATCTGGGTTGTGGTAGTTCTTGGCTTTCTTTTTGCTATGCCAAATGGATTTTATAATCGTGTTGAGAGTGTAAATGATGCTCGTATGCAGTTGGAGAATGGTAACGATACTCCTGAGATAATATCCCAAGCATCAAATTGGCCATCTTTCTTACCAAGTGCTTTGGTCAATTTAGGTTTAGATTTACGTGGTGGAGCACACCTACTTGCAAGAGTGCGCGTTGATCAGGTGTATGAAGCTAGAATGGATGCTTATTGGCCAGAAGTCAGAAACGCTCTACGAAAAGAACGAGCATCAATTGGTACTATACGTCGAATTGATGGTGAAAATTATGATCTGCGAGTGCGCATATCAGAACCAAGTCAGATAAATCATGCGGTAGAAGTTGTTTCAGCATTAGCAAGGCCTGTAACAACTTTATCAGGAGCTGGATCGAGAGATATTGTCGTAACTTCTATAGAAGATACAATCATTATTGAGCTATCTGAAGCTGAAAAAATAGCAACTGATACTCGAACAATGGATCAATCTTTGGAAATAATCAGGCGACGAGTTGATGAAGCTGGTACACGGGAGCCAACCATACAGCGTCAAGGAACAGATCGAGTTTTAATACAAGTTCCTGGGATTGGTTCAGCTGAAGAGTTGAAGAGTATTATAGGTAAAACTGCAAAACTTACTTTTCATAAAGTTATTCAGAGAACGTCAAATTCTGATGAGCGTGTAAAAAATAGACAAATACTTTTACCAGCACAAGATGAAGAAGGTGTATTTTATGTTTTAGAAAAAACTCCTGTTATAAATGGTGACCATTTAACAGATGCTCAACCTGCTTTTGACCAAAATAATCGTCCAGCAGTTAGCTTTAGATTGAATACAACTGGTGCAAGAATATTTGGGCAATACACAGCAGAGAATATAGGAACACCTTTTGCTATAGTTTTAGATCAAGAAGTTGTTTCTGCTCCAACAATACAAAGTCATATTTCTGGCGGTTCTGGAATTATAACAGGTCAATTTGGTGTTGAAGAAACAACGCTTTTATCTATACAACTCCGCGCTGGTGCATTGCCAGCAGAATTAGAATATTTACAAGAGTCAACAGTTGGACCAGATCTAGGACAAGACAGTATTGATGCTGGTACTTTAGCTTGTATAGTTGCATTTATT
>Ga0209653_1003437_pt1 | contig 10819 bp, 9 predicted proteins | sample SaaInl6LU_22_DNA_FD_184644 | JGI IMG/M metagenome (GOLD analysis project Ga0209653, IMG submission 184644) | Marine microbial communities from expanding oxygen minimum zones in the Saanich Inlet - ESP_116LU_22_DNA (SPAdes) (version 2) | ecosystem: Environmental > Aquatic > Marine > Intertidal... | reverse complement strand
CCTGCGACTGCGACTGCGCCTGCGAATGCGACTGCGCCTAAGAATACGCCTAAGAATCCGACTGTGACTGCGAATCCGCCGACATTCCTTGGGACAGCAAAGTCATCGGCGTAAATTGATCCCAAAATGAAAATCCCCATAGCCAGGATGAGCCATAGCAAGGACCATCGGGATTGCGATAACATATAAAAAATAAACAAATTGACGCAGATCCGAGCCAAACCAAGGCAAATATCCGTGCCTGTGGCGGGCTGGCCGCAATCATCTCCTGTCCACCAAAATCAATCGCATGGCCCCAAAACCATTGGACCATCATGGCCGAAATAGGGTAGGCAAGGGCAAGGGCCATGGTGATGTCGAGCAGGCCAGAGCTCCAAGCCTTTTGCGCCGGGCCTTTCTGCGCCTCAAGGGAGGAGAGGCGGGTGTCGAGCCAATCCAACCCTCGGCGCATCACCGAACGGTAAAATTCCGCTGTGGAATTGCCGCGCAGCCCTTTAAGCCATCTGTCGCGATCCTTCGGATTTTGCGCCGTGTCGCGAAATGCCGGCATGCACATCAAAGCCATGAAACACAAAAAAGGCCAACCGAGCGCCCAATGCTGGCGCAGGCTCCAATCCAACAGCTTTAAAACAATTTCCACGGCATCCCCGCGCTCAAAATTTTCTTTTCAGAATATCAAGCGGCTGGGTATTTTCAAGGCAGTTGGCTTACCTGCGGCGGTCGCGGCGGCTGGACATGGGCTGGAAGGCCACACCGACATGCGCTTCGCAATAGGGTTTTCCGGCTTTCACAGCCAGACCACAGAACCAAAAATCATCTGTTGCCGGATCACCGACCGGCCATTTGCAGGTTTTTTCGGTCAATTCCATTAAGCTGATCTTCTTGGCAGTCTTTTCGACTTCGCTGACCTTCGCCAGAGCTTCGGGGCTGATCTCATTGGCTGAGGGCTGCGGCGGCAGAGGCTGGCCGGCCGGAATGATCTTGCGCACCGCAGGCGGGGTCACGCGCATGGTCTCGGGCGCCGGGGCGGCTGGTTTTGGCGCTGCGGCTGGTGTTGCCGGCGCGGCGGGCTTCGCCTTGGCCTGCGTCTTTGCCTTTTCCTTGGTGGCGGGCTTGGCCGTGGTTGAGGTCACACGGTTGGACAGGCCCAAACGGTGCACTTTGCCAATCACCGCATTGCGGGTCACGCCGCCCAATTCCTTGGCGATCACACTGGCCGATTGGCCCTCGCCCCACATTTTTTTCAGAACTTCGACGCGTTCATCAGTCCAGGACATCACGCCCCCCCTTGAATTTCGTAGCAATACCGGGTGATACCCATGCAGCATCCTACTTTAGGCTCAACTGAGGCTAAGGACAACCACCCAAGTGGAGATAAGCTATGTCAAATGTTTCTCAATACGGCGTGAGACGCTTCGGACGGGTCAATTGGCTGGGCCTTTGGACGCTTATTCGCCGCGAAAATATGCGCTATTTGGCGATTTGGCAGCAGACGATTTTTGCGCCATTAATCACCGCAGCATTGTTTCTATTGGTTTTTTCGATTGCCATTGGGCCGGGCCGCGCCGATGTTATGGGCTTTGATTATGTGAGCTTTCTAGCGCCGGGTTTGTTGATGATGACGGTGATACAAAATTCTTTTGCCAATACCTCATCCTCTATGCTTTCCGCGAAAGTCATGGGCTCAATTGTTGATACTTTGATGCCGCCGCTCTCGCCTTTGGAAATGACCATAGGATTCTTAGCCGGTGGGATCGGTCGCGGATTGCTGATCGGCGCCGTGCTCTGTTTGTCTATGGGGCTGAGCCTTGGGATTTGGGTCGCCCATCCGATTTGGACAGTGGCCTTTTTGGTATTGGGCGGCATGTTCATGGGCGCGCTGGGGCTTTTGGGCAGTATCTATGCTTTTAAGTTTGACCAGATGGCCGCGATTTCGAATTTTGTGATCACACCCTTGGCCTTCTTGTCTGGAACCTTCTACTCAATCCAAGCCCTGCCATCACTGATGCAGCCGCTGATCCATGTGAATCCGATGTTTTATATCATTGACGGTGGCCGCTACAGTGTTTTGGGAGTGTCAGATGGCAGCCCATGGATGGCTTTGGCAGTGATTTGCGGGGCGAATATTTGTGCGGTGGGTTTGGCGTGGTTTTGGTTGTCTCGCGGCTATCGGTTGAAATCTTAGCAGGGGTTGCCGCAGCGGATATTTGGACTTTCCATAGCCGGGGGGCTTTGGTATGGTAAGAGGATGAAAACGATGATTGAAATCACCTTGCGACGCCGACGTCGCTGACATGACCGCTGCACCGCGGCCTGCCCCTCGTGTTCCCACGCTGCGAAGCCTATCCCTCAACTCGTTTTCTCTTTGCCCTCCTCGTTAGAAAGATTTTCCGATGATCCCTTCGATTCTGCCGACCTATAATCGCGCTCCGTTTTCATTTGTCTCTGGCACAGGCAGCTGGTTGACCAGTGATGATGATCGGCGATTTTTGGATCTGGGTGCTGGCATTGCGGTCAACAGCCTGGGGCATGCGCATCCGAAACTGGTGGCAGCCTTGACAGCGCAGGCCGGCCAATTGTGGCACACGTCCAATTTGTACCATATTCCGGCCCAAAACAAACTTGCCGATCAGCTGGTCGATCTCACCTTTGCCGATACGGTGTTTTTTACCAATTCTGGCACGGAGTCCTGTGAATTGGCCGTGAAAATGGCGCGCAAATATTTCTATGACAAGGGCCAGCCTGAGCGGGTAGAGATTATCGCCTTTGATGGCGCTTTTCATGGGCGCTCCTCCGCAGGGATTGCGGCGGCTGGCGCAGAAAAGTTGACAAAAGGGTTTGGGCCTTTGTTGCCCGGTTTCCTGCAGGTGCCCTTTGCAGATCACGACGCGCTGCATGCGGCTGTCAGTGACAAGACTGCCGCGGTCTTGATTGAACCGATCCAAGGGGAGGGTGGTATCCGCCCCGTGCCGGATCATTGTTTGAAGGGTTTGCGCGATTTTTGTGACAGCCACGGGATTTTGCTGATTTTTGATGAGGTGCAATGCGGTGTCGGACGGACCGGGAAGCTGTTTGCCCATGAGTGGGCAGGAATTGATCCCGATATTATGATGGTGGCCAAAGGTATTGGCGGGGGCTTTCCCATTGGAGCCGTTCTGGCGACCGAAGAGGCCGCAAGCGGAATGGGGGCTGGCACACATGGTTCCACCTATGGCGGCAATCCTTTGGGCTGTGCAGTGGCAAGCGCGGTCTTGGACGAGGTGGCTGCTCCTGAGTTTTTGGCAGAGGTGAGCCGCAAAGCCGGGGCACTGCGCCAGGGGCTCGAAGGGTTGGTGGCGCAATACCCCGATATGTTTGAGGGGGTGACCGGTGCCGGGCTGATGCTGGGTCTGAAATGCAAGGTCAGCAATATGGATGTGGTCACAGCCGGGTATGACTGCGAGGTTTTGACCGTGCCTGCGGCCGATAACGTCGTGCGCGTGCTTCCGGCGTTAAATATCTCAAACGCCGAGATTACTCAGGCGCTGGAGCGGTTGGAGATCGTGGCGCAAACGGTTCAATCTGCGCAATAAGCAGCGCGGTTTTCACATTTCGGCGTATGGTGCAACGGTGCATATCGCCTGCCTATAGGACAGTTTAAAGATGCAGAATTTTCTCGATATTGATCAGGTTGATCCGCAAAATTTGCGGGGCATTTTGGATGAGGCCGCGCGGATCAAAACCGCGCGTGCTGGCGTGTCCAAAGGCGCGCTGGATGCCGAAAGGCCGCTCGAGGGCAAGATGGTGGCGTTGATTTTCGAAAAGCCATCTACCCGCACCCGCGTGAGCTTTGATCTCGGTGTGCGGCAAATGGGCGGTCAGACTATGGTTCTGTCTGGCAGTGAGATGCAGCTGGGCCATGGCGAAACCATCGCGGATACGGCACGGGTTTTGAGCCGCTATGTCGACATGATTATGATCCGTACGTTTGAGGAGGCAACTTTGCTGGAAATGGCTGAATATGCCAGCGTGCCAGTAATTAACGGGCTGACCAACCGCACCCATCCGTGTCAAATCATGGCTGATATTTTGACGTTTGAAGAGCATCGCGGCTCTATTCAAGGCAAGCGTGTGGTCTGGACAGGCGATGGCAACAACGTCTGTGCGAGCTTTATCCATGCCGCTGGGCAATTTGGATTTGATTTCGTTTTCGCCGGCCCAGAGCCGCTGGATCCTGAGGCGGATTTTGTCGAGAGGGCGCGGGCCAAAGGCGTGAAGATTGAGATCCAGCGGGACGTGAAAGAAGCGGTGCGCGGGGCGGATCTGTTGGTGACGGACACTTGGATCTCTATGCATGACAGCCAGACTGCGCGCGAGCGGCGTCACAATCAATTGCGTCCCTATCAGGTTGATGATGCTTTGATGGCGCAGGCCAAGCCGGATGCGCTTTTCATGCATTGCCTGCCCGCACATCGCAACGAAGAGGTGACGAGCTCTGTCATGGATGGGCCGAATTCAGTGGTATTTGACGAGGCGGAAAATCGGTTGCATGCGCAAAAGGCGATTATGCGCTGGTGTCTGGACTAACACTGGCGCTTGGCCTGTGCTTTTTGTATCAAATCTTTGCTTGGCTCTGGTTCTGTGCGGATTTAAGTTTCAGCAGCGCGGAGCGCGTCTCATAAAGTGATCTATCATCATGTCCTTAAATATCGGATGTTTGGTTCGAAAATTCGATTGGATGCAGCGATGGCGCAGGCCGACGCCGCTCGATTGGTTGGACCGACAGGGGCTTGCTGTGCAATCAGTTCAGGTGGATGAAGCGCATCCCGATTATTTTCAAGACGCAGACCAGATGGTGGTGTTTTCGCAAAAGACCCAAGAGATTTGGCTTGGTCTTGGTGTGAGTCATCTTTTCAATAGGTTGTGCCAGGCCCAAGACTTCAAAGGCTTGGGTGAGGGTGTTGCCATGGTCGCGGATGATGCGCATGGCTATTACGGCCTCCAAGAGTTTGCGCGCGGCGCGGCCGGTTGGGGCGCGCAGGTGACAACCAACCCAGCCAGCAGGTGGATGCGCCAGTCCGCAGATGGGACTGCAAGCCCCCAACGCGCCACGGCGCTCCAGTCGGTTGCAGATCTTTTGGGCGCGCGGGTCGCAATTGTCGAAGCCTGTGTTACTGCACAGGGCGCGGATGCGGCCTGCGGCATTGCCTGGCATGGGCAGAAGCAAGATTGGGTCTTGGCAGTGGTGGCAATGGATGGGAAAGCTTACCAAGAAGTTGAGAGCTATAACCTTTTGCCGACCGGAACTTTATTTGACGCGGTTGACCCTCCGGGGGGTTGGCCGCGTTATTGGCGGCAGGGAGATCTGTTTGCCGCGATGCAAGATCATTGGAGCCGCGCCTGGTGTGGTGTGGGATTGAGTGAAATTACCCTTAACCATCCGATGCTGCGGGGCCCCGGCCTCTTGATCGAAATGACAACGGATAGATGACATAAGTGCTTTGGCGCTGGAGGTGAAACGATGACACAGGCACATATCGGCGTGATTGGGGTTGGAACGATGGGTTCGGCGCTGGCGTTGAACTTCGCGGAAAAGGGCCAAAATGTTGCTCTTTGGAACCTCGAGCTGGACATGGTTGATCGGCTGATCGCCTCAGCCGGGGATTTGTCCGCTCGGTTGCAACGCTGCGAGAGCCTGGCCGACTTGGTCACGGCGCTGCCCGTGCCGCGCGCCATTGTTCTCATGATTCCGGCCGGCAGGCCAGTGGATCAAACGATTGCCGCGCTTCTGCCTTTGTTATCCGCAGGTGATACAATAATTGATGGCGGCAATTCAGATTTTCGCGACACGATGATCCGAACCAAAACGCTTGAAGACGCCGGGCTGTCCTATTTGGGGATTGGGGTCTCTGGTGGTGCTGAAGGCGCGCGGCGGGGGCCGTCCATGATGGTGGGAGGCACCGGCTCTAGCTACAGCCGTGTAGCGCCTATTCTCGAGGCGATTGCAGCCCGCTACGCGGGTGATCCCTGCGTGGCGCATTTGGGACCCGACGGGGCTGGGCATTTTGTAAAAACTGTCCACAACGGGATCGAATACGCTGATATGCAGATGATCGCCGAGGTCTATGGCATGATGCGCGACGGCGCGGGTCTTGCGGCCAGCGATATTGCGCCAGTCTTTCGCAGCTGGAACCGTGGCCCGCTGGAAAGCTATCTCATTGAAGTCACCGGGGAGGTCTTGGCGACCAAAGATCCACAGACCGGTGAGGATATGGTGGATCTGATTGCCGATCAAGCTGGGCAAAAAGGCACTGGCCGTTGGACCGTGATTGAAGCGGTGCGCATGGGGCAAGTGGCGGGCATCATTGAGGCGGCGGTTGGTGCCCGGGTCATGAGCGCGCAAAAATCCACCCGTGAACGCGCGGCCAGATTGTTGGTGCCGGCGGGCACCGATACGATGATTCCGGTCTCAGAACATGATTTGCAATCTGCTTTAATTGTTGGGCGGATTTTGAGCTATGCGCAGGGGTTTGAAATTTTGGCGGCTGGATCAACAGAATTCAATTGGTCGTTAGATTTTGCGCGTATTGCAGAGATCTGGCGTGCCGGCTGTATTATCCGTTCAACGATGTTAGATGACATCGCCACAACATTCCGCAGCCAGCGCCCGGCCGGGCATTTGGCCCTGTCTGATCATTTCATCCCCATGCTCACAACCCATGTCGCAGGGCTGCGTCGAGTGGTCTCTGCCGCAGCGCTCAAAGGGCTACCCACGCCCGCACTGGCAGCGGCTCTAAGTTGGTTTGACATGATCCGCCAAGAGCGGGGAACCTCAGATTTGATCCAAGCGCAACGCGATTACTTTGGGGCGCATTCCTTTGAACGGGTGGATGCTGAGGGATCGCATCATGGCCCATGGCACGCCGGCTGATCGCTCAGCGCTTGCGGGGCTTGGCCCGTAGCGTTGGATCGGCTTGGGTGGGATCTTCTGGCCAAGGGTGCTTTGGATATTGCGCCCGCATATCCTTGCGCACATCCTCATAGCTCCCGGTCCAAAAGCCAGGGATATCCGTCGTCACTTGGATCGGTCGGTGTGCGGGTGACAGCAAGGTGACTTTCATCGGGTGATCGCCGACCATCGGATGGCGGGTCTGCCCAAAAATTTCTTGAATCCGCAGTTCAATGGCCGGGCTGTCACCGCTGTAATCAATCGCGATTTTCCGGCCAAGCGGCGTGGTGAAATGCGCCGGGGCGATTTGGTCAAGCTGGCGCAGCGCAGTCCACCCAATATAGCCCTGTAAAGCCGGTAGCGGGTCAAAGGCCTTCCAATCTTGTTCTGTTGTTAGCCCTGAAAGATAGGGGGCGAGCCATTCCGGTGCGGCCTCGAGAAGCGCCGCATCAGAGCAATCGGGGAATTGCCCGGTTGGAGCGACTGCCACGCGGGCCTGTAAGAGCTGGGCGGCTTTGGGCAGGCGCAGGCCCATCAGTTTCACGCCTTCCAGCATGGCGGCGGCCAGTGCTTCGGCGGGCGCATCTCGCCAAACCTCTTGGGACAGCGACAGGGCGCCGAGTGTTTCACTGCGACTTGCAATGACCCGCCGGTGGCGCTTGGACCAGTGGCAGCTGGTCTCCCATGTGATGTGATCGGCAAAGACCTCTCGAAGCTCGGCCTCCCCCAGCGCAAGGGCCCTGCGGATTTTGGGGTCTGGGCCGGTGCTGGCATGCGGATTTCCCAAATCGGATATCACCAAATATCGGGCATTGGCCAAGGCGTCATCACTGGCTAAAACCGCGCCCTTCCCTCCGGCCATGATATAGCGTGGCTGCGTGCCGGGGCGACGCTGCGCAACACGTTCAGGATAGGCAAGTGCCAGGCATTGCGCTGGGCTTAACGCGACCTCGCCCGTGCCTTTGGGAGCCAGCTTGCTGAGGCGTTTGGCCTCCTGCCTTATCCGGTCCAGCGCGGCGTGATCGCGAATGGTGCCGGCCTGTCCCTTGCGCGCGCCGGGCCGCGTTAGGGCTGTGAGGGCGGGTGTCAGATCGCAATTTTGTGTGGCGAGGATGTCTCGATCCGACAAAAGTGCAGCCAATGGCGCGGCGCTGGGACCAGCCTGCAGCAGCATTTGCGCCAAACGCGGATGCAGCGGCAATTTGGCAAGCGCCGCCCCATGGGGCGTGAGGCGCCCGTCTGACAGCGCGCCAAGTTGACCAAGCAAGGACGTCGCCTGGGCCCAAGCGCCGGGCGGGGGAGCTGTCAGAAAGGCTAAATCCTCGGGTCGTGAGCCCCATTGCGCCAGCTCAAGCGCCAGCGGGGCCAGGTCGGAAATTTCGATTTCAGGCGGTGCGAAGCCGGGCATGGCCCCTTCTTCAGTACGCGCCCACATGCGGTAGCAGCGCCCGGGTGCAATGCGCCCTGCACGGCCTGCGCGCTGGGTGGCTTCAGCCTTACTTACCCGTTCGGTCACCAGCTTTTGCAGGCCCTTTGACGGGTCATATCGCGCCCGGCGCGCGCGGCCGCAATCCACAACAACCCGAATGTCTTGGATGGTCAGAGAGGTCTCGGCAATGGCCGTTGCCAAAACGATCTTGCGCATATTTTTCTGCGCTTCAGGCTGGATGGCCAGCTGTTGCTCGGCAAAGGGCAGGTTTCCTAATAGCAGACGCAGAACGCAATTTTTCGGCAGGTGGTTTTGCAGCGCGGCCTTGGTGCGGCGAATTTCAGCCTCGCCCGGCAGGAAAACCAAGAGCCCGCCCTCCGTATCGGCGAGAGCCTGCATGATCAGGTTGCGCGCTTGCGCTTCAAAGGGCAGATCTTTGGGCGCTGGGCGTGGCAGATAGGTGAGTTCCACCGGAAAACTGCGTCCGGCGCTGGTGACGATTGGCGCATCGTTGAGCAGGGCCGCGACAGGCGCGGCGTCTAATGTGGCCGACATGACCACGAGCCAGAGATCCTCTCGCAGAGTTTCGCGCAGCTCCCAGGTCAGGGCCAACCCAAGATCGGCGGCCAAGGAGCGTTCATGAAATTCATCAAAGAGAATGGCGCTGACGCCGGGCAGCTCTGGGTCTGCTTGTATCATGCGGGTGAGGATGCCTTCGGTGAGCACTTCAATGCGGGTATTGGCGCCGATTTTGGATTGGCCGCGAATGCGATACCCCACAGTTTCCCCCACGGGTTCTCCCAGCGTGTCTGCCATGCGTTCTGCGGCGGCTCTTGCGGCCAAGCGCCGGGGTTCGAGCATCAGAATTTTGCCAGCGCACTGTCCTGATTGCAAGATTGCCAAGGGTGTGCGTGTGGTTTTCCCAGCCCCTGGCGGGGCTTGCAGCACCACACGGCCAGACTGTGTTAAACAGGTCAGCACTTGCGGCAGAACCGCATCTATCGGTAAATCAAATGTCACCCTGCCCTTATCGGCGAGAAAAACTCGCGCGTCCACGGCTGGTTTGCCTCTGACGCGTTTTGAGATGCGAGACCGTTGGGGAATAAATTGTGTCGTGCCGGCCCTTTGCAATTGCGCAGCTGCTCGCTAGATGGTCAATTCAAACAGATATGTCGGCGGTCAGAGTGCCGGACGCCGCCCTGGAGGACTGATGAGTACAGCAGAATTCGCACCAGAGGCCACCGCCCGTTTGATAGAGCAGGGCAATCGACGGGCTTTGGCGCGGGCGATTACTTTGGTTGAAAGCGCCCATCCTTTACATTGGCAGCAAGCCACGGCTTTGCTTGCCGCACTGCGAAAAGATCGACAAGCCATTCGCATCGGATTGTCCGGAACGCCGGGTGTTGGCAAATCCACCTTTATTGAGAGCTTTGGGTTGCAGCTGGTGGGGGACGGTCTCAAGGTTGCCGTCTTGGCGGTAGATCCTTCGTCTGCGCGGTCGGGCGGGTCTATTTTGGGTGATAAAACCCGTATGGATCAGCTCTCGCGCCATCCGGGTGCCTATATCCGCCCCTCACCCAGCCAGACCCATTTGGGCGGTGTGGCTCGGCGCACCCGAGAGGCCACGGCCCTCTGTGAGGCTGCAGGGTTTGATGTGGTGCTGATTGAGACCGTAGGCGTGGGGCAATCAGAGACGATGGTTGCGGAAATGGCGGATCTATTTGTGCTGCTGCTCGCGCCGGCTGGCGGCGACGAGCTACAGGGCGTGAAGCGCGGAATTATGGAAATGGCCGACTTGATTTTGATCAATAAGGCGGACGGTGACCTTAAATCAGCCGCCATACGCACCTGCGCCGATTATGCTGGGGCTCTGCGGTTGCTGCGCAAGCGGCCACAAGATCCAGGAGACTTTCCCAAGGCGCTGACTGTATCTGCTGTGGAAGGCGCGGGGCTGCAGCAAAGTTGGGAGGAGATGCAGGCTTTGGTGGCTTGGCGCCGTGCGCAGGGCGTTTGGGCGCGCACAAGAGCGTCACAAAATGCCTATTGGTTCAATGCGGAATTGCGGCATGCGCTGTTCACGCGTCTTGAACATGATCCAGAGGCTGCGGCGGTCTCGCGAAAATTGCAAAAAGCGCTTCAAGCGGGGGATATTGCCCCCTCAGTAGCGGCGGAGCAAGTGGTGGAAACTTTCTTGCGGGCCAAGGCATAGCGGGGCGATCGATTCGGATGTCTTGCCCGACTTCAAGACTGTTTGAGGCGATATTTCCAACATTAATCATGAAAAGCCTAAAAACCGGTGTTAAAGCACAGCGGAAGATGGCAAGAAGGCTTGACCTTGCATTGGGATGCTCCTAAACCCCGGCAACGAGTTTTCACCCGAAGCCATTTGGCGCGGGTTTTCAATATCTGAATAAGGACGCATAAGATGGCACGCCGCTGCGAACTGACGGGCAAAGGCCCAA
>Ga0209653_1003434_pt1 | contig 10838 bp, 11 predicted proteins | sample SaaInl6LU_22_DNA_FD_184644 | JGI IMG/M metagenome (GOLD analysis project Ga0209653, IMG submission 184644) | Marine microbial communities from expanding oxygen minimum zones in the Saanich Inlet - ESP_116LU_22_DNA (SPAdes) (version 2) | ecosystem: Environmental > Aquatic > Marine > Intertidal... | reverse complement strand
TATGTCTTAGACCAAGAGAAATATATAAATCAACTCAAAGGAGAACAAGAAAAAGAGTTAGATTTAAGTGGGTTATACTTCGGCCCCATAGGAGAATGTTAAAAAATCACAAGAAAGATTTGGTTATTTAACAAAGATTTCGTATCTTTGTAGAAGTGTTTATCAAAAGGGCAGAACCGTATGAGAAAACAAATAAACATGGGTACAATCCTATTGGGTTGTATTTTACTTTATGGATTTACTAATTTTTTTAATACAAAATCCATAGAACCAGTAGAAACTGAACCCAAAGGTGTAGTGGAATTTAAAATAAAACTATCTACTTTTGAATTAAATGAAACTGATTTATTCCTCGATGCCATCGGACATTATGAATCTTCTAATCGTTATAAGATTACTAATCGATTTGGTTATATGGGAAAATATCAGTTTGGTAAAGCAACCTTACGAGGTTTAGGTTATAATGTAACTCGTAAAGAGTTTCTTAACTCACCTGAACTTCAAGAGCAAGCCATGTTAGATTTATTATCTCACAACAAAAAGATATTACAAAAGTATATCGATTATTGGGATGGTAAGAAAATCAATGGTAAGGTTATTACCGAAAGTGGAATACTTGCTGCAGCACATTTAGGAGGACCTTCTAATGTTAAAAAGTTTTTTCGTGATGGAAAAGTTTTTAAAGATGGCAATGGAACTAAAATTACAAGATACCTTACACACTTTAGTGGTTACAAATTAAATTTAGATTAATATGGATTACATTTTAATAGGATTGATTACATCGGGTGTAATCAATTTATTATTCCTCATAGGAGTTCGAAACTTGTTAAGACAGAACGAACAATTAGAGGATAGATTAGTTGGTACTATAAAGGATACACAATCCAAAGTATTAACTGCTCTTGAAAAGATGCAAGAGATTGATACAAGACAAGCCTTTGAAAAGGATGATGAAGTTGGTGTAACATTTGACCAACTGAAAAAAATAGTAGAAGATTTAAACGAACAATTATAATAATGCCAAGACCAAGAAGAAAAAAATCCAAAATATATTTTGGTACTCCTGCACAAGAAGCAATCATTGAATACAATGCATGTAAAGACCCAAAAGAAAGGTCAATCATTTATCAAGAAAGAATTAAATATCCCTTCGAGAAATTAGCAGAGAATGTAATTAATACATTTAAATTTTCTTACTTTGATGTTCCTAAAAAAGATATGCAAACAGAAGTAGTATCTACTATGGTAGAGAAAATGCATATGTTCCAACCAGATAAAGGTAGGGCGTTTTCTTATTTTACTATTATTGCCAAGAACCATTTGATTTTGGCTAACAATGGTAATTACAAAAGATGGAAACAGAATGCTTTAATTTCAGAGATGCCGGAAACTTGGAACCCTGAGAATGATTTTGATGATACTACTGAAGCAGGTGAGTTTAGGGAATTTAAAGATATTATGATTTCTTATTGGGATAAAAACTTAAATTCTATCTTTAGTAAGAAACGTGATTTACAAATTGCAGACGCTATTCTTGAATTATTTCGCAGAAGTGAATATATTGAAAACTTCAATAAAAAACATCTTTATCTTTTGGTAAGAGAAATGACAGATTGTAAAACTCATTACATTACCAAAGTTGTAAATACAATGAAGATACATCAGAAAAAAATGTTAAATGATTATTTAGAGTATGGTGAATTTAGAGAACCAAAGAAACAACAATTCTGGCATGCACCTACTCAAGATGACTATATAGATTCCAATCCATATATAGATGAAGATTTTTTATAAATGGTATTAATATAATAATATTGTTTCATAAATTTAATTTTACAATCTAAATATATTTATATACAAACAAATAATACAAATGAGTTACATACTAGGATTATCATGTGGATACCATGATTCAGCGGCATCACTTATTAAAGATGGAAAAGTATTGGGTGCATGTGAAGAAGAAAGATTCACAGGTATCAAACATGATTCATCTTTCCCCACCAATACTATTAATTGGTTATATAAAGAATTCAAAGTAGATGGTAGAGAAATCACCGATGTTGTATTCTACGATAACCCTAAATTAAAATTAGATAGAATTGAGAAATCAACTAAACGTGGTCCTAAATCAGAAAAAGAACATCGTTTAGAAATCATCCAACGTAATAAAGAAAAGTTCGAGGAAATCGAACAACAGATACTTGATATTACTCATCCTTATGTGGATATTGAATATGGTGACCATCATTTATCTCACGTTGCATATTCTTACTTTACATCTCCATTCCAAAAGGCCTCTATTCTTTCGGTAGATGGTGTAGGGGAGTGGGAAACAACTTCTCTATATTATGGAGAAGGAAATAAATTATTCCCTCTACAATCGATTAATTTCCCTCATTCATTGGGGATGTTATATTCTGCTTTCACTGCCTTTCTTGGATTTAAACCAAACGAAGGTGAGTATAAGGTAATGGGTCTAGCACCATATGGGAATCACGAAACATATTTAAAACAATTTCAGAAACTTTACACTACTACTAAAGATGGTGGTTTTGAATTGGATATGAAATACTTTACATATGATTGGTCAGATGACCATATGTTTAATGAGAAGTTAGGTTCTTTATTTGGATTACCAAATAGATTCCCCGAAGAAGAACTTACACAAGACCATAAAGATTTAGCAGCAACTTTACAACATCAATACGAATTTCTTTTATTTCGTTTGATTGATAGATTATATGCAGTTCGTTCTACTCATAACTTATGTTTAAGCGGAGGGTGTGCTTATAATGGAACTGCTAATGGAAAAATCTTAGAGAAATCTTTATACAAACAACTATGGATTCCATCAGCACCATCTGATGCTGGTTCTGCTATTGGTTGTGCCTTGGAATTCTTTTATAGAACTAATCCTAACTCACCACGAATTGATAATGTTAATCCATACTTAGGTCCTTCTTATTCTAAAGAAGATATTGAAATGGCTATAAAAGAAATGGAGAAAGATGTGTATGGAACTTATAAAATTGATTCTGAATTAATTCCTATTATCTCTAAACAAATTGTTGAAGGTAATGTGATTGGTTGGTTTGAAGGAAGAATGGAATTTGGTTCTCGTGCATTAGGTAATCGTTCGATACTTGCCAACCCATGTGACCCACAAATGAAAGCCAGGGTAAATCGTGTAATTAAAAAACGTGAAGGATTCAGACCCTTCGCACCAATGGTAAAAATAGAAGAACAAACTCGTTATTTCGAATACGATAAAGTTGTTCCTTATATGAACCAAGTGGTAAAGGTAAAAGAAGAACATCAAAAGTATCTTCCAGCAATTACTCACATTGATGGTTCGGCAAGAATACAATCCGTATCCAACAACCATCATAGAAGAATGTATAAGTTATTACAACAACTTCAAAAAGATAATGGTTATCCAATGGTTCTTAACACTTCATTCAACTTGAAAGACCAAACAATGGTCTTAGACCCACTAACGGCAATAAAAACTTTCTTGGATTGTGAAATGGATACCTTGGTTCTTGGTAATTATATTGTCAAGAAGAAGATTCGTTAACATTCTCTTAACATTACATAACCTTTTCTTAACATTGTGATACTTATAATAAAGGGATTTATTATGAGAAAAATTACTACACTATTATTTCTTCTACTCTCAACGACACTTTTCTCACAAGAGATAAAAGTAATCAAAGAAAAAATTAAAGTAAACGATGGTATCCAAAAAGGAACCCTCATCCACAATGGAACCAAGTATGTCCAAGATGGTATTTGGAAATCAGATTATGCAAAAGCCAAATATGATATGGGAAAATTGGTTTGGTATGAACCAAAAGGTGACAAGCGATATACTTATTCTTACATAAGGATGGAACAACTCCGTAGAAAGGTTCAACGTTTAGAAACACGTTTAGCATCTAATGATAAACCATAGTCGTAATTCAAAGTGACTATGATAAAACCCTCCCAATTCGGAGGGTTTTTTGTTTTAGTATATTTATACAATGAACTAATGTATTAAAATATGAGTACAGATTTTGAATTATTTCCAGGAAAGAACTTGGGTGGGTTATTTAAGGATATCTATGATAACCAACAAACAAAGAAACTTCGTATATCTGAATTGATTGCTGAGATGAAAAAACTTATCCGACATTCAGGTGATATGGCAGTAATGGGTCCTATTATAAGAGATTTAATTGATTCATCTATTAAGAACGATGATTCACTTGTTAAGATGGCAGCAATTGCTCAGCGTATCATTGGAGCACAACACAAGGCAGAAGGTGATGCTGGATTCCTTTCTAATGAAGAAAAAGAACAATTACTCAGAGAGTTAGAAGAAACAGTTCATGAAGTTGCAGATGAACAAGATATTAAAGTAGATGAACTTACAAACGAAATTGAAGAATTAAAACTAAAGGTAGGTAAGTAATGGGAAGAAAGGAAGCATCATCACGTAGTAGATACCAAGGTGTCATATCTAACACCAAGCAAAATAATTCAGGAGTAGTATCTCATGTTATTTTAAATGCAGATGATGAGTATATTCCTGAAATTCAAGAATCGGAAACAAATCCAAAACCAGTTGATTCATATATAGGTCATGCAATTATCAAGAAACATACAGATTTTTCTTCAGCAGATTCCGAAGGTGAGTCTTATGCACCATTCGACTCATCGGAAGGGTTGCCATTAGTTGGTGAAACTGTTGCGTTAATATATTTAGGTGGAACTCCCTTTTATACTCGAATGCCCAATAGGGACATAAATCGAGGAAATTCACAAGAAGATAAATTACAAACATTATCTCCATCTACGGAAACTTCTACTGCTCAAGCTAGTAATTACAATGAAGTATCACAGACTAAAACACCTGCTGCTTCACCTGGTTCTGCTGAAAGAAAAGCAAAATTAGGGAATTACTTTGAACCTACTGATATAAATCAACTTGTTTTATATGAAGGTGATAAAGTAATACAATCTCGTTTTGGTCAATCAATTCGTTTTAGTGGATATAATAATACCGAAAATATATTTTCACCAACTATTATAATTCGTAATAGACAGAATGATGAAAGTTTACAAACTTTACAAAAAAATGAGGTAGTAGAGGAGGATATTAATAAAGATGGTTCAACTATTCTATTATCTTCAAATGATTATAAATTAGATTTCCAACCAGGTCTTGTTGATGATGGTGGTAATTCCGATTTTGAAACTATTCCAATAAATTTTCAACTACCCGAAGAATATGTAGGATTTGACCAAATGTTATTAAACTCTGAACGAGTTATAATATCTGCCAAATCTCAAGAAATGATTTTCTTTTCCAAGGGGAATTATGGATTTATTTCTGATGGTAAGTTTACAATTGATAATGGTAATGGTGGTGCAGATTTAGATTTTGGTGATGATGTAAATATTACTACTGATAGAAACGCTGGTAATTTCTTCATAAACACGGGTGATGGTAATATCTTATTAAATACAGATGACCGGGGAAATTCCCCTTCTCTAACGGGCCCAGAAGATGCCCAAGGAAATCCAACTCTTAGAAAAGAACCTTTGGTTAGAGGTCAAGTTCTTGTAGATTTACTTACCGAACTTATTGATGCAATTAATCAACAAGTATATAACACTCCTGCAGGTCCTTCTGCGGCTGGCCCAACCAATCGTTCAACCTTCAATGATATAAAGTCTAAGTTACAAGATGCACTTTCTACGCTAAACTACACAGAATAAATTATGTCTTGGGATGTCTTTAAAAATATTATGAAATCCTATATGGATAATCCCAATGGAGTTAAATCCAAAGAGGCATTTGCAAAACAATTTACTACTGCATATGATATGGCTATTAAACCAGGTAGTGTTGTCACACGTGGTATTGTGGGACTACCACTACCACTTGCAAAAGGTAATACCGATGTAATGGAAAAATTGATGATTGCAGCATGTGCAATTGCATTCACAAAATCAGAACCCGGTAAACATAAGTGGTTAAAAGATATAGGTCAAGCAGTTATTGGTTATTGGAGTGGTGCAACTTTATCTCAAGTACCACCAATGATACCAGCATTACTTTCATTTCAAAATATTGCATTAACAAGTGGAGTAGTATCTAATCCTGGTAAATGGCCAGAGACTCCATCTGAACAACCAATAGATGATTCAAGTAAGTTTTTAGATTTATTTATTTCATATGCACAAATACATTTAACAACTCTTCAATTTAGTTGTAGTACCACTTCGTTATATCCTGGATTTCCATTAATACCTGCTTTGCCTGGATATATATCTTTAACTGGATATACACTAACTCCAGCTTCACCTTCACCACCATCCACATTATCAGAACCTGGTCTTTTGGATAAAATAATTGAAAAGATTCAAGATATTTTCAATCAAGACGATACCATGAGTCAAGAACAAATTGAATCTGCGAAAGCAGAAGTTGCTGAGGCTGAAGTGGTGGTGGATGATGTAACATTACCTACTGCTGGTAGAACATCTGCAGCAGAATATATTGGATTAAAAAAATCAGAAATATCAAGTGGTAAAATAAATGCACTACCTGTCCCATTGTCAAATGAAGAACTTGATGCTATACAAGAAAATACTCCTGATAAATATAAATGTGAAGTTGGTTCCAAAATAGTTGCTATTGCTAAAAAAGATATCGGTATATTGGAAACAGGTACACCACCCGGCCTGAATTATGGTGGATTTCCTGGAGGGGTTCAGAATAATCGTAGAGGTAGGATTGATGATATGTTTGATAATGTTGGATTAGATAATCAATCAAAGGTTGGAAAAACAGGTAGTGGATACTACTGGTGTGCAGCTGCTGTATCAACTTGGTGGCAAGAAGCTGGGTTAGAAACTCCAAATGGTGGGGCTAGTTGTGATAATTGGATGAACTGGGGTAAATCAAAAGGTTATTGGTCATCGGAACCTAAGATAGGTGCAGCAGTTCTATATGGTAGTCCATCAGATGCACATCACATTGGAATCGTATCTGCAGTATTACCAAATGGGTCCTTTACTACAATAGAAGGAAATACAAGTGGTGGTGGTTTTAGTAGAAATGGATGTGGAGTATTCTTAAAAACTCCAAAAAAATATTTAGGATTTGTAATACCACCTGGCTGTTAAAAAACTATAAACTAAACGAGAATATATTTATATTAAGATAATAACAAAACAATTAAAATGGATTCCAAGAAATTAGCAAAACTAATTAAAGTAATCGTAGAAGCTGAAGTTGCTAAAAGACAAGAGCAATTCCTTTCTAAAACCTTCCCTAAAATATTAGAGGAAGAAGTAAATCGTAGAGTCAAACAGGCTCTAATAGAGGTGAAGGGGGGTGTTTCTGCGTCCTCGGCAAAAGTTGTTGAAGAGGTCGACCCGTTTGAAGCAGCTAATCAAGTTCTACAACAAGAAAGAACACAAGTTCAAGAACAAAGAAAATTCACCAAGAACCCAGTTCTCAATAATATACTGAATCAAACACAACCATTTAGTTCAGCACAAAGAAGTGGTGGACAAGTTGGTAGTGGTGGTGTATCTGTATTAGATAGATTACCACAGCAACAGATTCAAGAAAATACACACATACCATCTTACATGGATGCAGAACCGGATATTGACCAAACAATCAATATGGGTTCATCTTTAGGAGCAGGTGGAACTGATGCACTAAGGGCTCAGATGGCTCATAAAATGGGGTATGGTGATGTAAGTTCTCAAGGTGGAACTAAAAAAGGATTAGGTGTATCAACTGGCTTGGCAGCATTAGATAGAGTATTAAATAGAGATAACTCGGAGTTAGTTAAAAAGTTTAAAAGATAAATGCAAGAATTATTATCCATACTCGTTTTAATATATGCGATTAACATTTTAGTTAAATCGTTTAAAGGAGATAAATGTGGTTGTAATGATTGTAATTGTGGAGATAAATAAAAATGGCATATGTAATTGGTAGAAAAGTTGTAAAAGATACTGAATCAGAGTTTGATTCATTTGCCTATGGCATTTCATCACCTACCAAACGTGGTACGGTTATGTTTGAACAAACCTTTACCTCATATGATGCTGCTAAGAGTAATCTTAGAAATTTAATGTTAACTGCTCGTGGTGAAAGAGTAATGCAACCCGAGTTTGGTACTGGATTACATGAACTATTATTCGAACCCTTTGATGATACATATGAGAGTAGGTTGCAAGAAATGATAACTCAATCTGTAAATTTTTGGTTACCATATATTACCATAGAATCAATTGAAGTTGATATGAGTGATGAAATGAAAGACAGACATACTGCAAATGTTAGTATACAATTCACAGTTGGCAATGATATAGAAACACAAGAAATAACTTTTACAGTACAAGGATAATACAATATGGCACTTAATAGTACAAATAAAAAAAATAAGGGTAGAGATATAAAATATCTCAATAAAGATTTCGGACAATTCCGTGAAAATCTTATTGAATACTCTAAAACATATTTTCCGCAAACATATACTGATTTTAACGAATCATCACCTGGTATGATGTTCATAGAAATGGCATCATACCTTGGTGATGTTCTTGGATATTATATTGATGATACTTTAAAAGAATCATTAATGACAACTGCAGAAGATAAAGCCAATATAATTTCTCTATCACAATATTTGGGTTACAAACCGAAAGTGACCTCTCCTGCTGTGGTTAAATTGGCAATATATCAAAGAGTTGGTGTATTAAATGCACAAACAAACCCAGAACCTAATACTAATTATCTACTAAGAATTAAAGAAGGAATGAGTGTAGTTTCAAATACGGGAGTTTCATTTAGAACAACTGAATTGGTAGACTTCTCAGATGATAATGATAGAGAAGTGACCATATATAATCGTGATACTCAAGGATATCCTGCAAATTATCTCATTAAGAAATATGTAAATGCAATTTCTGCAGAATTAAGAAGTGTTACAAAAACATTTACAAGTGCTGAAAAGTTTTCTAAAATAGAAATCGGGGATAACAATGTAATTCAGATTTACGATGTTCGTGACACAAATGGTAACAAGTGGTATGAAGTGCCATATCTTGCACAAGAAATGGTTTATGTTGATTATGCTAATACAGAACAATATGATAAAGATTTAGCACAATTTAAAGATTCGGTTCCAAGTATTTTAAAATTAACAAAAACATCGAGAAGATTTACAGTTCAAGTAAATGAAGATAATACTACATCATTAGTATTCGGTGGAGGTAACTCTACTACATCAGATGAAACATTAATACCTAATTTTAAAAATGTTGGATTGGGATTGAATTCATCTATTGATAATCTTGGGGCATCGTTCGACCCTTCTAATTTTTTAAAAACTAAATCATACGGTCAGGCACCTGCAAATACAACATTAACAGTTAGATATTTAGTTGGAGGCGGCGTTGAATCAAATGTAAGTGCAGGCGAATTGACAACGATAGATAGTATAGAATATGACGAAGATACTACTATTTTTGATGCAGATGAATTGTCAATATATAACTCATACAAATCATCAATTGCAGTTGAAAATGAAGAACCTGCAACGGGTGGTAGAGGTTCGGAAACTATTGACGAAATTAGAGAAAATTCTTTAGCTAACTTTGGTTCACAGAACAGAGCTGTAACTCGTAACGATTATCAAGTACGAGCACTATCATTACCGGCAAAATATGGTGGAATTGCAAAAGTATATTGTGCACCAGATGGAGAATTGGATAATAATTCACCTTCATCGATTTTAACCGACCCAAACTCTTTACAACAATTTACTGAGTTAGTATTATCATTAAAAGAAAAAGAAGGTATAACTGAAAAAGAAATACAGAATCAAGTAAATACATTCTTATCAGGAAAACAGTCTGATTCTAAAGAGAAGAATAATCCCTTCGCTATTAACTTATATGTTCTTGGGTATGATTCTACTAAAAAATTATCTACACTTAATCAGGCAATTAAAGAAAATTTAAAAACTTATTTAGGTGAATATAGATTACTAACCGATGGTGTAAATTTATTAAATGGATTTATTATCAATATTGGTGTTGATTTTGAAATTAGAGTTTATGGTGGATATAATAAACGAGAAGTTCTTGTTAAGTGTATTTCTGAAATTCAAAACTATTTCAATATAGATAATTGGACTTTCAATATGCCAATAAACCTTTCTGAATTAGAATTAATTATTGCAGGTGTCGAAGGAGTACAATCGGTACCAAAATGTGAAATTGTAAACAAGTGTAAAGGTAGTTATTCGAATGTTTCATATAACATTCAATCGGCAACTAAAAATAAAATGGTATATCCTTCATTAGACCCATCGGTGTTTGAAGTGAAGTACCCAAATAAAGATATAAAAGGGAGGGTTGTTTAATGTATCAGTTTTTAACAGCATCAAAAGATGCAACCATATACTTACAACAACCAGCACAGAATACTGGTTTAGATGAGATATTAGAAGTTTCTAAAACATATTATGGAAACTTAAAAGATATTGCACATTCATTAATTAAGTTTGATACTACATCACTATCATCATCACTTGTAATTGGTGATGTAACTATGAGCTCAGCTGAACTTATTTTAAGAGAATGTGAATCTTCTGAAATACCAGTTGATTACACAATCTACGCACATCCGATTTACCAAAATTGGGATATGGGAATTGGAACTCGTTTCGATGAGATTTCTACTGATGGTGTAACTTGGAATTCAAAAACCACAGGAACTGATTGGTTAGAAGGAGATTATGTAAGTGGTACTA
>Ga0209653_1003427_pt1 | contig 10853 bp, 9 predicted proteins | sample SaaInl6LU_22_DNA_FD_184644 | JGI IMG/M metagenome (GOLD analysis project Ga0209653, IMG submission 184644) | Marine microbial communities from expanding oxygen minimum zones in the Saanich Inlet - ESP_116LU_22_DNA (SPAdes) (version 2) | ecosystem: Environmental > Aquatic > Marine > Intertidal... | reverse complement strand
TAGAACATGCTTGGAACGAAATCAAAGGAAGAACTGGACAAACCGTAAATGGTGTGTTCATTAAATCAGAATGAAAACAAATTACCACATAAGAACAAACAAAGTTATTCATGGTGATAGTATAAAACACTATCCAAGTGGAACTGCAATTCTTGTACATATGATTACAAGAGGAATTAAATATAACTGCATTAAGAAGAAAAGAAATGGCTAAGAATTACGGAGAAGATTTAGGTTGGGAATTAGGAGTTGATTTCCCAGAGTGGGGTAATACTGAAATATATGTAAAAACAATATCCAAAGGATATTTGTTAGCAGGTGAAAAACCAAAAGATGCATATTGGAGAGTATCTACTCGAGTTGCACAACGATTAGGAAAACCACAGATGGCATCAAAGTTTTTTGATTACATTTGGAAAGGTTGGTTGAATCTTGCAACACCAGTACTGTCAAACACAGGTACTGATAGAGGATTACCTATCTCTTGCTTCGGAATAGATGTAGCCGATTCCATCTTTGATATTGGAACGAAGAACTTAGAACTAATGTTACTTGCAAAACATGGTGGAGGAGTTGGTATAGGTATCAATCAAATCAGACCAGCAGGTGCAGTAATTAGTGGAAATGGAACAAGTGATGGTGTAGTACCATTCGCTAAAATCTATGATTCTACGATACTTGCAACCAATCAAGGTTCAGTACGTAGAGGAGCAGCATCAGTTAACCTCAACATCGAACACAAAGATTTTGAAGAGTGGTTAGAAATCAGAGAACCAAAAGGAGATGTAAACAGACAATCACTTAACCTACACCAATGTGCAGTAGTAGGTGATAAGTTTATGAGAAAACTTCAAGATGGTAATGAAGATGCAAGAAGAAAATGGGGTAAGTTGATTCAGAAAAGAAAAGCAACTGGTGAACCTTATATTATGTACAAAGGGAATGTTAACAAACAAAACCCAGAGATGTATAAGAATAATGGATTGAAAGTTCATATGACAAACATATGTTCTGAAATCACTTTACATACCGATGAATCACACTCATTTGTATGTTGCCTTTCTTCACTTAACTTAGCCAAATACGATGAGTGGAAAGATACCGATTTAGTTTATACTGCAACTTGGTTCTTGGATGGTGTATTGGAAGAGTTTATCCAAAAGGCTAAGAACTTAAAAGGATTCGAAAATTCAGTTCGTTCTGCAGAAAAAGGTAGAGCATTAGGTCTTGGTGTATTAGGATGGCACACTTACTTACAGAAAAATGGTATTCCATTTGAAGGTATGACTGCACAATTCGAAACTCGTAAGATTTTCTCTCAATTAAAGATTGAATCAGAAAGAGCATCGAGAGATATGGCAGTTGAATTAGGTGAACCTTTATGGTGTAGAGATAGTGGGATGAGAAACACTCACCTACGTGCAATCGCACCAACGGTATCTAATTCTAAATTAAGTGGTGATGTATCTGCTGGTATTGAACCATGGGCTGCAAATGTATTTACTGAACAAACTTCCAAAGGAACTTTTATTCGTAAGAATTCTGAATTAGAAAAAGTTCTAAGAAAAGTAGGTATCAATACCAAAGAAACTTGGGATAAGATTATGGCCGATGGTGGTTCAATTCAAGATTTACAAGAATTGGATGAGTTCAGATACTTAAACGGAAAATTGGTAAAGAAAGATGAAATATCTGAATTAGATTATGAGAAATCATTCAACATTAAAGATGTATTTAAAACTTTCAAAGAAATCAACCAATTGGATTTAGTAAAACAAGCTGGTATTAGACAACAATACATTGACCAAGCAGTATCACTTAACTTGGCCTTCCCATCAACGGCAACTCCAAAGTGGATTAACCAAGTAACGATGGAAGCTTGGAAACAAGGAATTAAAACGTTATACTACATGAGAACTGAATCAGTACTTCGTGGAGATATAGCAACGCGAGCAATGGACCCTGACTGTTTAAGTTGTGATGGGTAAATAATTAACAATGATAGGAGAAAACAAAATGATTGAAGTAAAAAGATTCCACGCTGAATGGTGTGGACCATGTAAGGCATTGGCACCAGTATTTGAAAACATAAAAGGTAATCATACTGATGTAAAGTTTGAAGATATTGATGTAGATGCCCAATTTGAAATCGCATCAAAGTATGTAATTCGTTCGGTACCAACTGTTATTGTTGAAAAAGATGGAGTAGAAGTTCAGAGGTTTGCAGGATTGCAAGCAGAGATGACCTACAATAATGCACTAAACGAATTAAAAAGTGCATAAAGATTTGGTTTATCCAAATAAATTTCGTATCTTTACATAAAACAAATAAAATGCCCATAAAAAGAGGACAGTTTCATCCCGCGGCTAAACTAACGGATGAACAGGTTATACAAATCAGAAAATTGTGGAACATGGGACATCGAAATGTCCGTGTAATAGCTCAGAACAATAAATGTTCATCCGCAAATATCTTACGAATAGTTCGTAATCAAACTTGGCAGCATTTGAATGAATTCTGGTCAGGTAGTTTATGAAAGAGGATAAGTTATATTGTGATACTTCTAAATTATCAATAAGAGCTATAAACAAATCAGTAGCGAAAGATATCATTATCAACAACCATTATAGTGGATTGTGGACAAAGGTTTCTTACGCTATTGGTTTGTTTACATCTGATGTTGAGGAACATCCATTCTTTAGTGGTGTTGAAGATAAGTTAATTGGTGTAGCATGTTATGGTGACCCGATTGGTAGGTTAAGTGGACAATCTATATCTGAAATGTTAGATAGAACCGAAGTTTTGGAATTGGTAAGATTATTTGTTTTTGATGGGTATGGTTCTAATATAGAAAGTTGGTTCTTAGGAAAAACATTTGATTGGTTAAGAGAAAATATACCACAAATAAAAGGATTAATATCGTATTCAGATCCAAAAGAAGGACACGCTGGAACTATATATCAGGCAACCAATTGGATTTATCAAGGAAACTCTTTGAGGTTTAATGATGGTTGGTCATTTAAGTTCGATGAAGATGGTAAGTGGCAACATGGTAGAACTATATTTCCATACTATGGTACGAACAACCCCACCGAAATTCAGAAGCAGGTAACTAAACCATTTTGGATTAGAAAAGAACCAAGAAAGCATAGATACGTTTATATTCTTTCAAAAGGTGGCGAACGTAGAAAGTTATTAAAAAATCTAAAACACCCATCTTTACCATATTCAAAGAATACTGAAATTGAAGAAATGGAAATTCGCAAATTAGAACCGATTGAAGGAGGAAAATAAACATTACGTAGATACATCTAAAATTACAATCAGAGAAATCAGTAAAGCAGCTGGTAAAGATATGATTGTAAAGTATCATTATACTCATGCATTTTCAATGTGTAGGTATGCACTTGGTGTATTTTACGAAACCGATACCAAAGATGTATTAGGTAACACAGAACAACTCATTGGATGCCTTATATATGGTTATCCTGTTGGTAGGTCTGCCGTTACTTCGGTGGTTGATGGTTTGGGTAAAGATGAATGTTTAGAGTTAACACGTCTCTTTATACATGATGGATATGGTTCTAATATTGAAAGCTTCTGTATGGGGCAATCATTCAAATGGTTAAAAGAGAACGCACCTAATATAAAGATGTTGATTTCTTATTCTGATTCAGAACAAGGACATCTTGGTGGAATCTATCAAGCAACGAATTGGTTATTCCAAGATACATCACAAATACAACTGATGCCAAACTTTGGTATATCATTAACTAAAGACCCTTACAAGTGGATACATTCAAGAACTGTATTTTCTAAATGGGGTTCACATAATATAGAAAAACTAAAAGAGGCAGTTGGTAAAGATGGATATAAAGAATTTTGGAGAAAGAAAGAAGCACCTAAGAATAGGTACATTCAGATTTTAGGTCAAACTAAGGGTGAAACTAAAAAGTTGAAATCAAAATTGAAACATAAAGTTTATCCTTATCCAAAGAACTTAGAAGATTATTTACCAAAGATAGAACACTATGAAACTATCGAAGCAGAAAATAAAGTAAATTTTTGGTAAATTTTAACAAAACTTTAACATTTTAAATTTTGAATATCTCAAATATTGTTGTATATTTACTATGTAATCAATGAGAGATATGAATCCAATAGAATATTTTAATAACAACAACAGAATTAAATACTGGTCTAAAAATAAAGAAGAATATCAGAGATGGTTTCGTAGACAGTTAAAACATCTACTTTTAGATATTGAGGATGGTGCAACTGAAAAAGAATTGGCCGCTTTTATGTGGAGATTGGGATTAGGTAATTACGCTATTGGTAAACAAGGTGGAATCCCATCTGGTGTTAGAACAAAAAATTCACTTGGATTACCATCAAGTAAATTAACTAATGACCATGTATTTGGTACAGTTGAGATGGGTAAATATGTTCATCAAGAATTTGAAAAGTATAACTTTGATATTGATTATATGGTTAATACTTGGTTATATGAAAACCTATGGGTGTGGATTACTATTAAAGTAGCTAGAACCGAACATCATGTTGATAATATCAATAGGAATCAACATACATTAGATGAAAAGAAAGAATTCAAACATTATATAAATGTATCTGAATTTATTTATTAAAAATAATTTGGATATTACAAAATAATATTGTATCTTTGTAAAACAAACGAGATGATATCTCTCTATAACGATATCAACATTTATTAATATGTGGTTCTGTGTATCACCACAATAACGATACCAAGCAAAATTAAATTATTATGGCATTTAAAAAATCTATCGATGCAAAAGTTCTTACTGGTGGAACTCTAAACAAACTAAGAGAATTATTTCCTTACATTCATGTTGATAAACATCAACTTCAACGATTATTATCGGAATGGGATGACCAAACAAAAGCTGAACACATGAGAGCTTGTTTTGAAGGACATTCTAATATCTATACAATCGTTCTTATTAGTATAGATGGGTGTTTAAATTATTGTAATGATGTTATATCTGATTATGATAAAGATGATACTCAGTACTCAGCAATACAGGAAACTATTGACTATTTATCTAAACTTAAATTAAAGGGTAAAAAATATCTGAATATAGATGGTCAACATAGGGTAAAGACGTACGAGGATTTTCTTAAATCAAAATTTACATTAGATAAGAATGTAATTGATTATATCAACGTAGATGGTAAAACCCCCATTGCGTATGATATGAAGGGTAAAAAATTTAAAGATATGCCTGAGGAAACTCAAAATACAATATTGGAAACTCCATTGACATTGGTAATGATAAATAAAGCAACTCTACAAGATATGGTGGATGTTACTATTTACACAAATATTGGTGAACCATGGAATAACCATGAACGAAGAATTATTGTACCATCTAAATTTAATAGATTCTTGATGAAGTACATGAATGATAATCCGTTATTGGAAGCTATGTTCAATAATACAAAAAACCTATCAGGGGCATATGCACTTGTAAAAAAAGGTGATTCATTAATGGTAGCCGAGTGGATTGGTTACTACTATAATGTTCTGAAAAAAGAAATTTACAAATGGCCTAAAGAATCTCAATTAGATTTACAATCATCTATTTCTGGGTTAGATGGCCAATCTGATTCAAAATTAAAAAAATCTACAAAAATTGTTTCTAATTTAGTGGATTTAGTTAATACTGTTTCAAGTGTAAAGTATGAGAGAACATTTCTTGATAACTTATTCATATTACTTACAATATTAGAAAATTCATCACATCCATTAAATTCATTCCAGAAAAAGGTAAAAATTGGTAATTTGACTAAATTTATGGATTGGTTCTTAAAGACGGAATCAAAACTTAGAGAAGCTGATTTTTATATCAAAGATTCTAAAGGTAAAATTGTAGTAGAACCAATTACCGGTAAGAAGATGACTAATTCAGAATCATTTAAAAGAAAGTGTGGAGCTAAGAAGGTAGATGATATACAACTTAGAAGCAACTTGATGATTAAAGAATTCAATGATAGTTATATTGACTTGTTCGCATCTGGTATCGTATCTTTAATAGATACTACTAACTATACCAAGAAAGATAAGTTAGAAGTAGCTATTGAAAATGATTGGATGGATGTAAGTGGTAATGAATTTACATTTGAAGAGTTAATGGGTTCTGATTCTATAATAGAAGGTGACCACCAAGAAGCTAGAGATAGTGGTAATTCTACATCTAAAGAAAATTTAGTTCTTAGAAACAAACGAGCTAATATTAGAAAATCAAATAAACAAATCATAGATTAATGAGAGTATTAGTAATACCTAATTACACAAATTTTGGTATGGCAAAGGACATCAATAGGGATTCATTCCTATTGGTGTTTAAGTCATTTTTAGATAACACACAAATCGGTAAAGAGTGGGAATGGGTTCTACCATATCCTGATTTAAATAATCATCCGGGAATTATAAATCAATTTGAATATCCTAATGTAACTATGGTTAAGATGGATGGAATTGATTGCTTCCCTCCAAAAATGAGAGTGGATTATCCTCACAAATTCTTTGATAGAATTATTGAAAAATATAAAGGTGAGTTTAATTTAATATGGTCTCATTTACCCGAATGGACAAATGAATTTAAAGTAAGCCGTATCTATAATAAAACTCAACCTATTATTGGTTATTGTCATTGGTGGGAAATTAAAGATAATGGTGCTAGAGATGATAATTCGTTTTGGAGAAATGTAAAGGGTATGTTACAAATGAAAGTTTGTGGTGTGAATTCACAATGGGTAAAGGATTTAGTTATCAAACGAGCTAGTGAAACATTCCAACCACATATTACTGATAAATTACAAAATATTATTCAACCTTGGTATTTGGGATGTGATTCAGCAACCCCAACTAAAACTTATAAACCTAAAACAATTGTATTCAATCATAGGGAAGGTGTTTATACGGGTTCAAAATGGTTCTTTGAAGTTATGGATGAAGTGTGGAAAGAAAGACAAGATTTTGAAGTGTGGACTTCTTTAAAAACTATGGATAATCCTTATACGAAATATATTGGGCATGCTGATAGAGATGTTTACATGAATCAGTTAGCAGAAGCTCATTTTGGTGTAGGTACATTCCAAGGTTATTCTGCTTGGAGTATGAGTGCAACTGATGGATTAAGTAGAGGTGTACCCTATCTATTACCTAATGATTTTTGTTATCCTGAAATGGTTGGTAATGATTACCCACTTCTTTATAATGGAAAGCAAGAATTTAAAGAAATGGTTATTAAGTTATTGGATGGTGAAATTGAAAGACCTGATGTAACTCATATTGCACAATCTCTATTATGGGAATCACAACTTAAAAGTTGGAAAATTGAAGAAAATTTTATAGGTAATTTAAGAACAGAATTTAAATAAATATAATTTGTATAAAAACGTATATTACCAAAGAGAGAAGAATCTCGTACATTTATGGGATGACCTTCAAGGTTACAGAACATTTCCATACACTCGTTACGCTTATGAGAAAGCTACAAATGGCGAATTCACCACATTGTATGGAGATAAAGTAACTAAGATTTACAAATATAGTAAAGATGATGCAAACTTGTTTGAATCTGACGTACCTGAAACTACGAGAGTTTTAGTAGATACTTATACTGATTCAGATTTACCATCAGAAGGACACGTTATACTTACTTACGATATTGAGTGTGAGATGACAAGTGGATTACCTGATCCTGAAAAAGCAGAAAACGAACTAACATCTATTGCACTTCATGATTCTGCAACTAACCAATATTGGGTATTGGTAATGGATAAAGAAGGTCTTATGGTAGAAAAAACTACCGATAAAGCAATCGTTATACCATTCAGATACGAACAAGATATGTTAGTGAAGTATCTTGAACTATACGAAATGATTAATCCAACAATCGTTACCGGTTGGAACATTGATTATTTCGATACACCTATGTTATACAATCGTATCAAACTATTATTAGGGGAAGAACAAGCAAATAGATTATCACCCATTGGACAATGTTTCTGGTCTCCTTACCGTAAACGTTTCTTTATGGCTGGTGTATCTTATTTAGATTACCTATCACTCTACAAGAACTTTACTTACTCAGAATTAGATTCATATAGATTGGATTCTATTGCACAACGAGAATTGGGTAAAGGTAAGATTGAGTATGAAGGAAACTTAGATATTCTTTTCAAAGATGATATTGAAAAATTCATTGAGTATAACTTAGTGGATGTTGAGTTAGTAGTTGAGTTTGATGAAAAACTACAATTCATTGATACCGCTCGTGGTATCTGCCACGCTGGGCACGTACCTTATGAAGATTTTGTATACTCATCTAAGTATCTTGAGGGAGCAATGTTAACTTATCTTAAACGTAAGAACATTGTAGCACCAAACAAACCTGCGGATAGACAGGAGAGAATGCAAGCACTTCGTGATAATAACGAAGAAAAGTTTATTGGAGCATATGTAAAAGCACCAATCGTTGGTAAGTATGAATGGATATATGATTTGGATTTAACTTCTCTATATCCATCCATTATTATGAGTATTAATATCTCACCGGAAACTAAAGTTGGTAAGATTAAAGATTGGGATGCTCAAAAGTTTATAAAGGGTGAAGTTGATACTTATTATATCGGTGAAGATAAAATTTCCAAAGAAAATCTAAAAGAATATTTAGAAAAATCTAAATTCTCAGTAGCATCAAATGGTGTATTATATAGAACCGATGTAGTTGGATGTATTCCTGATATATTAGATACTTGGTTTAAACAAAGGGTAGAATTTAGAAAGTTAGAAAAACAATACGGAGATAGTGGTGAAAAAGAGAAATACGCTTTTTACAAAAAAAGACAATTGGTACAAAAGATTCTTCTTAACTCTTTATATGGGGTGCTTGGTCTTCCTGCCTTTCGGTTCTATGATGTTGATAATGCTACCGCTGTTACCACGACCGGTCAGACGGTTATTAAAAGCACGGCTGACATGGCTAACATCAAGTACAACAAGGAGTTGGGTACTCCTGATGCTGACTCTAACATATATATTGATACTGATTCTGTATTCTTTTCCGCAGCTCCTCTCTTAAATCATAGAATTCCAAATTGGAAGGATAACGACCAAGATACAATCGCTGGTTATGTAAATGATATCGCTGGTGAGATGCAAGATTATCTAAATAACTTTTATAACATTCTTGCCAAGAAAGTATTCAATATTGATAAACATCGATTGGAGATTAAAAAGGAATTCGTTTCAAAAGCTGGTATATGGATTGCAAAGAAAAGATACGCACAATGGATTATTTCAGATAATGGTGTACCTGTTGATAAGTTAGATGTAAAAGGATTGGATGTTGTACGTTCATCATATCCCGCAGCATTTAGGGAATTTATGAGCGAAGTTCTTATTGAAATTCTTCGTGGTGATACTGAAGAACAACTTACTGATAAAATTTATAACTTCAAAAATGATTTAGTAAATAAGGATGTTGTAAAGATTGCTAAAGCTGGTGCAGTTAAGAACTTATCGAAGTATATGCCCAAGAAGAAAGACCAGACAGCAATGTTCCAATTCGCAAGTGGAACCCCCGCCCACGTTAAAGCATCAATCGCTTACAATCAATTATTAAAGCACTATGGATTAGATAAAACTCACGCACCTCTAAAGGATGGAGATAAAATTAAGTGGGTATATCTAAAACAAAATCCATTTGGATTAGATGCAGTAGCATTAAATGGTTATGATGACCCTAAAGAAATAATGGATTTAGTAACCACATATATTAACTACGATAAAATCTTCGAACGAGAACTCTTAAAAAAGTTAGAAGATTTTTATGGAGCACTCGGTTGGGGAGCAGTATTATCTTCAACAAAAACGGCAGAGAAATTTTTTAGTTTTTAAAATAAAGTTATATGAGATTATTATTAGGAGATTGTTTAGACAAACTCAAAGAGTTAGACGATAATAGTATTGAATCTATTGTTACAGACCCTCCATATGGTTTATCCTTTATGGGTAAAAAATGGGATTATGATGTTCCTTCACAAGAAATATGGGAAGAATGTTATAGGGTATTAAAACCAGGAGGCCATCTACTTTCATTCGCTGGTTCAAGAACTTATCACAGAATGGCCGTTAGAGTTGAAGATGCTGGTTTTGAAATTAGAGACCAAATAATGTGGATATATGGTAGCGGGTTTCCAAAATCACTCAATATAGGTAAAGCAGTTGATAAGACACGTGGTGTTGAGGGAGATGTCATTGGTACACGCAAAGTTACATCATCAGACATTGGGCAAAAAAGTGGTTGGAATCCTCTTAATACAGACAGAGGTGAGTATGAATACAGAGAAATAATGAATGAATGGAAAGGTTGGGGAACTGCTCTTAAACCAGCACACGAACCAATAGTAATGGCAAGGAAACCTTTAAGTGAAAAAACAGTAGTTAATAATGTTTTAGAATGGGGAACGGGTGGTATTAATATAGATGAAAGTAGAGTTGGTGTTGAATCAACTGATGATATATTTGCAAAAAACCCACATACCAAAGGTGGATATGGACATGGTAACGCATCTATTTATGGAAAAAGTAATGGTAGTGAAAACTATGATCCATCAGCAGGCAGATTTCCTGCAAACATCATATTAGATAAAGAAGCAGGTAAAATCTTAGATGAACAAAGTGGTAATAGACCTGGATGTAGTTCCCCATCCACTGCAGTTGGTAGTGATAGTATATTCAGACCAAATCAAGGTGGATATCAAAAACAAGGGCCTATATATGGTGATAAAGGTGGAGCAT
>Ga0209653_1003415_pt1 | contig 10877 bp, 8 predicted proteins | sample SaaInl6LU_22_DNA_FD_184644 | JGI IMG/M metagenome (GOLD analysis project Ga0209653, IMG submission 184644) | Marine microbial communities from expanding oxygen minimum zones in the Saanich Inlet - ESP_116LU_22_DNA (SPAdes) (version 2) | ecosystem: Environmental > Aquatic > Marine > Intertidal... | reverse complement strand
AACTGACGCTCAACCCTATTTTCGAGTATTCAATCCTCAATCACAAACTGAGAAATTCGATCCAGAATTGAAATACATTAAAAAATGGATCCCTGAATATGGAACTGAGGATTACCCACAACCGATCGTAGATCATAAATTCGCTCGAAATAGAGCAATTGAAACTTATAAAGAAGCATTGGCTAAATAGATTCAGTATATTTCAGCATGCGGAAACTTCTGCTATTAGCATGCTTGATCTTAATAGTTAAGGGCAGTTTTGCTCAAGACTCTTTATCCCTAAAAAAGATTAAGCTTTACGGAGGCATTGGATATGGAACTAGCTTACTTATTCTAAGTCAAGCTTAGTATGCGGAAAATGGATTCGACCGATTCAAATTCTTTAATGATAATGCAGAATGGTTGCAAGTAGATAAAGCCGGCCATGTCTACAGCACCTATCATTTCTCTAGAATCAATTTTGAACTATTAAGTAGAACAGAATTATCAAATGCAAAAGCCAACCTCTGGTCTTCTATACTTAGTACAGCACTCTTTTTACCGATCGAGATACTAGATGGATTCTCTCCAGACTACGGTTTTTCATATGGAGATATGATCGCCAATGCAGCGGGTTCTGGCCTGTTATATTTTCAGCAAAAAGGTTGGGGTGAACAAAGGATCAAACCTAAATTTAGCTTCCACGAAACGAGCTACGCTTCTATCAGACCTAATACGCTCGGTAAGAACCTTACCGAACAATTGCTCAAAGACTATAATGGTCAGAGCCATTGGTTTTCAGTGGATGTCTATGCTTTTGCTAAAGAATCTCGATGGCCTAAATGGTTAAACTTGACTTTAGGATATGGCGCTAGTGAAATGGTTTTTTCAAGAAATTCTGAAAATGACTTGGCAGGATATTCGAATTACCGTCAGTTATTCCTTGGAATAGATTTCGACCTGAGTTACATCAAAACCGAAAATGGGTTCTTAAAAACCATATGATTCGACTACCCGCTCCAACTTTAGAATTGAGTAATGGCAAACTTAAGGGGAGAATGTTTTATTACTGATACTATGCGATCGTAAAAACCGTTTTTCCAACAAACTAACTTAATGCACAAATCTCGTTTCCCTCTTCCATTAATAATTTCCTTGTTTTTATTTTTTGGCTGCGAATCAGAAGATCATCCAACAACCATAGAAGAAGCCTTTCAAATACCCGAAGGTGTTAAGGAACCATTGGCTTTTGCTTACATGATCCATGATGTTGAAGGAATCGTCTTCAATAATTTATTCGAACTGTATGAACATGATAGAGGAACTGCGGCTACTCATGAAGAGTACAATATTTTTAATGGCCGAGGAGCATGTGCCATACAAACTTTCAATCCTGTCAGTAATGAATTGATATTGTCTTTCGGAGCAGGATGCACCGATGACAATCAAAATTTAAGAAAGGGATTAATGACTGTCCATTACACTGATCCTGAAGATGGTATTGGCAATGAGATAACGATAGATCTAGAGCAATTCTTCTTCAATTCTTTAGGATTGAATGGTCAGATCAAAATCATAAATACTTCACAAGTCCAATCTAGTAGAGATAAAAGCTATGAAATAGTATTCACCAATCTTGAATTATTTATTGATTCAGAAAAATCAGAATTCAGTGGTAAAAGAATGATTGACTATTCAAAAGAAGATGGGCGGGATTTTGAAACCACTACAATGGACTATCATACCCAAAATGACTTCGATTACATCACTGAAGGTGGATACTTTAATCTAGAAACAAGTTCTACTAACTATACAAGACTAGGGTGTTGGTTTAATGGTTTTTTTCAACCAAGCATAGGCAAGGAACTCATCACAAGCTCAAAAAGAAATATTGAGATCGATTACGGCACTGGAGGTTGTAATTATATACTAAATCTAACCTTTGATAATAAGGAGCCGAGAACATTCGATCTATCTGCTATTCTTTGACACAACTAATTCATCTATCTTTGAAATGATATAGACCGTCTTATCGCTCCCGATTAATCGGGGGAGGAAAGTCCGGGCACCATAGGGAAGCATAGCGGCTAACGGCCGTCATCACGCTTGGCGTGAGAGGACTAGTGCAACAGAAAGAATGTACAGGTAATGCTGTAGTGAAATCAGGTAAACTCTATGCGGTGAAATGCCATGTATACCGGTGATTAAGGGTCCCCGCCCGATGCCGGAGGGTAGGCAGATTGATCCTGATGGTAACATCAGGGCTAGATAAATGATAAGATCGCCCCTTTTGGGAGTAGACAGAACCCGGCTTACAGGTCTATATCTTTTTTCATTTCCAATATTTGGGCATATTATGAATGAGTTGATTGGTACTGTTAAGCGAATAATATTATTTGCATGTCAGAACTTATTTAACTCATGAGTCTAATAAATCATTCATAAATCCAACAACAAGTATGGCAAAGATCCTGATCATTGACGATGAACAAAGCATAAGAAGTACACTTAAAGAAATTCTCGAGTATGAGAAGTATGAGATCGATGAAGCCAAAGATGGCCAAGAAGGATTAGACAAACTGATAGCCAATAAATATGATATTGCTTTATGCGATGTGAAAATGCCAAAAATGGATGGCATCGAATTATTGGAGAGGGTGCAAATGGCTGGATTAGAAACACAGTTCATCATGATCTCCGCACATGGGACCATCGAAACAGCTGTGGATGCCACCAAAATGGGGGCCTTTGATTTTGTGCCTAAACCACCAGATCTTAACAGACTATTACTTACCGTTAAAAATGCTTTAGACAAATCTACTTTGGTCACAGAGACCAAAACCCTAAAGAAAAAGCTCTCAAAGAAATATGAGATGGTAGGTGATTCTTCTGCTTTAGCAGAGGTTAAGGAGATGATGGATAAAGTTGGGCCAACTGATGCCAGGGTGTTGATCACAGGGCCAAATGGTAGTGGTAAAGAGCTGGTGGCAAGAGGTATTCATGAAAGAAGCAATAGAGCCAAAACTGCTTTTGTAGAGGTGAACTGTGCTGCAATTCCGGCTGAGCTGATCGAAAGTGAACTGTTTGGTCATGAAAAAGGCGCTTTTACTTCAGCACATAAACAGAGAATTGGAAAATTTGAGCAAGCCAATGAGGGCACACTATTCTTAGATGAAATTGGAGACATGAGTCTTTCTGCTCAGGCTAAAGTATTAAGAGCACTTCAAGAACATAAGATCAACCGAGTTGGCGGTGATAAGGATATTAACGTGAATGTTCGCGTCTTAGCCGCGACTAATAAAGACCTTAGAAAAGAGATCGCTGATAATAAGTTTAGAGAAGATCTATATCATCGATTAAGTGTCATAGTAGTTCAAGTTCCTGCTTTGAAAGAACGCAAAGAAGACATACAATTACTAGTTGATAAATTTCTTGAAGATATTGCTCAGGAATATGGTACTAAGAAAAAGTCTCTTTCTAAGGATGGGATTGAGGCTTTACAAGCTTACGATTGGTCTGGAAACATAAGAGAACTGAGGAATGTAACCGAAAGGCTCGTGATCATGTGTGAAGATGAAATCGATCAAGATGACGTAAAAAAGTACTTGATCTAAAAATTGATCAAAACTGACCTTCTTTTTTAGCTTCTTTTTTCAACTCTACAGTATCTACTTTTGCGTAGGCTGGGCATAGTTGTTGAGCACAGGAAGTTATCCCTAAAAATGCTAGAGCTATCAAGGCAATAAGGAGATTTTTCTTTTTCATTTTGATAGAATCAATCCAAATATAAAAATTCAAATCAAGTTTCTAAGTTTTAAGGATAGTAATCTACTCGTAAACGGGATAAGTAGCAGCTTATCTTATATAACTAACAAGTTACACCCTCTAATATCCGTATTATCAATCCTACCCTTAACTTCAAAACGAACCTCATTATGAACAGAACCTAAGTCTTTAGTTTCAATAAATGAGCAGGTATTAATATTGGCCAAATCAATAATATTCAATCCAACTGTAGATTTTGAGGAGCTTAAAGTGAGTGGGTCATTGATATCTCTCCCTATTACTTTCATAGTTCTTCCAGGAGTAAAAACACCTTCTCCATCGGAATAAGCTTGTGAAAATAATTCTGTCATACCATACTCTGAATGAATATTCGATACCCCAAAAGATTCTTTTAACAATTCATGAACTTCACTTCTTACCATCTCTTCCCTCCTTCCTTTCATACCACCTGTTTCCATAATGATCAATTGAGGAAAATCAAATTTATAATTACTGGCAAAGTCAAGAAGTGCGAATGTTACTCCCCAAAGGATAACCTTCTTATTGCTTATTTTCAGAGCTTCAAGGCGATTACTTAACTCATGGAACTCGTTCAAATAAAAGCCAGATTCTTCAGATCCAGTTTTTATAATGAAATCATCAACCATGGAAATCAAGCCTGAACCGTTTCGTTCTAGATAAGAGGGAAGCAACGCTAAAATTATATAATCCCTCAAAGGACCATAATTAGACTCAAAAATCTTCCTGCAATTATTAAGATAACTATTGGTGTCCTTTACAAAGTGTTGGCTTGAATTCAGACCTGTTGTTCCACTGCTGGTGAAAACCTGCTCTTCTGTCCAGTCTCCAGTCTTGATCTTATGAGTTTTAAAGAATTCTATTGGTAAAAAAGGAATGTCTTGAATTCCCGATACACTTTCGGGTGTTCTACCTAAAGAATTGCACCATTTTTGATAAATCTCGTTATACTCATATTGGTGCTTAAATACCTGAAGAGCTACGGAATCAAAATTGGCAGAATCTACTGTTTTGATCTGATCGATTAAACTATTGAACCTGCTCATGCGTTATAGTGCTGCATATAATTCACTTAAGGCAAATATTACTATAATTGTACTTATTTAAAGGGAAATGATAAGATTAAGATTCTCCAAAACGATTTTCCTATTAACGATACTTGCACTTGGATTAAATCTTAGTTGCAACAGACCTCCTGAACTCCCTCTAGAGCCTGAAGTTAGTTTTGCCGATGTAGTATTTGAGGTAAAGAATGCTGGCGATCCATTATTTGAAGAAAACATCCTCAAGCTATCCCTCAATGTTAAAGACGGTGACGGTGATCTAGGACTAGATGGAAATGAAAACTTCGGACCATATGCTCCATACACATTAGTAGAAGAAGGAGGTATTCCAGTTGAGTTTGGGCAAAGACCAAACGATCCACCATTTAGCTGTTTAGATTATGTGATTGAAGACAGAGAGAATACAAACCTTAACGGTGATGATGATCTTCTGGACACTCTATTGATCAACTTTAATGAAGCTCAGTTCAATATTGAAGTAGACTTTTTTGTGAAAAGAAATGGGACCTTCGAAGAGGTAGATTTGAGACGACAACCAAGAGGTAGCGCAAATGAAAATACAGCATGCGGACTGTCTTTCGATGGGAGATTCCCATGCCTATCTTCCGAAGAAAACCCGTGCTCTGTGGTTAGAAATACGGAAAGACCGATTGAGGGAATTATAACCTATGCAATGAATTCCGGGCTATTTTTACCTCTTTTTAGAACTGATACCATGAAATTAGAATTCCTGATTAGAGATAGAGCTCTGAACACCAGCAATGTTGCTGAAACTCCTGAATTCACACTCCAAAGTATTAGGGTAGAAAATTAAGGCTTAATATATACTTGGGAATTTCTGAGGATTCACCTCATTCATCAAATCATAGATCTTATCAAATACAGTCTCTGGATTTGGCTTCGACCAATAATCTCCATCAGATGCATAAGCTGGCCTGTGCTCTTTGCCCGTTATGGTAACTGGCTGAGAATCTAAATGGAAATAACCACCTTGCTCTTCAAGCACTTTTTGCATCATATAAGCGGACGCACCACCCGGCACATCTTCGTCAGCGAAGACTACCCTATTTGTTTTCTTTAATGATTCAACCAATGAATGATGAATATCAAACGGCAATAATGACTGAACATCAATTACTTCTACAGATATACCTGCCTCTTGGAGTTCTTCAGCAGCCTGTAGTACAACTCTGCACATTGATCCATAAGTGATCACGGTAACATCAGAACCTTCTTTTATTACCTCAGGAACCCCTAAAGGCACAGTAAAATCACCAATATTATCAGGTATTCTTTCTTTTAATCTATATCCATTTAGACACTCAATGATCAAAGCAGGATCGTCAGATTTTAGCATTGTATTGTAGAATCCAGCAGCCTGAGTCATGTCTCTAGGCACCAAGACATTGATTCCTCTAAGGCTGTTAAGAATCATTCCTATTGGCGAACCTGAATGCCATACACCTTCCAGTCGATGACCTCTTGTTCTAATGATCAAGGGTGCTTTTTGCCCTCCTACAGTTCTATACTGAAGTGTAGCCAAATCATCACTTAAGGTTTGAATGGCGTATAGCAAGTAGTCTAAATATTGAATTTCAGCAATTGGTCTTAATCCCCTAAGTGCTGCACCAATACCCTGACCTATGATCGTACTTTCTCTGATACCAGTATCAGTCACCCTATTCTCGCCATACTTGGCCTGTAGGCCCGCAAATGCCTGATTGACATCGCCGATTTTACCCACATCTTCTCCAAAGGCAAAAACTCTTGGGTCTCTACCTAAAGCGGCGTCAAAACAAGCCTGTAACACTTCTCTTCCGTCTACTAATGGAGAGTTCTCGGTAAAAACAGGTTTTACTTCTTCTACTTTTAGTGAAGCCTGGTCAGATTCGCTCATTACATGGGAGCTGAATCGTTGATGATTTTCTTCGTCAGATCTTTCTAACCAAGCCAACAAAGAAGCTCTTGCTGAAGTGGACTCACCTCTTGTCAAACGAAGAACCTTTTTAACTGCTTTGTATGTATCCAACCTGATCGCGTTCATGGTCTTCTTCAACTCAGACACTACCTGAATGATCTGGCCGCTGAACTCACTCTCTTCAGCTAAAGCGTCCAATAGTTCAACTGCTTTATCTTGATCAGATTTTATTCCATCTCTAAATGCATTCCATGCAGCTGCACGTGCCTGTTTGGCAGATTCTTTCGCTTCTTTTTCAAGTTGCTCAAGTTCGCTTTCAGAGCTAAGTTCGTTTTGTAAGATCCATTCTTTGAACTTGGTGATACAATCATGCTCTTTTTCCCATTCAAGTCTTTCTTTCGACTTATATCTCTCATGAGATCCTGAAGTCGAATGACCTTGAGGCTGTGTAACCTCAATAACGTGCACTAAAACAGGGACATGTTCTTCTCGTGCTATCTTATCAGCTTTTTCATAAGCCTTTTTCAGAGCCACATAATCCCAAGCTTTAACCTTGATGATCTCGTAGCCTTTATTATTTTTATCTCTTTGTAAACCAGAAAGGAATTCAGAAATACTTTTCTTAGTTGTGTGGTATTCTTGAGGTACTGAAATACCATAGGCATCATCCCAAACGGACATCACCATTGGTACTTGAAGAACTCCAGCTGCATTAATTGCTTCAAAGAAGTGGCCTTCTGAAGTAGACGCATTTCCTATGGTTCCGAAAGCAACCTCATTACCATCGATTGAAAAATCCTTAAAGTCTTTTAATTCTTTATTTTCCCTGTAAAGCTTACTGGCATAAGCTAAACCAACCAATCTTGGCATTTGTCCTGCCGTGGGAGAAATATCCGCGCTGGAATTTTTCATGGAAGTTTGTGACTTCCATTGACCGTTTTCATCTAAAAGTCTATTCGCAAAGTGACCATTCATTAATCGGCCACCTGAAGCAGGGTCTGCCTCTACAGACGTGTGTGCATAGAGCTGGGCAAAATACTGTTCAACTGAAAGAGCATCAATAGCGAACATGAACGTTTGGTCTCGATAATATCCTGAACGAAAGTCACCATTTTTAAAGACCTTAGCCATTGCGATTTGAGGAAGCTCTTTACCATCTCCAAAGATGCCGAACTTCGCCTTTCCCATAAAGACTTCTTTACGACCAATTATACTAGCTTCACGACTTTCAACAGCTAATCTAAAATCACTTAGAACTTCTTCTATCTTAATGTCCTTACCCACAGTTTTAGATGCACCCACAGTATTTCAAGTTTTAGTATTTCACGTACTATAACGTCTAACAAATGTAATTAACTATTGAGACAAATCAAATTTGGCAAACCCTGATTATATATGTCATTTTTAGAATAAAATATTGTTAATCACCTAATTACTAATATTTATACTACAATAATCTATTTATACAAAATATTACAAACCTTAAAAACTAACTACTAAAAGATTATTCTAGAGTTAACGCTACTTTTAGTATTTCCTTTTGAAGTTCTTATAAATTACCCTTTTTCAAGCTATTGGCAATCGATTGTTGCCTTAGCTTGCTATATTTGCCTCTCAAAATCTAAACGAAAAATAATGATCATTGGTGTTCCTATAGAAATCAAGAATAACGAGAACAGAGTTTCTCTTACTCCAGGCGGTGCTTTAGAGTTGATCAAGCGTGGCCATGAAGTTTACATTCAAACAAATGCAGGTTTTAATAGTGGTTTTCCTGATGAGGCCTACGCAGAAGTAGGAGCGAAGATTCTACCTACCATTGAAGATGTTTACAATAAGGCAGAAATGATCATGAAGGTGAAAGAACCAATCGAGCCTGAATACAAATTGATCAAGAAAGGGCAGCTTGTATTTACCTATTTCCACTTCGCTTCATATGAGCCTCTAACTCATGCGATGGTTGAGAATGAATCTGTTTGTTTAGCTTATGAAACAGTTGAAAAAGCCAATGGTAGTTTGCCTCTTCTAATTCCTATGTCTGAAGTAGCTGGTAGAATGGCAACTCAGCAAGGAGCCAAGTATTTAGAGAAGCCTATCATGGGTAAAGGTGTATTGCTAGGTGGTGTTCCTGGTGTTACGCCTGGTAAGGTTTTAGTGCTTGGAGGTGGTATTGTTGGTACTCAAGCAGCAAAAATGGCTGCCGGACTAGGTGCTCAAGTCACCATTATGGATGTTAATTTGGATAGATTAAGATACCTAAATGATGTTATGCCTGCTAACGTGGTAACACGTTACTCAAATGAGGTTAATATTAGAGAACTTCTGCCTCATATGGACCTTATCATTGGTTCTGTTCTTTTACCCGGTGCAAAAGCGCCTAAGCTTATCACTAGAGATATGCTAAAAGAAATGCAGCCAGGTACCGTTTTAGTTGACGTTGCAGTAGATCAAGGTGGCTGTTTTGAAACCACTACTCCCACTACTCACGAAAAGCCAACATTTATCATTGATGATATCGTACACTACTGTGTAGCCAATATGCCAGGAGCTGTACCTTACACCTCTACAATCGCTTTGACAAACGTCACTCTTCCTTATGCTATCCAATTGGCTAATAAAGGTTGGAAGAAAGCTTGCCAAGAGAACAAAGAACTTGAGAGAGGGCTTAATGTCATTAACGGAGATGTTGTATATGAAGCTGTTGCAGAGGCATTTGATATGCCTTATGTACCTGTTGAAAAATATTTGAACTAAGATTTTAGAATCATTTTATTGAAAGGAACCCATTTCTGGGTTCCTTTTTTATTTTTGAAGAATGAATAAAGTAGCATTGATCACAGGTGCGGCAGGCGGCATAGGTTTTGAATTCGCCAAGATTGCTGGACAAAACGGATTTAATCTTGCTCTGGTTGATATCAACCCAGATGCACTTGAGCAGGCCAAATCCAATTTAAGTTCAGAGTTAAACATTGAGATTCACATCATTACTCAAGATCTATCCGAAAATAAAGCTGCTATAAATATCCTGGAGTACTGCAAGCACAATAAGCTTGAAGTAGAATTGCTTTTCAACAATGCCGGCTTTGGCAACTTTGGGTATTTTGCAGAAAGTAGCTGGCGTAAGGATAAAGCCATGTTGAATGTACACATGCTTACTTCTACTGAACTCATGAAGCAATTGCTTCCACAAATGATTGAAAGAGGAAAAGGTTATATCATTAACAATGCTTCAGTAGCAGCTTTTGTCCCTGGGCCGTTAATGTCTACTTATCATGCCTCTAAAGCCTACCTTTTGAATTTATCACAAGCATTAGCAAACGAAGTTAAAGAAAACGGAGTTCATGTTTCAGTGCTTTGCCCTGGTATGACAAAAACTAACTTTGCAAAATCTAATGGTAATGAAAATCCAAATATTAAATTCAATATAGCCGATGCAAGATCCGTTGCTGAATTTGGATTCCAAGGATTGATGTCTGGTAAAGTTGTACTCGTACCTGGGATTTGGAATAAATTGAGTGCATTCCTCCCTCGCTTACTTTCTAGAAATAGAGTAGCAAAAATGGTAGGTAATATTCAAAGAAAAAATCATGCTAAAAGAGCCGATAAAAAGGCAATCAAATAAGGCCCTACTGTTTATGATAAACCTCTTTCTCCCATTGAGTTAACCTAGGATTCATGATTTTGAACCACAAGGGAGGAATAGCTGCCAAGAGAATCATTGCCGAATAGCCCGAGGGCAACTGTGGTGATTCATCATAATGCTTTAGTACTTGATAACGCTTGATCGCATTGGCGTGATGGTCCGAATGTCTTTGTAACTGAAAAAGAAAAAAGTTACTCAACCTATGGTTAGAATTCCATGAATGCATCGGATTCACCCTCTCATACTTACCAGGAGAAAGCTCTCGCCTTACAATGCCATAGTGTTCTATATAGTTGACAAGCTCTAAAAGTGTAAAGGCAAGCACACTTTGAATAATGAAGAATATGGCTACCAACCATACTAATTCACCCGTAATTAGTTGAGTAAAGAAAACCAAGGTCAGACAAAAGACTATAGGTAAAACTGTATACCAAACCATCTGATTCTTCATACTAAAAGCACTTCTCCCCTT
>Ga0209653_1003413_pt1 | contig 10880 bp, 9 predicted proteins | sample SaaInl6LU_22_DNA_FD_184644 | JGI IMG/M metagenome (GOLD analysis project Ga0209653, IMG submission 184644) | Marine microbial communities from expanding oxygen minimum zones in the Saanich Inlet - ESP_116LU_22_DNA (SPAdes) (version 2) | ecosystem: Environmental > Aquatic > Marine > Intertidal... | reverse complement strand
GACTCCAAGGTCCTGAATTTAGCAATGAATGATTTTATTTGGGACAGTGTCGCTGATTATTTCCCGGCATCTGATCGAACCCTCCAGGGAATTAATTTGGTGGAGTTCACGGATTTTGATGCGGCCAAACTGGCCGATACCGTGGATCAATTTCGTCGATACCTTGAACAGGTTGCGTCGGATAATGGTCGATCCTTTGCTCATGCGATCGCACGCGGACGCGCGCAAGTCTCTCAGGTTTGGGCGATGCGCAAACGAGCGGTCGGTTTATTGGGTGGAGTTGAAGGTGCGAAAAAGCCGGTTGCCTTCGTTGAGGATACCTGCGTTCCCCCAGAAAACTTAGCGCCATATATCGGTGAGTTCCGACAGTTACTCGATGAGCATGATCTGGATTATGGGATGTTTGGTCATGTTGACGCCGGTGTTCTTCATGTTCGTCCGTTGCTCGATTTGAAGGCTCCGGAAACGATGGAGATGGTCCGCACGATTACTGATCAAGTTGTTGATTTAACGAAGAAATACCATGGCCTTCTTTGGGGTGAGCATGGTAAAGGGGTGCGATCAGAATATGCGCCGATCTTCTTTGGTTCGCTCTATCCAGCAATTTGCCAAGTCAAGGCGCTGTTTGATCCATTAAACCGATTGAATCCAGGTAAGATTGCAGGGCCAACAGTCGACTCGCCGCTGTTGAAGATTGATCAGGTCCCGACGCGTGGCGCGAGTGATCGCACAATCGCGCCGAGCCTTCAGTCATCGGCAAGCACGTCCCTTCTCTGTAATGGGAATGGAGCTTGTCACAATTACGATCTGGACGATCGGATGTGTCCAAGTTGGAAGGCAACACGTGATCGCCGATACACACCCAAGGGTCGCGCTGGCTTAATGCGCGAATGGGTCACGCGCTTGTCAGATCAGGGCGTTCAATCAATTCCCTCTTTATCGATTGGCGAGCACATTCTTGGAGCTCCGGCGCGGATCCTGCGGACGTGGAAAAAATCAGACGCAAACTACGATTTTAACCACGAAGTGTTTGAATCGATGTCGACGTGTTTGGCTTGTAAATCCTGCACGGGCCAATGTCCGATTAAAGTCAGTGTTCCGACGTTCCGGAGTCATTTTTTAAGTGCCTATTACACCCGATATTCTCGCCCAATGAAGGACTGGATTGTGGGGACGCTCGAATATGCACTGCCGATCGCGGCACAGGTACCGAAACTTTACAACCTGTTGGTCGAGTCGCGGTTGGGTCGCGGTCTGTTTTCGATGCTCGGATTGGTGGACTCCCCTTCGCTGTCTGGGATAGATCCTCATCGAGCCATCGCCGAAGCAGGCTTTCAAGTTGCCGACACGAGCCGATTGCTTGCGATGAAAGACTCCGATCCCGAACGATTCAGTCGTCAAGTGGTCGTCGTTCAAGATGCCTTTACCAGTTATTTCGAAACCAATGCCGTGGTTGACCTGTTTGAGTTACTCAAGCTTCTGGATTTTGAACCTACCTTGATGCCGTTTCACGCCAACGGAAAGCCACTGCACGTCCATGGTTTCCTCAAATGGTTTAAACGCCTTGGCGAATCCAATGCCGAAAAACTCCGAGCAATCGATGCCATCGGCGTGCCGATGATTGGATTAGATCCCTCGATGACGATGACCTATCGGTCTGAGTATCAAGAAGCACACATTGAGACGCCTCCTGTCCTGCTCGTTCAAGAGTTCATTGCTACCCATCTGGTTGAAGGGGCCATTGCAACCACCTTGCCGGTGAAACGTTTCCGTCTCTTTGCGCATTGTACTGAGGCAACCAATGCGAAGGAATCTCTCGCATTATGGAAGCCGATCTTTGCGATGGCTGGTCAATCATTGGAGATTGAATCTGTCGGGTGTTGTGGGATGGCTGGCACCTATGGGCATGAAAAGGCGAACGTGGAGACCTCTCAAACGATTTATGCGCAGAGCTGGAAACCCAAAGTCGAGGCTCAGACTCAATCAGATGGAGAGATTTTGGCGACCGGTTACTCTTGTCGATCTCAGGTTAAACGCTTCTCCAATCAGACGATGCGTCATCCGGTTTCTGCACTACGCGTAATATTGGCTTCCGCCGCATCCCAACAGCCGGCTTAAGCGTCTGACCTACGTTGGCGAAACGTCCAAGGGGGCTTGGTTTTCCTTGGATATAGGCATTTCGCTCTTTCTTTGCACGCAAACAATAGACAGCGCCAATTGGCCACTCTTTCCGAGCCATTGAGTGCTCAATGCGCTTAAAGAGTTTCCGTATGCCGGTTTTAGCGAGCGGTAAACTGTACACCGCATGTCGTGAGAGCTCGGGAACTAAATTTAACAAACGACACCAGTCTTCAATCTGGCTTCGACGCATAAATCGAGCATGCCAAGGCAGCAAACTATCCAGTGGCGTACTGATGAGCTTCCTCAATCCCCAGCTGGATGCGGGATTAAAACCAAATAACAAGAGTCTTCCCCCGGGTCGAAGAACACGTTCTGCTTCACGTAATACCTGATGGGGATGAGCGCTGATATCCAGCGAATGCTGCAATACCAAAATATCAACCGAGTCAGTTGGAAACGGAAGCAAATTATCTTCCGCTAAAATCACAGGGCAATGTGAGGTTTTCGGAACCTCCCCTCCAAACACAACGTGTAAACGAACGGGGGCAAGCGAATCGGCGATCAGTGGGAAACCTGCTGTGCCACCAACTTGAAGGACCACCTGTCCGAACAGCCGCCGAAGCTCACGTCGAGCCAGCCTGCGCTCCTCAACTTGAATTCGGTGACCAAGACGACCGCCAACCCAGCGATCCCAAGCTCGCTGTTTATCATGCACGCCAAGTCGAAACACGCTCTGAACTGCCATGACTTCATGGTAACATTGCCCGCTATCGCTTCAACACAAGAAAAAGGATATGCAATGGGAATGCTCTCCGGTAAACGCGCACTGATCGTCGGTGTCGCAAGCAAACTGTCGATCGCTTATGGGATTGCTCAGGCGATGCATCGCGAAGGCGCAGAGCTTGCGTTTACATACCAAAATGACAAGCTAAAAGACCGCGTTTTAGGGTTTTCCGAAGGCTGGGGAACCCCTCCTGAGCTGTGTTTCCCGTGTGACGTTGGAAGTGACGAAGAGATTGATGCGGTCTTTGAGGGGTTGGCCAAGCATTGGGATGGAATCGACATCGTTGTTCATGCGGTTGGCTTCGCTCCTGGTGATCAGCTCAGTGGTAGCTTCGTCGATGCAACGACGCGCGAAGGCTTTCGAATTGCACATGACATCTCCTCCTACAGTTTGGTGGCGCTTGCGAAGGCGGCCCAACCACTGCTCGAGGGACGTCAAGGAAGCATTATAACGCTGTCCTACCTTGGAGCTGTTCAGACGATGCCAAATTACAATGTGATGGGATTGGCAAAAGCGTCTCTCGAAGCCGGTGTTCGGTTTCTCGCCACCTCGATGGGACCCAAGGGTCACCGGGTCAACGCGATTTCAGCAGGCCCAATTCGCACATTAGCGGCCAGTGGGATTAAGGATTTCCGTTCCATGTTGAACTACAACGCGTCCCGTACCCCACTCCGCCGCAATACAACGATCGAAGAAGTCGGCAATACAGCTGCATTCTTAGCATCCGATCTAGCCTCGGGGATTACAGGCCAGACCATTTATGTCGACAACGGCTTCAATATCACCGCGATGGCTGACTCGGACAACGCCTAATGCTCCAGATTCACCGAGTTCACGCATTTGATGACAACTACATCTGGGTCGTTGCCGATGACGAGAACGCCTGGGTGGTCGACCCTGGCGATGCAGCGCCCGTGATCGCCTTTTTGGAGAGTCATGCACTGACCCTTCAAGGCATTCTGTTGACGCATTGGCACGGTGATCATCAAGGCGGTGTTCTCGATTTGTGCTCACGCTTCGCTGGAATCGAGGTCATCGGCTCGCATCAACCCCTGAAAGGACCGTCAAAGCCAGTTTCCGAAGGTGACATCATCCGTGTTTTAGGTGCTAACTTTGAAGTGATCGAAGTTCCCGGCCATACCTTAGATCATGTGGCTTACACCTCGGTATCTGATCAGTTCCAGCAGCCTGTTGCCTTTACCGGAGATACACTATTTGCCGCCGGATGCGGCAGGTTGTTTGAAGGAAGTGCAGAGAATATGTTCTCTAGTCTCCATAAAATCAATCAGTTACCGGCAAATACTGAGATTTATTGTGCGCATGAATACACCTTGGCCAATCTCAATTTTGCGGTTGTCGCTGAGCCTGATAATCAAGAGACTCACAAGCGTCGGCAACAGGTCAGTGAGATGAGAGCGCAAGGCGCAGCCACTGTCCCAACGACGCTCGAGCTTGAACGACTGACGAACCCATTTTTACGTGCAACCACTGTTGCCCAATTGGCTGAACGCCGCTTACAAAAAGACCAGTTTTAATGCAAATGATCAATAGTCATCACAGCGCTTGGTTCGCGGCTCTCTTGTTGATGGCCGGTTGTCAGACTGTGCAACAAAGCCCACAGACGATGAGCGAGACTGCGGTTTCAAGCGTAAGCGTGGAGCCTCAATCAAGTACAGAGAACCTTCCGCCCATTGATCAAGACCCTCTGGAGGCCAAGGATGACTCAGCGCTTTATGATCCGCTGGCGATTATTCGTGAGCTAGGGGAAGCAATCGATAGCCCAAATATCTCGGAACCTGAAACTCAAGAAGACCCACCTATTGAGTCAACAACGGATTTAGCAGCGATTGAGACCACAATCTGGGCGGACATTATCCAGGGCTTCGCGTTGAGTGAGCTGCAAGAAACGAAATATGCTGATCTGCATCGCCGTCGGTTGACTCACAGTCCAGGGTTTTTCTCCGATTTTCTCGTTAAGGCGGATATCTATCTGCCCTATGTTTGGGATGAAGTGAAGCGTCGTGGGTTGCCTGCAGAGCTCGCGCTATTGCCATACGTCGAGTCAGCCTATAGCCCTTGGGCAGTATCACGGATGGGAGCGGTTGGGATGTGGCAAATTATGCCTGGAACAGCCCGTGTCCTGAACTTAAAGCTAGGTCAAACCTGTGATCAGCGTCGTGATGTGATTCACTCGACCCGAGCGGCACTGGACTACCTTGAACAGATGCATGCAAAGTTTGGTGATTGGCTGTTGGCCATTGCCGCTTATAACGCCGGTCCTGGCCGCATTGATCGCGCGATTCGTCAGAATCAGCGAGCTGGGAAAGCAACCGACTTTTGGTCACTCAAACTGCCTCGTGAAACACGCCGATACGTCCCACGCCTACTGGTCACGCGAGATCTCATTCTTGATGCGAAGGATCAAGGGATTGAATTACCTGATATCGATCCTGCAATTCCATTTAAAACATTGACGCTAGAGGCGCCGATGGAGGTCTCTCTGGTTCAGGAATTAAGTGGGTTACCGCTTGAAGATATCCGGCGTTACAACCCCTGTATTCGCTCATGGATTACCCCGGCGCAGGAACCTTACCAGTTGGTTCTCCCAAACACGGCAGTCCAAGAGTTTTCTACGCGGTTGGTCAGTGTATCGGTACGGGATTACGTGAGAACTCGACCTTATGAGGTGAAATCCGGTGACACATTGAGTGAGATTGCAGGCCGCATCGGAGCCACTGTGCCTGAGCTCATGATGCTGAACGGCATGACGAACTCCCGAATCGTCGCAGGCAGAACCATTCGAGTGCCAAGTACCAGCGAAAATATTTCAAAACAATTAGTGAATTTAGAATTAGGTAACGATTACGGAGAAACCATTCGCTATAAAGTGCGAAGCGGGGACTCTCTGTGGAAAATCGCCAGACGATTTCAGACGACAGTGAAAAATCTCAGAAAACTCAATGCCACGTCAAACCTGATTCGTCCCGGTGAGTGGTTAGTCGTTCCGGTTAACTAAGGCGTTCAGACACATAGGCATCAATCATCCCACGAGAGATTGATGCTTTGGGTGGAAGTTTCGGTAACCGATCGATAGCAAACCACTGTGCATCCACGATTTCTTCACCATCAATCTGGATATCTCCAGACTTCCACTCAGCTCGATATCCGAGCATCAATGAGTGCTTAAACGGCCAACTTTGACTGCCCTGGAAAATGGGTTGTTCGATTGACACTCCCACCTCTTCAAAAATCTCGCGATGGCACGCGTGTTCCGCAGACTCCCCTGCCTCCACAAACCCAGCCAGTGTGGAATACATCCCCTCCACGAATCGTGGAGCCCGCGCCAGTAGAATCTCGTCACCGCGAGTAATTAACACAATGACGCATGGGGAAATTCGTGGGTATTGCGTCAAACGACAAGGTTCGCAATGCCGTCCACGATCGGATCGCGATGCTTCGGTCGGCTGACCGCAGCGCCCGCAGTACTGATGCTCATCAATAAAATCGAGGACCTGTATCACGGTGCTGACAGGAATAAATTGACGACTATCCATTTGGATCAGAGCAGGCCTGAGCGCCTCATAGGTCAGGCCTTGGATGGGCTGTGTGCGAACGCCATAATAAGTGATGCCATCCAGTGTCCCTGCAAGCACTGGGTCAAGGCCTCGGATCAACGCATCATCGAGCTCGAGTAAACAAGGGCCCCCAACCTCTGTGACAGCGACTGAGCGCTCGCTTGAAGTCACGACAACACGTGATGAATGGCCGGTATCCAACCCAGGTAACCAACTCACCTCATGATCGCCAAGCCAGTTCACAACGAGGACCGATCCCATACAATGTCTGCATTGGACTGCCGTAATGTATCGAGAAACGCTTGGTGATTAGACAGCTCGTCATCGCTCGGAGGGACAACGCGTTGTTGCCGGGCAGCATCGGTCATTTTCTGGATCGGCTCAAATCTGGAGCCTTGTTGGAGATTCTCGGAACCACCAAACATTCGGCTCTGCTCGCGAGTCATCGCCAGATAGACGCGAGTCAAAAGCTCAGCATCCAGGAGTGCGCCATGCAGCGTCCGCTCACTGGCATCGATCTTGTAGTCTCGGCAGAGCGCATCCAGCGAATTCCGCTTTCCAGGACGCTTCTCTTTTGCCATTGCTAGGGTATCAACCGCTACTCCGCCATGCATCAATTCGACCATACTGGGGGCGCCTGGGATCCGCTTGAGTTCAGCCTCTAAAAAATTCACATCGAATGATGCATTGTGAGCAATCAATTCTGCACCACGAATAAACTCAATCAACTCATCCACAATTCCGGCAAAATTCGGCTTGTCGGTCAGAAATTCATTGGTGATCCCGTGAACTTCGATGGCCTCTTGATCAATCGCTCGTTCTGGATTGATGTAGGCGTGAAAATGACGATCGGTCAGACGCCGATTCACCATTTCAATACAGCCAATTTCAATCACACGGTGGCCTTGATTGGGATCGAGTCCGGTAGTTTCAGTATCTAGAATGATTTGCCGCATAGCTCACTCACCCCCTGATTCGCCAATTCATCCGCACGCTCATTGCCAGGATGACCGGCGTGCCCCTTGACCCAATGCCAATGCACCTGATGACAGGATGCCGCAGTGTCCAGTCGTTGCCAGAGATCCTGATTGGAGACGGGTTTTCTCGATGCCGTTTTCCAACCATTTTTCTTCCAATTGGCGAGCCATTTGGTGATTCCGTCTTTCACATAAACGGAATCGGTAAACACATGGACGGTGCAAGAACCTTTCAGTGCCGAAAGCCCCTCAATGGCAGCCATCAGTTCCATTCGATTGTTGGTGGTTTCGGGATCACAACCGCTGAGCTCTTTACGATGCTCGCCGTACTCCATCAAAACACCCCAGCCACCAATGCCGGGATTTCCTTTGCATGCACCGTCGGTATAGAGCGTGACAACCTTCTCAGTCACAGCCGAGTATAATCCTGGTTGGAGCGGTTGATGTAGGCATCGACCTGATCAGCAATTGCTGCCGACGTATCACGGCTGAGCCGTGCTGCCAACGATTTCTTTTCGTGCCACTTCAACGCGATCAGGTGATGGTCTTCATTGAGTGTCATCAGCACATCATCAGAGGTTGCAATTTGGTCGCAAAGCCCTTTCGTCAGCGCATCGGTTCCATAGAAAATGGATCCATCGGCAACCGCTTCTAGGTCGAGGTCAGGTCGCCGCTCTGCGATCCATGCTTTAAAGAGATCATGGGTTTGCTCGAGATCTTCTTTGAACTTCTTACGCCCTTCCGGTGTGTTTTCACCCAAGAGCGTTAATGTCCGTTTATTCGCCCCAGCGGTGTGTAATTCAATATCAACATCCCGATTTTTCAAAAAGCGATAGATGTTCGGAATCTGAGCGACGACACCGATCGACCCAAGAACCGCAAACGGTGCCGCGACAATCCGATCCGCACAAACAGCCATCATATATCCACCGCTGGCTGCGACTGTATCCACGCAAGCCACTGACTCAACACCGGCATCTCGCAAACGCGCAAGCTGGGAGCTCGCTAAACCATAAGTGTGAACCAATCCGCCGGGCGAGGTTAATTTCAGGACCACAAGATGAGGGATCGGATCCATTAAGAGAATGGCAGATACCTCTTCTCGCAACCCGTTCACTTGCGACGCTTTCATATCCCCTTTGAATTCGAGAACCACAGCGAGCTTCTTCTGACCAGCGCTCTCTGCTGTCGATTTCTTCGGCGATGTCTTTTTCAGTCGATTTTTTAACCGTTCAAGAAACGATGGTTGATCGTTATTCAAGGCCGTTTCAACAATCGCGCTCACATATTTTTTTTGGTCAGCAATCTTTTTTGAGAGGTCAGTGACTTTGATTGTCCCCTTTGCCTCGTCGCCGCCCGACAATTTTGAACTGACCGCAATCACAAGAATGACCGCAACCACGACAGTCATTGTTTGCAGGAAAAATAAACCGTATTCGGCCAAGAAATCCATTAGCGTTTAACCACCTCAGCCGTTGAGGTCACAATTGACCAGAACTCGCTACCTTCTTGCGTCTTTCTTAGTTGAGCCAATGCTGCCTCGAGATTCGATTCACTAGTCGCTCCCTTCTCCAAATTCAGAGTATCCACTCGCGCCACAACCACCGTGTCGACAGCTGTTTCAGCGACGAACGTCGATGGGCGGTCTTGAGTTGGCGCAGGGGCTGCAAAGGCTACAGCAAGATGATCGCGAGCAATCGAGTCGTCTCCGTTCCGATCAAGATTATTAAATGATTGCGCTACTAATCCATCAGCTCCCGTTGGAAGCCCTTTTTCTCCACCTTTCCAATGTGCTTGGATTGCATCGGCCAACGCTTTGGCGCGCGATTGCGCTTTGTCGTTGCGTAATCGCTCGATGATGGTATCGCGCACCTCAGCTAATGGACGCACAGCCTTTGGCTCATGCGTCTTCACTCGAAATGTCATCCATAAGCCGGGTTCAGCTTCGAACACTTCTGCATTTAACTCACCGTTGTAGAGAGTTTCATTAAAGACTCGTCGAAGGACAGTCTCCTGCGAAAAAAGCCCTGTTGCTGTTGATCGACCGAAGAGATCTGTCGACTGAATCTTGACGCCATAGGCGCTATTGAGCTCTTCCAGCGTTCCACTGAAGGCAATATTTGAAAACTCTTCAAGGTTATTCGCCAATCGCTGTGACGCCTGGCGATCTACTAATTCTTCACGCAAGCGTGGCGCTCGCGCGTCAAAGCTCTCGACCGGCCTCGCCCGACTTTCCAAGAGTTCAATCAGATGATACCCATATTGAGTTTTGACAGGATCTGAGACGACATTGGGTGTCAGTGCATTGAGGGCCGCTTCAAATTCAGGGACAAAGGTTCCGCTTGGCGCAAATCCGAGGTCACCCCCAGTTTCTTTACTGGCAATGTCGTCAGAATATTCAGAGGCCAGTTCAGCAAAATCGGCTCCATTATCGATTTGCTGTTTCAGATCCATCGCTTTTTCAAGCGCATCGTCACTATCCGCAATCAAGATGTGTCGAGCACGACGCTCAGACTCATTAGCAGCCTGTGCAACCTCTGCATCGTAAGCATCGCGCAAGTCGTCATCCGTAATGGTCACTTGTTCACGGAAGTCATCAGAGCTCAACAACACATAATCAAGAGCCACCGATTCATCGGTCACAAATTGCGACGAATTCGTGTCATAAAACGATGTAATTTCCTCATCATCGACCGTCACTTGATCAAGAAATTGATCGGCTTTCACGACGACCAACTCACCCGACCGTTTCTGATTTTGCAGAACATCCAACCGCGCAAGCTCTGACGGAGTGATCAGCATCGAGGTCTCCACAGCGCCTTTTACCTGGTACTCGATTAAATTACGCTTCAGTTCGTCTCTAAAATCGAGGCGAGACATTCCCATCTGACCGATAGCACGGTCAAAAGCTCTCGGATCAAATCGACCATCTGTTTGAAACTGTGGGATCTCAACAATGACCTGATCCACCAATTGATCGGTCACCCCAAAAGCGAGCTTTGCTGAATAACTGGTGGCAGCTGCCTCTTCCACCAATGCATTGAGTACGCTCTGCCGGAGCAGGTCTTCATTGATCGCGCCTGGATCACCCAAGATACTCAACAGTTGGCGTCGTTCCTGCTCAAGCTTACTGACAAATCGACGCTCGGTAATTTCTACGCCATCAACCTCTGCGATCACTGCATCGCCATCGCTGCCACTCATAAAATTGACGCCTGTAATGACAAAAGTGACCGCGATCAGACCAACAATAATTTTGGCGATAATGCCGCTTGAGTTATCTCGAATATTTTGAAGCATGTTGAGTTGTAACCTATAGATTCAAAAAAGGGGCCTAGGGCCCCTCTATGATAAAAGACAATGGTTAACTTAGTTAACAGCGTCTTTCAGTGCCTTACCTGCTTTGAAGCCAGGAACTTGAGC
>Ga0209653_1003412_pt1 | contig 10880 bp, 7 predicted proteins | sample SaaInl6LU_22_DNA_FD_184644 | JGI IMG/M metagenome (GOLD analysis project Ga0209653, IMG submission 184644) | Marine microbial communities from expanding oxygen minimum zones in the Saanich Inlet - ESP_116LU_22_DNA (SPAdes) (version 2) | ecosystem: Environmental > Aquatic > Marine > Intertidal... | reverse complement strand
TCCATCCTGCATTTGAGGTATAGTTAATAATTGAGGCATTTTCCCCTTTTTTTAAGAAAGGGATGGCTGCTCTTGAGGCAAAAAATGTAGAGTCAAGATTTAAAGCCATCACAGATCTATAAAACGCTGTAGTCATTCCCTCAAATCTAGATCTACCTCCTAAACCACCTGCATTGTTAACCAATACATCAATTTTTCCATATTTTTTCCCAACTGCATTTATGTTGGTGTCCACCTCTTCCTCGTTGGTAACATCAAAGCTATAATATTCAGCTTCGATATCCATTGCATCTAATTCTGCTAGTCTTTTGGCTCCTGAAGCATCGTCAATACCGTTTAAGACAACAATATATCCGTCTTTACCTAATCTTTTGGCTACTTCAAAACCAATACCTCCTGTTGCACCTGTAATTACGGCAACTTTCTCTTTTAAACTCATGTTAAAAATATTTTAATTATTATAATATTTTTTTACTTTTTAGGGGTGCAACTTTAGGAATTAAAATCCAAACACTTGACATTGTAATAATAGCCAATGCAGCGCCTATAACAAATGCAGGAGTATAATTACCTCCAGAGGTTAACCAAGGCACTAATGCTGTTAACCCAAAAGCACCTAGCTTAGCTGCCATTCCTGCAAATCCAGAAAGCGTACCTACAGATTTCCCTCCAAATAAATCACTTGGTAAGGTTTGTACATTTCCAATGGCTGTTTGAAAACCAAATAAAATAACTGCCATTAATGCAACTGCAACTTCAGGACCACCAGGGTTTGCCATGGCTAACAACGTAGGCAACATGATTAAACAACCTAATGTAATGACTAACTTACGAGTTATGTTAACAGACCAACCTGCTTTTATTCTATTTTGAGCCAACAATCCTCCAAACCATGCTCCAAACATAGCTCCTACATAAGGCACCCATGCATAAAAACCAATGGATTTAACATCCATTCCATAAACTTCATTTAGGTAAAGTGGTATCCAAAAAATAAATAACCACCAAATAGGATCTATCGCTGCGGATGCGATAATTACTCCCCAACTTTCTTTATGCTTTAACATTTTACCCGTTTCAGGATTGTATGCTTTTTCTACAGTTCCGTCTAGTTCTGTCTCTTGGTTTTTCTGTCCAGTTAAAATATATTCACGTTCCTCCTCCGTAATCCAAGGGTGTTTAGCAGGTGGTGATTTTACTAAAATCCACCATGGGATTAGCCATATCAATCCCATCAAACCAATGATTATAAATATAGATTGCCAGTTAAAGTAAACAGACAACAACCCAATAGTAGGAAAAGCTATAATACCTCCAATGGCAGCACCTGAGTTAAAAATTCCTTGTGCAAAGGCTCTTTCTTTGGTAGGAAACCACTCTGCATTTCCTTTTGCTGCTCCTGGCCAATTTCCTGCTTCAGACACTCCTAATAAAGAACGAAATATAGTAAGACTTACCACGCCTCTTGCAAACGCATGTAATGCCGTAGCAATAGACCAAAAACCTATAGATAAAGTAAAACCTAATCTTGTACCAAATCTGTCAAAAATCTTTCCAAAAATAGCCTGCCCAAAAGCATAAGAAAATATGAAAAATGTTGAGATCAATGCATAAATTTCCTTTCTCTCATCTACTGTTTTGTTAGGATATAAATCTTGAGCTATATCTGGCCACAAAACAGGCAGTGCTTGTCTATCTATATAATTAATAACAGTAGCTAAGGCTATTAAACTTACAACCCACCACCTTAATCCTTTGATTTTCATATTATGAATAATTTATTCTGTATTAGTAAATTCTTTCTAGATTTCAATTTGTTAAAGTTAAACCTAGTCTAATTTTATTTAATGTTATAGCAATACTGGTATAAAGCTTTAAAATGTGCTTTCATTTTTTCTTTTGCTTTTTTTGTGTTTTGGGCTTTGATCGCTTCAAATATTTCTTGATGTTCCAGGATTCTTTCTTGTGATTGACCGGTATCACAAACATGATATTTTTCAAAATTTGTAATAATATTCGGCGTAATCATTAACATCATTTTATTGATGGTACTATTTCCAGTTGCTTGAGCTATAGCCAAATGAAACAATAAATCCTCTTGAACTGCATCTTCACCTTTAAGAACTTTTGTACGATAAGCATCCAAAGCTTCTTCAATTTGGTCTAACTGCTGAGAAGTTCTCCTCTTTGCAGCCAAACGAACTGTTTTCAGTTCAAACATGATTCTCGTTTCAACAAGTGATTTAAAATCTGGCGATTCAAGTCTTAAAATATCATCAATCATTCCATTCATAGCTATTTGTCCTATATCAGCTATAAAAGTTCCACTCTGTGGTTTAGACTTAAGTAGACCATAAAATTCTAGAAGCTGTATGGCTTCTCTAACACTACTTCGAGTGACCTTAAATTTTTCAGACAGCATTCGCTCGGAAGGTAATTTATCTCCAGGCTCTAAATTTTTTAGGTTTATTAAATCCCTAAGCTTAGATATAATTTCTTCTTTGTATGACTGGTCTACTTTAGATAACAATTCTACTTTCATATTTTATTGGTTTACCAAATTGGAAAACCAATTTGTGAATGTAAATATATATATTTTTTTTCAAAAATAGTGATTTAAACGCTTTACAATACAAACTGTTTTAAAGCATATCACAAGTAGATCAAAATATGGAGTAAATATTTATCAAATCTATCAGTGACTAACCTCTAGACTGTAATACTTTACTGTCGCATGAGCCCCTTGGTCTCTAGATTGAAAATAATTACCTGCTTTGAAATAATTTTCAAAAACACCCCATTTTTCCATATGAATGCCTTTGTAAACTTTAAATTCGTTTTTATTTAGTACAATCACCATTTTACCCTCAGAGATTTTGACTTCTAAAGTAAATTTTCTAAAACCTACTTTCTGTTCAAAATTGAATCCTTCGTCGTTGTCCCAAGCGTCTTCATGTAATAGTTCATCTCCAGTGGCATTTATATTTTTAAGCACTTTCGTTTTTACCCTAACTTTACCATCTTGCCAATATATTTTTAACATTGGAGGCGCATTGTTATCCTTTTGCCCAATTAAATCTCGTTGTTCATTCGTCAAACGACCATGAATCTGCATAATAATTACCTTGTGATATTTACCATTTGCATCTCTAGATATATCTTCAATACGCAATTTTCCTTTCATATAAGCCCCATCAGCAAAAGTCCAATTGGTATTATTATCACCTGGAACCATTTGTTCTCTTAACTCCGATCGAGAATATTTTGTGTTTGCTGTAGTTGCGTTACTAGGAAATGCATAAAAATCTAAAGTTCCTTTGATAGAGTCGTTATACATATAAGGAATTAGCCTTTCATCCGTTGCGTAATCAAGAATTTCTGGAGGCTCGATATTCATGGCGCCTCCCTTTCTGTTTAGTTCAGGGGTGGTAACACTCCAATGACTTAAATCTATTTTTGAGAGTTTAACTTTTTTGCGTTTTTTCTTCTTCTTTTTAGCTTTTATTTCTTTTTTAGTTTCAGAAACGCTACTTGTCTTTTCTTGACAAGTAGCGTTTAATGAAACTAAAATTATTAATCCTAAGATTAATGTTTTAGCACAATTCCTCATGTTGTTGAGTTTTATTAATCTATTCTGCTGGGTAAAGTTTTACATTATCTATGTAAGCATCTTTAGATGTTACAGCGTAAAATAAAATTGATACTTCACCGTTTGCATTCGATCTGAAAGGTAACTTCATCGTAGTTCCTCCTGAACAAGAGTTATCACCAAATTTACCATTAGCGATAGTACCTACATGCCTAACCAAAGGAATGCTAGCTACAGCACTCTCGCTGTCATCAAAATGACCATTTAATATAGTAGCAACCATACTATCTTCTCCATCACCTCCAGTTCTAATCGCATAACCATACTCAAGTACGTACTCTGTGTTAGGAGTTAGGTTAAAGGCTTGGTAAGCATACCTTGTATTTCCTGGGTTAACAGTACCTTCTAAGTCTGCTGCACTTTGGCTACTTGACCACTTAGCTCCTCTTGTTTTAGACCCAAGTGTTCCCTCATAATCTGTACAAGAACCGTCTGAGCTAGTACCAAAAGGGTTCGAATTTCCTAGACCAGCTATTTTCCATGCACCTCTAATGTTACCATCATCACTTGAATCACCATTTAATCTTTCAAAATCACCTTTAACCACTTCTGGATTAATAGAACCAAAAACCCCAACAATAACATCCATTGTTGTCGAAGTTGAAACTCCTGACTCGTTTGTCGTGGTTAAAGTTACAGTATAAGTGGATTCCTCTCCGTCATCAGCATACTCATGAGTAGGGTTTTGATCTTCAGAAACCTCCGATCCATCTCCAAAATCCCAACTGTAATTTACAGCAAGCTCTGAAGCATCTGTAAAAGTAACGGAATAGTCATTAGCATTACTATCAATAGTAAAGCTTGGTACTGAAAGAGATACTCTGTGTAAATATATATTATCAACGTTCAAAGTCGCTTCATCTGTAGCTACACCATCTGATCCTAATTCAAAAACAATCTCATTAATTGAGGTAATCCCTTCATCAGACAAATCAATATCAAAAGCAGTCCATTCGTTATCTTCTAAATCTTGTTCGTAGGTCTTTCCCCCCAAAGAAATCTTAACTTTATTAAGACCAATGCTATGAATAGAATGCAAATCAATGTGCAAACTATCAGCACTTTCTCCAGAAGCGAATGCATCTGCAATTGTTATTTCATCAAAAGAAACTTTTCCAATTGTTGCACTCAATTTAGAATACTGCGCCGCATTGTTATCTCCTACAAGGCAGCAATATACTGAGCTGTTCCTCCATCAAACACAACATTTGATGCTGAATTGGTATACGCTGATAAAGCATTTCCATCACTCAAAATAGACAGTACATTTTCATTCTCTACATCTGGCGATGTAGGAACAGTTGCTAACGCAGTTGGTGTATGGATAATATCAATATTGTCTGTTAATACTTGACTATCCTCTTTACCATCAGACTTTCCAGTAACCGTTATGGTATAAGTTACCTTTTCTAATTCGTTTGGATAGTCATAAGTAACAGATCCTCCCTGCTCCGTGATGGTTAACATATCTTCTGTACTCGTATCATCACCAAAATCTACTTGGTATGAATCTGCTCCAACAGATAGAGGAGTAATGGATACAATGGTACCATCACCACTTACCTCTGCAGTAAAGCTGGACAAAACTACTTGCTTTATTCCGGAAGCTGTACTGGTAACATCTCCTGGCTCAAGCATCACATCAGATTGACATGATGACAAGATAAGACTTGAAACAACCAAAGTACTTATTCCTTTTTTTAATAAATTCTTCATATTTATTTGATTTTATTTCTTGTTTAAACTGTTAGCAACAAAGTTAATCCACCGGATAAACCTTAACATTATCGACATATGCGTCTACTGGTGTAGAAGCTGAAATCCAAATAGAAGCTTCTCCACTTGCAGGAGCGGTAAATTCTACATATAATTTATTGAAAACTCCCTTTCCGTCTACTACAGTACCTTCTTCTCTACCTAGAATCTGAGTTGCATCACCTTGTGAGGCCACGAAAGCATCTGCACCATCAGTGTGATATCCATTTAATACCTCTGCAATGATTTTTCTTCCTCCTACAGGATCTGCAGAAACATCAGTTTTTATTGAATACTGTAATTCTAAAATATACTTGAAACCAGCGGTTATTGTAATCGGCTGGTAAGCAAATCTAGAACCAGACTTTCTAGTTATTGATCCGTCGGCAGCTACCTCAATAGACGTACCTGCTGTCCACTTAGCTCCACCTGATTTTCCAGTTCCTAAATCTTCTCCGTCAATATTCAATGGTGAACCATCACTACTGGTATTGAATGAAGTAGTTGTTCCATCTGTAAAAGAGTCAATTTCCCAACCGTCACGACCACTCTCGAAATCTGGATTAATAATAACCGGAGTTACGGGACCTGGTACTACTTCAACATCAAAAGTACCTGTATTAGATACTTTATTTCCATCTGTAGCTGTCAAGGTAACTTGGTACGTAGCTTCTAAATCTGCAAAAGTATACTGTGGATTGATCTCAGTAGTAGTTGTTCCATCAGGAAACTCCCACAAGAAAGTGATGGCCTCAGATGATGTATTTGTAAAATTAATAACATAATATCCTGCAGGATCTGCCAAGTAAGTAAATGCTGCTGCTGGTGGCACAAGATCTTCAACTGATCCTGTATCTGGCAATTCAAAAGCATAAGGATCCTCACAACTTACCAAACTAGTGGCTGCTAAACTTAGCAGCACTAGATTTGTTTTTAATATTTTTTTAAATAAAGTTTTCATTCTAATTGAAATTTATAAATTATTAATACCCTGGATTTTGAGACAACAAACCTTTACTTAAGTTTATTTCACTCTGAGGAATTGGCAACAATAAATCTGTTGTGGAAAAAGTATACCCCATTTCGTCTGCATGGTTTTGTAAAACTTCAGCCGCAATACCAAATCTTTGTAAGTCAAAGAAACGTTGGTTTTCGAAAGCCAATTCTAATCTTCTTTCTCGAATCAAATCTTCTTGAGTAATTAAGGTAGTATTAACTGGTGAACCCACTGCTCTTGCTCTTACCGCATTGTACGATGACAAAGCACCCGGATCAGTAGTGGTATTTGCACCCGCCATAATAGCTTCTACATGTAACAACAACACATCTGCATACCTTAACACAATCCAATCGTTACCTGCTTTACGAGGAATAATCTCAGAAAAATCTCCATCAGAAATTCCATCAGGAAAATATTTTCCAACCTCGTATAAGGATAAATTATTCAAAGACACTCTATATGAAAAATCACTTCGTACTGTTGCAGCATCTCCTGTAAATGCGTTCACAAGGTTATCATTAGGAATATTTAATCCGTCTTGGCGACCCACCTTAGAATCGAATTCCGAAGAGAATCCTTGAGCATCAGCATCTATACCAGAAATATATCCAATAGAAAATATCACTTCATCATTTCCTGTTTCATTATAGAAAATATCATTGTAATCAGCTTCCAAGAGGTATGTACCTGAATTCACAACAGCCTCACAAAGAGACTGAGCTCCTGCATAATTTGGCTCGTCTAAGGATAAGAAAACTTTTGCAAGTAAAACTTGCGCAGCTGGCTTACTAGCTCTATTCTTTGTTGTTGCCTCACCCATGCTTCCAACAGCATACTCTAAATCTTCAACGATCGCTCCATAAATTTCTGATGATGCCACTCTTTTATATAGCACATCTGAATCTTCTGGACTTACAACTGATAAAGTTAATGGAACATCACCATATAATCTCACCAAATTAAAATAGGCATAAGCTCGTAAAAATCTAAGTTCACCTCTGAAAGCATCTTGATTGCTTTCATTTGCAACCTCTACGTACTGCAACATGTTATTGGCTCTAAAAATCACTTCATACATACTCTGGTAGTAATCCATTGATTCCGCATTTGTTGCTTCTACGATATACCTATGAAAATCTGCTTTAGAACCCTCAATAGTAGCTGCTCTGGTATTGTCAGAGCGGTGCTCTGTTAATAAATACTCAAATTGCACACCTTTATTGGTCTTTATCACACTACTGGTCGTTTCCTCTGGAATCCCTTGGATAGCATCATAGACACCCAAGATTCCTTGCTCCACATCTGTATCATTGCTGAAAAAAGATGAATTTGTCACTAATGATTCTGGCTCAGGATTAAGGAACTCATCAACATTACATGATGATAAAACGCCTAAAACTGCAAAAGCCATATATTTTATATACTTCATAATAGTTGTTATTTAAAATTAAAAGTCAATATTTAAACCTAATGTCATTGTTCTATACTGAGGAGTACCTGCTCTTTGCCCTCCACTAGTTAACACTGCATCTGTGTTGCTATCAGAATGTTCTGGATTGAAACCGTGATAATTTTCATCCATGGTGTAATAAATTAAATTCTGACCTGTTGCATACAATCTCAAAGACTCTAACCCAAACTTTGACAAAAATCCTTTTGGAAAACTATACCCAACATTTACGTTACGCAAGGAAAGATAGCCAGCGCCTTGTACAATATCATTTGTTAGGACCCTATCCTGTAAGAAAGTTGGATGAGAGATCAACTCATTTTGGACAGCCAACTCAGCACCTTGATCGATAGTCCCTCCTTGCCAATGCGTGTAAAAATACTGATCACCAACATTTCTAACTTGTGAACCATGACTTCCTTGAATCATAAATGACAAATCAAAATTCTTAATTTTAAAATCATTTGTCATACTCCAAACCAAATCTGGATAAGGATCTCCTAATACTGTTTTGTCTGAATCTGAAATGATTCCATCACCATTTAAATCTTTTACGATTACCTGTTCAGATTTTCCATTGATTGGGAAATAAGGTGTATCCCAGTATTCATTTGGCAAAGGTTTAGTATCATCTACTACGTAACCGTAAAAAGAGGATATCGGATTACCCGAAGCATTAATCCATTCTGTATTTCTACCATAAGTATCTTGAAGTATTTGACCATCAGAGTCAGCAAAATCAACCAACTCATTCTTCAAAGTTGTTGCGATTACAGAAGTTGTCCACTTAAAATTCTCATTAGCAATATTTCTTGATTTGATTTCTAATTCTAAACCCGTATTCGCAACTTGACCAATATTCACAATCCCTGAATAGAAACCAGTGACAGCTCCTACTGGGTTGTTCAACAACAAATTATAACTCTCTCTTTGGAACCAATCCACAGAACCTGTAATTGTATTGTTAAAAAATCCGTAATCAATACCCACACTTAAATCCTTATTTGCTTCCCATTGAAGCGCTGTATTGGCAAGGTTGCTTGGGTTTGGTGCTGTTGAAGATACATTATTAACTGCATAAGTATCTGAATCTAACAATGAGATATATGGAAATCTGTTTATTGTATTGTTCCCCAAATTACTAAAGTTCTCATTTCCTGTTAACCCGTAACTAGCTCTTAGCTTTAGAACACTTATCACATCGCTTTCTAGCAAAAATTCTTCTTTATGAGCATTCCACCCCAAAGATACTGCTGGGAAAGTACCCCACTTACTATCTACACCAAACACTGAACTACCATCTCGTCTTACCGAAGCATTTAACAAATACTTTTCTTTAAATGCATAATTCAATCTTGCAAAATAACCTATCTTTCTTCTGGTCTCATTGAACTCTGACCATGTTGAAACTGCAGTTGCAGCATTTAATGTTTTCACCAAATCATTAGTAAAACCGGTTCCTGTAACCATAGATTCTTCATATCTTCTCTCTTGGAATGTCAAACCTAATAGAACATTGATATCATGATTCCCTATTGTATTTGTATAAGTCAATAAGTTATCATTCACCAACCTGGTTTTAGATTGATTTTGAAGATTCAACAAAGATCTAGACGCCCCATTGGCATGGTAATTTACACCATCATACCTATGTCTTTTTCTATTCTCAAGTGTAACCCCTAACTGAGTTTTGAATTTAAAATGATCATCTATTTTATATTCTAAATATGTTTTTCCAAAAATCTTTGTTTTGTACTCAAAGTGTTCTCTTTCTACATACTGAGCGTAAGGGTTAGAATCTCCTGAAGTTCTTGGACGAGTATCACTACCATCACCATCTAAATCCAACTCTACCAAATGATTTTCATAAAAGTAATCTCCTGCTTGAACATCGCTGTAATTATTTCTGTCTACAAACTGTAAAGACTCTTCTGTGTGATATATAGGCAACCAAGGTGACTGTCTTATCGGGTTGTGAATAGAAGTCGGCAAAGCTCTACGCTTAGAGTAAGAAGGTGTAGCCGTAATACCAACCTTCAATCTATCATTTAACTTACTATCAACCTTTACGTTTGCTGAGTATAGGTTATAGCTATCGGTAATAACAACTCCTTCATCACTCAAAGATCTCAAAGAAGTAGAGAACTTAGTGTCTTTTGATCCTCCTCTTGCAGAAAAAGAGTGACTTTGTACATTACCTCCATTAAAGAAAACATCCTGCCAATCTCGATCAACGCCTAAAGCATCTACCAAAAGCTGCATGTATTGAGTTCGTTCTGACACAACTCCTTCTTCGGACTGACCTGCTTCGTAAGCTGCCCAATCTGCAACAGATTTTTTGTACCCATCACTTTGGTGTGCTTCTTTACTTCCAAAATAAGTTTTATAACTAAACTTAGTCTTCCCTACTTTACCTTCTTTTGTAGAAATGATAATCACACCATTCGCTCCTTCAGAACCATAAATAGCAGCAGAAGCCGCATCCTTTAATACCTCAAAAGACTCAATGTCATTCATATCTAAGTTAGATAAGAAATCAGAATCTACAACAATCCCATCAACCACTAGGGCTGGACCTGTTTCACCAGAAATAGAACCAAAACCACGAATTGTAATTTTTGGAGCTGCACCAGCCTCAGCATTTGTAGTTTGAATATTTACCCCCGAAACCTGACCGATCAAAGCTTCATCAACACGTGAAACTGCAACTTGATCTAATTTTTCGTTTGTTACTTTTGAAATGGCTCCAGTTATGGTAGACTTCTTTTGTGTACCATACCCTACAACAACAACTTCTTCTAATGCAGATGCATCTTCCTGGAGCACCGAAGTTAAATTGTTTTGCCCTGATATAGATATTTCTTTGGTTTTAAACCCCAAATAAGAAAGCACAATAACGTCTCCTTTCTTAACTGAAAGCTGATAGTTTCCATCAAAATCTGATATGGAACCTATAGAACTTCCTTTGATGATTACATTTACACCTGGTATTGGACTATTATCAGATTGAGATAAAACCGTACCAC
>Ga0209653_1003407_pt1 | contig 10894 bp, 9 predicted proteins | sample SaaInl6LU_22_DNA_FD_184644 | JGI IMG/M metagenome (GOLD analysis project Ga0209653, IMG submission 184644) | Marine microbial communities from expanding oxygen minimum zones in the Saanich Inlet - ESP_116LU_22_DNA (SPAdes) (version 2) | ecosystem: Environmental > Aquatic > Marine > Intertidal... | reverse complement strand
TTAATTCTTCCATCAACAACAACCTGAGTATTCTGATGATTGATCTGAACATTTTGCGTAGTAAAGTCTTTAACAAAACCCTCGATATTTCCTTTTGCTTTAACGGATTTTCCCTTCCAATTTGGAATGATTTTTTTTAAATCAGAGACCCCAATTGAAGAAGGCTTAAGTCCAACACTAAGGCTTACTTTATCGACAAAATCTTTTAGTCCGCCTTTGGGGTAAGCAAGGCGAATATCCATATCAAGCACACTTTCTTTAGTTTGAATAACTGCATTTTCCAATACCATACTGGTTGGGGAAAATTGATATTTTCCAGCAAGCGAGGTTATTGCTGTGTCCCCCCAATTTGTGTTGGCATTAAGCTGTTTTATGTCAGCGCTAATTACCCCTCCATCAACACGAAAGTTCTGAATATCGGCATTGAGTGCTGTAATTCGTTTAGTACTTCCCTTGCTTTGATTCTGGACACGTATGGAAGCATCGACCAAACTTATAGAAGCAGCAACAAGTTCTGTTTTGGCTTTGGGGCTTTCATCAGAACTAAAACGATCAAAAAACTGACTGACATTGGAGTTGCTTTCGTTTTCGTAAATGGTGCTGTTGAACATCACATCTTTTAAAAACACATTGCCAAGATCATTATCTCCCTTCAAAATTGCTCTTAAGCGCAGGGTATTTAAGCGAGTATAGCCCACATAAAGCAGGGTGTCTTGCTTGTGATCATAGGCCAATATATTGTGTAATTTAACATAACCAAAGGGAGATACCTGTATGCTATTAATATCAATATTTGCTCCGAAACGTTCCTTTATACTTTTTGTAAAGCGTTGCCCCAAATAGGTTTGGGTTGCTGGAAGCATTAAAACAAAGACTACCACCAACAAAAAAAGTAAAATAGCAGCAATGATGCGTCTTATTTTCTTTTTTATGGGAGGCTTCATTTCCAAAGTGTTAATTTTGTAATTATATATTTATTTTGGCAACTATCATTTTAGGCATTGAAACTTCTTGCGACGACACAGCAGCTGCGGTGCTTATCGATGGCAAACTACGTGCCAACGTCGTTTCGCAACAGCTTGAACACGAAAATTACGGTGGCGTCATTCCAGAACTGGCATCTAGAGCTCACGTAGAACGCATTGCCGCTGTCGTGGAAACTTCACTGTCAAAAGCAAATATCGATAAAAAAGACCTAACGGCAGTAGCCTATACCCAAGGCCCTGGTCTTCTTGGATCATTGCTTGTAGGAAATGCTTTTGCAAAATCGCTTTCTCTTGCACTAAACATTCCTCTTGTTGCTGTTCATCATATGCAGGCACATTTGTTAGTACACTTCATTGATGACTCTTTTCCAACACCCCGTTTTCCGTTTTTAGGATTAACCGTTTCTGGGGGACATACACAGCTTGTGCATGTTGATAATGCATCCTCTTTTGATGTATTGGGTGAAACACTAGACGATGCCGCCGGAGAAGCATTCGATAAAACAGGAAAAATGCTGGGACTGCCCTACCCCGCTGGACCCATGATGGACAAATACGCCGCACTTGGCACGCCAAAGTTTACTTTTGGGAAGCCAACTGTTGCCAATTTAAACTTTAGCTTTAGTGGGCTTAAAACAAGTGTATTGTATTTTTTAAGATCGGCCCAAGACAAAGATCCTGATTTTATTAAAAACAATCTTTATGATTTGTGTGCTTCTATTCAAGCTGCAATCGTAGCTATACTAATTGAAAAAGTAAAAACAGCCGTTGAGCAAACGGGGCTTAAACAAGTTGTTTTGGGCGGTGGCGTTTCTGCCAACAGCGGTTTGCGAAAAGCGCTTGAGGCTTGTGATGTGGAACTGTTCCTGCCGCCACTACCCTACACCACAGACAATGCGGCCATGATTGCCATGGCTGGCTATTTAAAATATAACGAAGGTGCGCTAGACAACCTATCAAGTGAACCAAAAGCAAGAATGTCCATCTAATGCAGCAATTCTTCACACCCGATGTAGATATAACATCAGAAAACTACAGCTTCAACGAAGTTGAAAGCAAACACCTGGCCAAAGTATTGCGCAAAAATATTGGCGACTTATTGCATCTAACCAATGGAAAAGGGCAACTTATAACAGCTAAACTTAGTATGGTTAGTCCAAAAAGCTGTGTTGTTAAGCTTTTGGAAATCAAAGAAATTCCAGCTCCCAAAACGGCTATTCACATGCTTGTAGCCCCCACCAAAAACATCAATAGGTTTGAATGGTTTTTGGAAAAAGCCACAGAGCTTGGCGTTTATAAAATTACGCCTGTATTATGTGACAGAAGTGAACGAAAATTCATCAAACATGAGCGCTGCAAAAAGATTATTCACGCAGCATTAAAGCAATCTCTACGTGCTTATGCACCCATTCTGGAGCCCTTAACACCGCTAAAGGAAATAGCGGTTAACGGACTAACCCTTATGGCACACTGTGAAGACAGTCCAAAAAAAAGCTTAAAAGATATGGTTAAGGCACAAGCCGAATGCAGCATACTCATTGGTCCAGAAGGCGATTTTTCAAAAGCCGAAATAGCATGGGCAGATGAGCAAAACATAACAGCTGTACACCTTGGAAGCAATAGGCTACGCACAGAAACAGCTGCATTAGCAGCATTGCACACTGCATTACTTATGAATCAATAATAATTTTTTACCTTAGAGCAGTGAATGCAAATAATCTTACCCGCGGAATTGTTCAAGCCTTTCTTATCATTGTTGGGCTTGTAGCACTATTTAATCTTATCATGATGGCACAGTCCCTATTGGGGTATGTGTTTTTAGCCATTGTTGTCTCGCTTGTGGGTCAGCCCATAAAGGGTTTTTTCACGAAGCGACTAAGGTTTAAAAACACACTTGCAACAGTTATTACGCTATTGGTGTTATTGTTGCTCATACTTGGACTCGGATCCTTAATTGTACCCGTCATTACAGCACAAGCACAAAACTTATCACTGCTTCAAATCGACCAGTGGGAGGCTGATTTACTCAGACTGGTTTCAGACTTAGATATGTATTTTGATAAATACGACATAAATCTCACAGAAAGTATTAATGAATTGCTATCCAAAGTTGACTTTAGCTTCCTTCCCAACCTATTAAATGGGTTTTTAGGATTTTTAGGCGGATTTACCATTGCATTATTTTCTGTCTTGTTCATCAGTTTCTTTTTGTTAAAAGATAGTTCGCTACTTTTGAGAAGCATCTTACTTATATTTGCTGACGATAAAAAAGAGCGCATAGAGCGCTCCTTTACTAGAGTTGTTACTTTACTATCCCGATACTTTTCTGGGATACTATTACAGATAACTATCTTATTCTTGTTTTACTCTGGCGTACTGCTGATTTTTGGCATTCCAAATGCCTTGACCATTGCGCTTATATGTGCCTTGTTTAACATCATTCCTTATATCGGTCCACTCGCTGGTGCCGTTTTAATGATTATACTAACCATGGTCAGCAACCTTGATGCAGATATGGCCAGTGTAATTGTGCCCAAGACCATTTATGTGTTTATCGGATTTGTAATTGGTCAGTTTATAGACAACTTCTTTTCACAACCCTATATTTTTTCAAAGAGCGTCAAGTCACATCCTCTTGAGATATTTCTTGTTATCATCTTAGCTGGGCTGTTAGCAGGGCCGTTGGGTATGCTTTTGGCTGTGCCATTATACACCGTTCTAAAGGTGGTTCTGAGTGAGTTCTTTAGCGAGAATAGAATAGTCAAGGAACTAACTAAAAACATGTAATTATGTTATACGTAAATACCGAAACCATAGCCGGAAAAAAAATTGTTGCATCTCTAGGAATGGCGCGCGGCAGTACGGTGCGTTCTCGTAACATTGGAAGAGACATTTTCGCTTCAATTAAAAACATTGTTGGCGGAGAAATTGAAGAGTACACCAAACTACAAGCAGATGCGCGTGAGCAGGCATTAAAACGCATGCTTGATGACGCTAATCGTATGGGAGCTGATGCTGTTGTAAATGTTCGGTTTACAACATCTGTTGTTGCACAAGGAGCTTCTGAAATTCTAGCATTTGGCACTGCAGTTAAAACAAACTAGATGAATCATATTATTTGGATTGCTGTTATTGTCGCTGTGATATTTGCTGTTTTTAACCGAATTCATCAAAAAGAAAAAGAAGATTTTGACCAACGTGATAATTAGTTGGCGGATTGCTTTTGATAACGTATTTTTGCCGGCGCTTTATAACCTTAAAGGAGAGGTGCCAGAGTGGTAATGGAGCAGATTGCTAATCTGTCAACGCGTAAGTGTTGCCTGGGTTCGAATCCCAGTCTCTCCGCAGCTTAACTCAAGCTTTTTGAAAATCTTTTAGAAATTTCAAAAAGCTTTGAAGTTAAAAACAAAAATTAGTTCGCGTACCTGCCTGACGCCTGCCTAGACGGAACGGACAGGGTAGGCAGGGCTCAGCTGGATTAGCGCATTCCGATTTCCAATCGGAACGGTCAGGTTCACAAGAGCAGCGTCAAAAAAGTAAAAGGTCGCGTAGCTCAGCTGGATTAGCGCATTCCGATTTCCAATCGGAACGGTCAGGTTCACAAGAGCAGCGTCAAAAAAGTAAAAGGTCGCGTAGCTCAGCTGGATAGAGCATTCCGATTTCCAATCGGAACGGTCAGGTTCACAAGAGCAGCGTCAAAAAAGTAAAAGGTCGCGTAGCTCAGCTGGATAGAGCATCTGCCTTCTAAGCAGACGGTCCTAGGTTCGAATCCTAGCGCGATCACTACCACCCCCCATATCATGTTCACTGTCTATATTTTATATTCGAAATCTTTAGACCGTTATTATACTGGACATACCGCTAATATTGAAGACAGGTTTTTAAGACATAATAAAGGCAGAAGTAAGGCTACCAAAGCTGGCATACCTTGGATAATCGTGCACACAGAAACATTTGAAAGCAAATCAAATGCCTACAAAAGGGAATTGGAAATTAAAACCAAAAAGTCTAGGACATATATCGAAAAGTTAATTGCTGGATAGTGCATTCCGATTTCCAATCGGAACGGTCCTAGGTTCGAACCGAGCTTTGCGGGTTCATTGCGGTGCAATAATTCTAGAGACCATAAGTCGCAGCAAAAATCATTATTAAATATGCATTGTATATTTTGTGATTAGCTATTTTGCATTGATTTTGTAGAATCCCTTTTAACAAGTTCCGTTTCAAGGATGATTTTTTTGTAAACAACAGCTTTATTTTTTTTTCGCTGCTGCAATTCCTTGTATAGCTGTTTGAAAGCAGCTTTACCCATTTTAAACCCTGGCTGATTGATAGTGGTTAGGCTTGGTGAAATAACAGATGACATAAACCAATTACTGAATCCTACAATGGAAATATCATCAGGAACCTTAACACCCATTTCAGCGAAGGCTGTCAAAGCACCAATAGCTACTAAATCCGTATTTATAAAAACACCATCTATATTGTCATGATCTTGCATGAGCTTTTTTGCATTAAACTTACCCTCTTCAAAACTTGAATCGCCACATTCACATATATACACTAGACTTGAATCATAACTAAAATTATTTTCCTCTAGCGCTTCTTTGTAGCCTAAAAAACGGTCAATTGAATTTTGTGACAACAGTGGGCCTCTAAAATGTGCTATACGTTTGCATCCAGTATCTATTAAATGCTGCGTAGCATCTTTTGCAGCTTTTCTGTCATCAATTACAACTTTTGAGCACTCCAATATTTTTGCAATTTTATCAAACATCACTAATGGTTTTCCTTGTGTGATAACATCACTTAGATGTGTGAAATTTCTCGTTGTGTTAGCGATAGAAATAAGGATGCCATCTACGCGTTGTCTCAACAATAAATCTATTTGCTTTTTTTCCAACTCATAAGATTCATTTGATTGCAATATGATAACGAGATATCCTTTTTTTTCTGCTTGCGCTAAAATCCCTTTAATGACGTTTGAAAAAAAATGATGTACTATAGCGGGAATGATTAATCCAATAGTTTTGGATTCTTTTGTTCTTAGGTTTACAGCAAATGCATTGGGTTTATAATTTAATGTTTTCGCTAATTCCTTAACAAGCCCTTTGGTTTTATCGCTCACATCAGGATAGTCCTTGAGCGCTTTCGAAACAGTTGAAACAGAAATGTTTAATTTTTCTGCGATTTGCATAAGTGTTACTTGGCTCATATAAATTAAAATTAGATTTTCTCAAACTTACGAAAACCTTTTCGTAGTTTTCGAAAACGATTTCGTTCCAAATTATAATTTTTATCAGTCCAATATTATAAAATTCGCAATATTAAAATCATTAATCATTTAAATTAATAATCATGAAACTATTGAGTAAAATAAGTTTTGCGTTTTTATTTGTTTTTTCAGTAACCGTTGCACATTCGCAATCGTCGGTTTCTGGAAAAGTAGCAGACGAAAATGGAGTGCCAATTTCAGGTGCAACTGTTATTGTTGACGGAACGTCAACGGGAACAGTTACTGATATAGATGGTGCATATTCGATTTCAGTTATGTCGGAATCTAATGTTACGCTTACCGCTTCTTACCTAGGATTTAAAACACAATCCCAAAGTGTAACGCTAAGCGGTATGAATGCGACTGTTAACTTTACGCTAGCTGAAGATTTTTCAACGCTAGATGAGATTATCATCACAGGTGTTGTGAATCCAAAGTCTAAACTAGAATCAAGTGTATCTATTTCTACATTAGGCGTTAATGCTATCGAGCAAGCTGCCCCAAGAAGTGCAGGGGAATTGTTTAGAAATATTCCTGGTATTCGCGCAGAGTCATCTGGGGGTGAAGGAAATGCAAACTTTAATGTAAGAGGTGTTCCCGTTTCTTCAGGTGGATCACGCTACTTTCAAATTCAAGAAGATGGTTTGCCACTTAACTTATTTGGAGATACTTCTTTTGGAAATGCTGACAACTTTCTTAGAATCGATAGTAATATTGGTCGTGTTGAAGCTATTCGTGGTGGGTCTGCTTCAACCCAAACATCAAATGGTCCTGCTGGTATCATCAACATGATAAGCAAGACAGGTGACGTTGAAGGGGGGTCTATTATGGCTACTTATGGCCTAGATTACCAAACAAACAGAATGGATTTTGAATATGGAACGCCACTAGGAAATGGCTTGTCTTATCACATTGGTGGGTTTATGCGCACTGGTGAAGGACCACGAAATATTGGTTACCAAGGGAATAAAGGAGGTCAAATAAAAGCCAACATCACTAAGAAGTTTGAGTCAGGGTATGTAAGAACGTATTTTAAATACCTAAATGATAAATCGGTAATGTACCTTCCAATGCCAATGTTATTGACAGGTTCAAATGACAATCCTTCATTCGAAAACCTTCCTGGGTTTGACATCAACAATGACTCTCCACATTCTGTTAATATGCAACAAAGTGCAGGCACAGATCCTTTTACAGGAGATCGTAAAGTCAATGATGTAAGAAACGGTAACAATCCTAAATCACAAGCTATAGGTACTGAGTTTTCTTTCGACTTAGGAAATGATTGGAGTGTTTCTGGAAAAGCACGATACAGTGCTAATTCAGGTGAATGGGTGTCGCCATTTACTATGGCAGTTGGAACAGTTTCTGAGATTGAAACTACTGCAAGAGATGCTGTAAATGCAACTGGAAACTTAGTATATGCCGATGGAGCTAGAGAGGCTTTTAACCCTTCAAATGGCTTAGCTCAAATTATTCACATGTTTGATGTAACTGTAGATGATTTAAGCAATTTCTTTAGCGATGTTAAATTGAATAAAAAGGTTAATGACAACCTTGGTCTTACTTTAGGTATGTTTACTGCAACGCAAAACACCAAAATAGGTTGGCAATGGAGCTCTTATATTTCTGAAATAAAAGGAAATGGAGAGGCTAGACTAGCTGATTTTGATGGATGGTCTAGAAATGGACAATATTCATATGGAACCCCTACTTGGGGCAATTGCTGCCAACGCAAATACAACACGGTACATAATGTAAATTCTCCTTATGTAGCTGTAGATGCAAATCTTTCTGAAAAATTAAACTTTGATGGTAGTGTTCGCTTTGAAAACGTTCGTGTAAACGGAAATATTCAAGCTGGACCAACAAGCCAAGGAAGCTATGATTATGACGGTGATGGTACTATCCAAGGAATTGAGCAAGTCGTTCCTGTCATTGCAGGAAATGCAGGTCAAAACATCAATGACGATTACAATTTTGTATCGTACTCATTTGGTTTAAACTACAAAACAAGTGATGACGCTGCTGTATTTTTGCGCACTAGTTTAGGTGCATCTGGAAGAGCTCCGGATAGAAACAACTATGGGTCTAACGGAAGAGGCGATACTCAATTTGATGAAGTAAGTCAAACAGAACTTGGATATAAAAAACGTTTTGATAATGGTGTTTTAAATCTTACAGGTTTTATGAGTAACACCAAGGAAGGGTTAAGTAATGAACTTAACAGAACCGTTGGAAACCCATTTAAAGCGATGGGTCTAGAGGCAGAAACATCTTTAATGTTAAGCGATAAGTTCGTATTTGTAGGATCTGCAACTTGGACAAAAGCAGAGATAGATGGTGGTGCGAATAAAGGAAATACGCCTAGAAGACAAGCCGATTTTGTTTACAACTTTACCCCTACTTATATGTACGGAAGTGATAATCAAAACACACTTGGACTTAGTATTCTTGGCACATCAAAATCCTATGCACAAGATGACAACGCACTTGTCATGCCAGCTTATACTTATGTAAATCTATTTTCAGAAATCAAATTGACAAATGCTTTATCACTTTGGTTAAACGTGAATAATTTATTTGATGCAGTTGGTATTACTGAAGTTGAAGGAAATGGAGATGGCGCTTTTAATGGAGATCGCTTGGCTAGAGCACGTTCCATTAGTGGGCGTTCCTCAACAGTTTCACTCCAATTCAACTTTTAATAAATAGTTTTTCATTAGTAGTTTAGTTTTATTAGATTAGGGTTGGTGTTTGTATCACTTTCACCAACCCTTTCTTTAACGACCATGGTAAAAATAGTTAATACATCCCTAATCATTTTAACTTGTTTTTTTTGTTTTGCATACACTTCAAGCACCAAAAAACAACAAGAAATAATTGTTTATGGCAGTGATGAGTGTCACTATTGCATAGACACTAAAATCTTCTTAAATCAAAATAACATCTCATTTACCTATTACGATATTGATATTAACAAGGACAAAGAACAAGAAATGTTGTCAAAATTGAATGAAGCAAAAATTCCAATTGACAGCTTTCAACTTCCTGTTGTTGATAAAAACGGTGCTGTTTTTACAAATGGCGCAAATTTTATCGCTTTCTTAAAGAAATTGCTCTAAAGAAATGCTTAAAAAAATAAAACTTAGCTTTTTGCAAATTGTAAACATGAATGTCGGTTTTTTTGGCATTCAATACAGTTTTGGCTTGCAACAAAGTGCCGTAAATCCCATTTACGATTTTTTAGGCGCAGCTCCCGATCAAATCCCTATTTTAAATTTGGCAGGACCTGTTACGGGTCTATTGGTACAGCCCATTGTTGGTGCATTAAGTGACAAGACTTGGCATCCCAAATTTGGCAGACGTAAGCCTTATTTCTTTTTTGGAGCATTAATATGTAGCATTAGTCTCTTTGCTTTTCCATTCAGCAGTTCACTTTGGATGGCAGCTGGCCTTTTGTGGATTTTGGATGCCGGAAACAATATGGCCATGGAGCCCTACCGTGCATTTGTTGTTGACACGCTAAAAACAGAGCAGCAACCCATGGGCTTTCAGATGCAGAGCTTTTTTACGGGCCTTGGACAAACCCTTGCAAACGTATCCTTATTTATATTCCCCATGATCATTATTGGTAAAACGGGCCATTTGCCTACTTGGGTTTTTGCATCATTCTTTCTCGGAGCAGTTTGTTCCATTGGCACCATTATGTGGAGTATTAAAACCACAAAAGAAATACCACCAACCAAAGAAGAGCTTGAAAAAATTAGGACTGCCAAAAAAGGTATTATGGTACCTTTGATTGAAATACTTTCTGCCATTAAAAGTATGCCTAAGGTTATGTGGCAATTAGCGTTGGTGTATTTGTTTCAATGGTATGCATTGTTTTGCTACTGGCAAAACTCATCCAAAAGCATTGCTCTTTCTGTCTGGGATGCAACGCCAAAATCAAATCCAGAGGCCTATGAAAAGGCAGTTAGCTGGACAGGCTTGGTAAACGGATGGTATAATGTTGTTACGTTTCTTGTTGCTTTCCTGCTAGTGGGATATGCCAAAAGATTTGGAGCCAAAAAGGTTCACTTTATTTGTTTACTGTTAGCTGGAGTAGGTTTTGCCGCATTTCCGCATATTGCAGACAAAAACCTATTATTTGTTGCCATCACCGGGTTTGGTGTTGGATGGGCTAGTATAATGGGAATTCCCTATTTGCTAGTCGTTTCATCCATTCCTAAAGAAAGATATGGCGTGTATATGGGCATTATCAATATGATGATTGTGGTTCCTATGCTGCTTCAAAACCTTTCTTTCGGATATATTCTAAAAAACTTTTTAAATAACGACCCAAGAAATGCCATCAGTTTTGCAGCCGTTTTACTCTTCTGTGGAGCGCTGACAACCTTACTAATAAAACCTGTTCAAAAAACAGCATAATCTCAAATTAATGGACATACTTTGTGTAGGAGAAATACTAGTTGATTTTATTGGGGCACAATACGGTAAAACCATCGCTACCACCGAAAGTTATAATCGTTTTTTGGGCGGGTCAACAGCTAATTTGGCTGTTAATGCCAATACAATAGGGCTAAATATTGTTTTGGCCGCAAGTGTTGGAAATGACGGCCTTGGTCAATTT
>Ga0209653_1003405_pt1 | contig 10895 bp, 5 predicted proteins | sample SaaInl6LU_22_DNA_FD_184644 | JGI IMG/M metagenome (GOLD analysis project Ga0209653, IMG submission 184644) | Marine microbial communities from expanding oxygen minimum zones in the Saanich Inlet - ESP_116LU_22_DNA (SPAdes) (version 2) | ecosystem: Environmental > Aquatic > Marine > Intertidal... | reverse complement strand
TTTGGCTTCATAGTATTTCCCCATCATTTCTTCGAAAACATCTCGGTAGGAACCATCATTCATACCTGGAATATGAACGTAACCTAATTGACCATTCGACTTCTCTTTAACTTCCTCTTCATTCATTTTTACAAAACGTCTATAGAGAAGTCTTCTAAGTGCTCCTAAAGAGATCGGTTTGACGGTTATTTGTTGAACGTTCTTTCCTTTAGCATCCGTCAATTCGAGCAAAGTGAATTTATTCGCTTTGCGATTTAAGTAACTGGCATAGTCAGTTGCCGGAGTGATCTGCTCACCATCGATCTTCTGGATGATCATTCCTGCTTCCACATTGAATTTGGCTTTATCTAATGGTCCCCCTTCGATCACTTCAGTGATCAACAATCCATTTCCTTCATGTTCATAATCGAAGAACACTCCTAGCGAAGCAGTAGCATCAGCGTTCTCTATGCTATTGCCATATCTTGCTCCTGCGTGAGAAACATTCAGCTCTCCGAGCATCTCTGAAAGCATTTCAGAGAACTCATATCCATTGCCGATTGAGGGCAAGTACTTTTTATATTCTGACCTCATTAAGTCCCAGTCAATACCATGGAATGTTGGCTCATAGAAGATATTTTTGGTTCTAATCCACACATGATCAAACATATAATCTCTCTCTGCTACCGTATCGTAGGTCATTTCTCCTCTAATGGTAATCCCAGTTTGTTTACCTGATTCAGGCTCGACCTTAGAAATTCTACCCCCACTCAACAAGTAGAGATTCTTCATATCCTTATCCCACATCATTGAACCATAACCGGTATTTAATCTTATCGCCTGTTTCGTATCTCTTGTTCGTAAGTTTGTCACCCACAAATTTTGACCACCTTCAAAGCTTGCTAAGTAGTATAATTTTTCTCCATCTTTAGATAAGACCGCATCACCCAATGAAGAGGAGTGTATCGTTAACCTTTCCTTGCGCTCTTTTAAGCCATCCCAATCAAATTCTAAGTCTTTACTTTCTTCATCTTTAGAATCTTCTTTTTCTTCTTTTTCGTCTTCACCTTTAGTCTCTTCCTTCTTCGTTTCTTTCTCTATCTCTTGCATCAACTCATAATCTTCTTTGCTCATGTTGAATTTGTCATAAGCCTCTTGGGTGAAGAACATTGAGTAAACATCGCTTTGAGATCTCCCGCTGGTCGCTAAACTTTTCAGTCCGTCTCTATTGCTGAACCAGATCATTTGTTTGCCTTCATTCACCCATTTTGGAGAAGAGTCATAGTATCCACTTTCTGTAAGATTGATGCGTTGCGAACCATCAGCTGCCATCAATAAAACCTCACTATTGTTGAGTAACTTGCTCCAATCAACAAGAAGCCATTTGCTATCAGGACACCAAGTGAAGTACTTATCGCCATCACGCATATGGAATAAATCATCTTCAGTTAAAAGACTAGTCTCATTTCCCGACTCAATGTCTCTAACTACAAGGTTTCTTCTGTCTTTAATATAAGCTAACTTCTTCCCATCAGGAGAAAAATTAGGCATATAAGCATCTACGTCTGAGGCGAACATCAACTCTTCCTTCAACAGTGTTGAAGCGAAGAAAAAAGGTTCTTGATCTTCTCTTACTCTGGTTGTTTTATGAATGCTCCATTTGCCTTCTCTTTCCGCAGCATAAACTATAGATTTTCCATCAGGAGAAAACGTAACAAACTGCTCTGCTTCTGGCGTATTGGTTACTCTCTTGGTTAAAGAACCGTCAACAGACGTAACAAAAACTTCTCCTCTAGCTACAAAAGCAATTTCTTTCCCGTTGGGTGAAATGGCCATTTCACGAACACCACCATTGATGCTTATGAACTTATCCGCATTTGATTTCTCCTGAGTTCTAATCCTCACATTCACTTTTTGAGGCTGCTCACCTTCTCTCATGGTGTAGAGTTCTCCATCATATCCAAAGCTTAAAACACCACTTCCAAAGCTGAGGAATCTTACTGGATGCAAGTCAAAAGAAGTCATCTGCTGAGTTTGAGTAGGGTTCGATAAACTCATTTTATGGACGTTGAAAGTCCCACTTTCTTCACTTAAGTAATAAACAGATTTTTCATCAGCACTGAATACTGGCTGACGGTCTTCTCCTGCCCTTTTGGTGAGCATGGTATGCTTATTCGATTTTTTCTTATAGACCCATAGATCTCTCGTAATAGATGAGGTATGATGCTTTCTCCATTCGTTCTCACCACCCTTCTTATCGTGATAGATCATAGTGTTTCCATCTTTGCTTACCTGAACATACTCGGCAGGAATAGTGAAAATCTGATCTACCCTTCCGCCTGAAACAGGTACTGAGTAAAGTTCAGGCTGAGAACCCGTTGGATACTGTCTATGCTCATTGGTGTCCATGCGCTGAGCCCCAAAGATCACCGATTGATCATCTGACGAAAAAGCAAAAGGACTTTCATCATTAGAATGGAAGGTCAAACGTTTGGCAGCACCACCTTCTGCAGACATTGAATATACATCGAAGTTCCCGTATCGATCTGAAGCAAATGCAATATGTTCTCCATCCTTACTCCAAACGGGCGTATAGTCATGGGCTTCATGAAAAGTGATCTGCTTGGCATCGCCTCCAGCGGTTGGCACCACGTAGAGGTCGCCTTTATAAGTGAATGCAATTTGTTGGCCGTTAGGCGAAATAGATTGATATCGGATCCAATTATGGATCTCTTGGGAATGAGCAAACAACGTGATGAACATTGACATTAATGTGACTAGTTTTTTCATATTGTACGAGTTGAATAGGAAGATACTAAAACTTCTGACTGGCAAGAATAATTAAAACACTTACTAACTATTTAATTGATATTCATCGAAAAATTACGTCAATCATCGAAAAAAATATTTGCCCTCACCTCATATTTTTATTTTGTTTGGGCTATGACGTTTGAAGAGCAAAAAAGTCAAATACTTAAAGAGATAAAAGATTGGTTGAGAAACTACTATACAGAGTATAAAAACCAAGCTTTAAGTGAAAATGAATTGAATGAGGCAGTTGCAGAATGGTGCAAAAATAATAACCTTGGTAAGTTATTGAAATAAAATAAATGTGACGTTCAATTTTGAAATTAGGAAAGATATGTTAGCTCAGTTTACTTGGTAGGTTAATAGATTACTTGCTAAGCTTATATGTTATTACCCTCTGAGTTTTTGCGTTGATTTCATCATTTAAAGCAAAAGAAATAGACTTGAAAAACCCTGTCAAACGGGCTGAGAAGTCAACTCCAAAATTGTGATCTCCGGATAAATTCCTATTCTACCTGGAAAGCCTAGGAAACCAAAACCACGATTAACATAGAGATATTGATTCTCTTCCTGATAAAGATCAGCCCACTGCTTGTAGATGTATTTGGAAGGACTCCAACGCCAATCTCCTATCTCTACCCCTAATTGCATACCATGTGTATGTCCTGCAAACATCAAATCGATATTAGGTTGCTGTTCTCTTACTTGAGCATCCCAATGGCTAGGATCATGAGAAAGTAAAAGCTTTACATCTCCTTCAGCATTCAGTGCAGCTTTGTTCAGATCTCCGTACTGAGCAAATCGACCAGCACCCCAATTCTCAACACCGATCAAAGAGATCTGATCTGTACCTAATTTAATAGATCTATTCTCATTCATCAATAAGTCCCAGCCCATGCGTTCATGCACCTTGATCATGTCTTCCAAGTTATTCCTTTTGGCAGCTTGAGAAGACCAAGAACGATAGTCTCCATAATCGTGATTCCCAAGAGTAGAATAAACTCCCAAATCAGCTTTCACTTTGGAGAACATATCGAAGTAATCATTCACCTCTTTGGTTTCATTATTCACAAGATCACCCGTGAACATAACCAAGTCAGGTTTTTCATTCAGAAGCAGATCTATACCTCCCTGAACAGCAGTTTTATCAAAAAAACTACCGCTATGTATATCGGAAAGCTGAGCAATCTTTATGCCTTCAAATGCTTTGGGGAGATTAGACAAATAAACTCTTCTTCTACGAATACGATAATCATAGGCTCCTTTCACAATACCAAAGCTCATTGTTACTATTGGCAACGTTGCAGCTACTACGGCCGACCGAGCCAAAAATTTAGACCTGGGCATTTTTTGCCCACTTTCTCTCCGTTTATCATAACGTCTTTTCCTTCCCTCAAAGAACCACCTGAGCACTCGTCTGATATCATCGAAAAAGACAAAGAGCAAGGCTAATAGCTTAGCCGCATAGCTCATGAAAATTATGGAGATCAGGAACATGAATCGGGTTGTTCCTGTTTGGGCTAGCCAGAGATAAACAACTAATCCCAATATGGCTATGGCCTGAAAGAGGTAGAAGTACTTGATCCCTTTTCTCAACTTTGGGTTCAGCTTAGTCAATAATGTCTTGGTGGCCTGATAAGCATAGAAATCTAGCCAAGCCAAAAACACCACAACAACCAAGAAAATAAGCGGGGAAGGACGCATTGAATATCTAACTCAAATGAAGTGTAATCAGTTCTTTAAAATTTAATTTTTTAACGTATTTGCCTTTTCTGACAAGTACCTCTAGAGCTAAAAAAAAGAGCTCCCGAGTACCACCTCGGGAGCCACCAAATCAACCTTAACTATGAACGATTCTTATTGCTAAGAATCTAATCACCACGTTATTATTAATAACAAACATCAGGCCAAAACCTCCTTGGCATCACCTGAATGTTCGCTCATATCAACTACTGAAATCTTAACTCTCCACTTATCAATCCTATAAAGCACTTTATCTGCTAACAGATAGGCTGTTGGCACAATGATAAGTGTAAAGAAAGTAGCAAATGTCAGACCGAATATAATTGTCCAAGACATTGGCCCCCAGAATATTACGTTATCCCCACCAACATAGAAATCGGCATTATAGTTCATAAATGCTCCTATGAAGTCAATATTCAAACCTACCGCTAATGGCACCAAACCCAATATTGTAGTAATAGCCGTTAGAATTACAGGCCTAAGTCTGGTCTTGCCAGCTATAATGATAGATTCAACTACATCTTTCATAGGCAATCTATCATCTTCTTCTAGGCCCAATTCTTGCCTTTTCCTTTTCCTGGTCAACTCAATGAAGTCAATCAATACAATAGCATTGTTCACAACAATACCAGCCAAGGCAATAATACCGACCATTGTCATGATTACAACGAATTCCATATTGAAAATTACAAGACCGAGGAACACTCCCACAGTACTCAATAAAACTGACACCATAATTATGAATGGGGCGGTGATCTTATTGAACTGAGATACGATAATTAAGAAAATCAAGAACACCGCAATTAATAAAGCCTTAGCCAAAAACGCCATGTTCTCGGCTTGCTCTTCTTGCTCTCCAGTGAAGGCGTAATTATACCCCGTAGGCATATCATAATTGGCCATCAAAACTTTGAGTTCATCGTTGATCTCGGTGGCATTATACCCTGCCAAAACGTTTGAACTTAGCGTCACAACCCTGTCCAAATCTTTACGCTTGATAGAACCATAAGTAGATCCGTAACGCACATCTGCTACAGCAGAAATTGGAACTTGAACTAGTTTTCCAGAGTTCTGATTCCTGAAAGTGATGTTTTTATTCATCAAGGCATCAATATCGTATCGATACTCTTGATTCAATCGCATGTTCACTTCATAGCTCTCTTCTCCCTCTTTGTATTTAGAAATCTCTTTTCCGAAAAGTGCAGTTCTGATCTCGTTTGCTATAGAATAAGTAGAAAGCCCAAATCTTCTAGCGTTATCCCTATCTACTTGAACGATCAATTCAGGTTTACCAAGTTCAAGAGAACTCTTCAATTGTTCAATCCCTTGAATACCAGATTCGGCAATTTGTTGCTCCACGTTTTCACTTAGCCGAATAAGTGTTTCCAAATCCTCACCGATCAGCTCAAGATTTATTGGCTTACCTGTAGGTGGTCCTGCGGCATCCTTATCAACCGTTAAAGCCACACCAGGCTGAGGATCAATATTCTCACGGATATCATTCAGAATATCTTTGGTATTGATATCACCACGCTTCTTGCTTTCGATGAAGTTTACCGTAATTCTTGCTTTATGAGGCTCTTCAGATTGACCAACAGCAGAAGGGTCATTCGGATCTGCCGCTCCTTGAGAAACATTGGTTGAAACAGACTCTACAACACTACCGTATGGTTCAACAATTTCCAGTACCTGATCTTCTATTTCTTTAGAAAATTTGTTTGTGGTTTCGATATCCGTACCTACCGGAAACTCTACAAATACGTTAACATATTTAGGTTCGTTTTCTGGAAAGAAAAGCACGTTGGGTGTATTCGCTCCAAATATTCCTAATGAAATAAATAGCAATACGAATGATCCGGTCAGATACATACCTGGATTCTTTACGGCTGACTTTAAAATTCTCACATACCTGAGCTCAATTGCTGGTAAGAATCCGGCTTGAAACCTAGAAGATAGTGGACCTAAGACATAAACATTCAAGAGTGTTAGGACACCTATTAGCATTAAAAGATTTCCTAATGGAATAACTCCAACCCCAAAGGCAAATACCAAACCCGCCACAATGGCAATCCCAGATCTGATCAGTACTTTCTTATGAGCAATTTGTCTTTTACCATCTACTCTCATGAAGGTAGCAATGAAAACAGGGTTGATCACCAAGGCAACAAAAAGAGAAGAACCTAAAGTAATGATCAATGTCAATGGTAAATAGAGCATGAACTCTCCAATAATTCCTGGCCAAAAAGCCAATGGAATAAAGGCAGCTAATGTGGTTGCCGTAGATGAAATAATTGGAAGAGCCACTTCGCCCACACCTCTTCTCGTTGCCGCCATAGGACTTAATCCTTCTTCCATCAAACGGTAAACATTCTCTACTACCACAATACCATTATCCACTAACATACCCAAGGCCATGATCAGACCAAAGAGGGTCATGGTATTAATAGTAATTCCGGCTAATCCTAAGATCATTAAAGCCATGAACATAGAAAGAGGAATGGCCATACCCACGAAAAGTGAGTTTCTAGTTCCAAGGAAAAATAGCAAGACAGTAACCACAAGAATTACCCCGAAAATGATATTGTTACCTAATGAACTTACCTGCTCTCTGGTATCTTTCGATTGGTCATTAGTGATAGTGACTTTAGTAGATTCTGGTATCTGTCCTTCAGCCTGAGCTTCTGCTAACAAGGCCATAATGTTGTCTGTGGCGATCAATAAGTTCTCACCACTTCTTTTCATTACATCTACCTTTACCACTGGATCTAAGTCCAGTCTGGCATAGTTCTGTTTGTCTTTATATCCGAATTCAACAGTAGCTACATCTTTCAGATAAACTATATTGCCGTTCTCATTAGAGATAATCAGCTCTTCCATTTGAGAAGGGTCTTTGTATTCTCCAATAACGCGAACGTTTCTTCTCAAACCATCAGCAACAACATTACCACCAGAAAGGGTTAAGTTTTCCGCTGAAATTGCATTTTCAATATCGGCAAAGCTCACTTTTCTAGCTTCAAGCTTGAAAGGATCTATTTTAACCTCAACTTCTTTCTCATCAACTCCTACAATATCAGCCTTTGATATCTGTGGGAATTTTTCAATCTCATCTTCCAGATACTCAGCAATATCATTCAATTCATCAAGTGACTTTGTTGGATCTGTAAGGTTAATATTAAGAATAGGGAAATTCTCTGAAAAGCTAAATTTGATCACATTAGGATCGGTTTTCAGATCAGAAGGGAGCTCTGATTTTGCCCTATCCACAGCATCTTTCACATCGATAACAGCTTCATCTACATCCACTCCTACCTGAAATTCAATAACAATTGCAGAAAAATCCTGCACAGAAGTAGATTGAATATTATCGATTCCCTCTATGGTATTGATCTCTTTTTCTAACTCACGGGTGATCAGACTTTCAATATCTTCAGGGGAGTTACCTGGATGCGCTGTACTTACATAGACAGTAGGTTGCTCTACTTCTGGAAAATTCTCCTTAGGAAGCGTGATGTAAGAATAAACACCAGCAGCCACAATAATGAGCGTAAGCACATAAACTGTAACCTTATTTCTGAGCGACAGGGAGGTTAATCCAAACTCCTTGTCAACAATTTTTTTCTCTTTCTCGTTAGCCATAATACTACGATTTGTCGGTTTTTAGTTTTGAACGCTTACAGTAGTACCATCAGCAATGGTTCTGTTGCCCTTGTCTACGACTGATTCTCCACCCTTAAGACCCGAAACAACTTCTGACTCATTGTTAAAAGAGTAACCTAATTTTATATGCACCTTTTTGGCCTTTTTAGAACCATTTTCTAGCATATAAACAAAGTTGCCTTGAAGATCTTCCTGTATTATTCTTGAAGGGATGACCACAGCATCTTCTACATGATAATCTGTAAGCCCCAAGACAGTAACTAGGTTAGTTTTTAGGTATTCATCTACCTTAGGAAGTTTTACTTCAATTGTGAATGTCCTACTTCCTTGGTTTATAACACTACCGACAGAAACGATGGTACTTTTGAATTGCTCCCCTAATGAAGGAATAGAAACATCAGTAGTATCCCCTTTCTCAAATTTACCGATATAAGCCTCAGACACCTCTGCCTTGATATACATGTTCTGATTGCTTACTAAAAAGGCGATTGGACTACCAGGCTGAACTACTTGACCAGAGTTTACTGGCACTTCTTCAATGGTTCCTGAGAATGGCGCTTTAATCTTTGTTTTCTCTAACTGAGTATTTAAAGTCTCCAAGCTTTTTTCCAATGACTCTTTATTGTTCTTAGCTTGCAAATAATCGATCTCTGTACCTATGTTTTGCTTCCAAAGTCTTTCTCTTTTTTGAAAAACAGTAGTAGCAAATTCCAATTGATTTTCTACTTCAGCAATATTCTTCTCTATCATTTCAGAATCAATGGTTGCAAGAACTTGTCCTTTTCTGATACTCTGACCTTCTACCACATTAACAGCAGTAATTAAACCCATTGTTTCTGCACTAACATAGACGTTAGTACGTGATTGAACATTACCTCTTACCTCAATTTTATGACTAAAAGAAGTTTGCTGAGCAGTTAAAGTAGTCACAAGTTCAGCGTTTTCTTGCACCTTGCCATAGTCAGGGTCTTCAGCTTTTACTTCATCCTTCAGCGTGGCAATCTCATTTTCCAGAGACTTAATCTCAGCCATTGCTTCGTCAATGCGTGCTTTCTTCGCATCAAGCGTATCTGCATTTTGTCCACAGCTCACTACAACGATAGCGGCTATTATGAAAATTGTGGAAATTCTTAAAGCTTTCATTTCTTAATTTTTTCTGGTTGTTATTAGTTGAGTTTGCCTAGGGCTTTATCTAAATCTATTTTTGATACTATGGCGTCATATAACGCGGTTAGGTAATTCACTTCAGCTATTCGGTAAGACTGTTCGGCATTTACCAGCTCCAGATTGGAACCTACACCTTGCGTAAACTTAGCTCTTGTTACGTCTACCACTTCTTGAGCCAGATCTAAATTGTCTTCTTGAACATTCAATTTTTCCAGATTGACGTCTAAGGCAGTCCTTGCATTCTCTAGCTCTTGTCTGAGGTTATTCTTTACCATCGACTGTTGGTATTCAAGGGTTTCTAACTGATACCTTCTACGCTCCACTGTGTATTTCTTTCTCAAACCATCGAAGATCGGTATGCTCACATTCACACCTACATTGGAATTTGTAAACCATCTCTTTTGATCGTTCCAAAGATTGCCAAACACATCTGTTCCTGAGTTTCTTCCCCAAGAAGCGTTCAAGCTAACTTTAGGAATGTATCCTGCATAGGTGTTCTTTATATCCAATTCGGCAAGCCTTTTTAGGAATTCTATTTGTTGTACTTCTAGTCTATTGTTGGTTGAATAGTTTTCTACTTCTCCCATGTTATAGTTGAAGTCAAAAGCTTCTAATTCCTCAGTTAATTCAATTGAATTTTCAACTGGCAATCCCATTGAGAATTTTAGAAGATTCTTGCTAGAAGAGATTCCTTGCTCAATTCCACTCAATTCCGATTTAAGGTTATTGATCTGTACTTGGAGTCTTGAAACATCGATCTTCTCTGCAAAACCATTTTCATATAGGGCTCTGGTTTCCATCAGGGTTGAATCTAGCGTAGCAATATTCGCTTCTACCAATTCAGTTCTTACTTGATTTACTAAAACCAAATAATAGGCTTTGATCACCTGTTCTCGAACATCTTGCTCTGCCTTTTGCTCATCGATAATTACCTTTTCTCTAAGTGTTTTGGCAGCTTTAAGCCCTATGAAGAATGAGCCATCCCACAACATCTGAGAGGCTGTTACTCCTAGTTGGCTTTGGTGCTGGATTCCAAATCTTACAGCAGCGGTAGCTCCTTCTGGAGCCGTTGGGTCGAAAACATTGGCCGGTACAATATTGACCGGAATTTGGGTATTGTTTGTATATCCAAAGTTTGCATTGATCTGTGGAAGACCGTCAGCTCTTGTTTCAAAAACCTGAGCTTCAGCATCTTCTGTCGTTACTTTGGCAATCTTTATATTCTCATTGTTCTTTAGTGCATATTGAATGGCTTCATATAAAGAAAATGACTCTTGTGCTCTAACTGAAATGACAGTCATGAGCAAAAGGAAGATTGCACTTAGTCGCTTAATTGAGCGCTTCATCTTGTTTGAGTTTTTCTGTTGTATACTGATTAAAAAGTTGGTGCCCCTCTAGGGTGAACAAGCCGTGAATGAAATGATCAAACAACTGCAATTGCACATCTGCTAGAGTATATTTTTCCTTAGGATAAATATTCTGGTTAAGCATGAAAGACTGAACTTGCTCCATTCTCATAAGGGCGATTAGTTCCGGATCTA
>Ga0209653_1003404_pt1 | contig 10897 bp, 8 predicted proteins | sample SaaInl6LU_22_DNA_FD_184644 | JGI IMG/M metagenome (GOLD analysis project Ga0209653, IMG submission 184644) | Marine microbial communities from expanding oxygen minimum zones in the Saanich Inlet - ESP_116LU_22_DNA (SPAdes) (version 2) | ecosystem: Environmental > Aquatic > Marine > Intertidal... | reverse complement strand
ACAGTCTATTGCCTATGAATTGGTGTTGCCTGCTTTTTCTACAAATAGTATGCAAAATTATATTGCTCCCGTGAAGCAATGGTCATTTACGAATACAGACATGTATTTTGATAAAATCTCCGGTCTTGAGAGGCTCCCTAACGGCAATACTTTAATTTGTGAGGGTGACTATGGTTATTGGGAAGTATCTGTTCAAGGAGAAGTTGTTTGGAAGTATGACGGTTTGGGTAAAAGTTTTTGGCGCCCTTATTATTATCTGAAAAGTGATTCGCGACTGTTGAAATTAAACCTTAATTAATTGAAATGATTATTGAATCTCTACTGTTGAAATTAAATCTCAATTAATTTAAACATTATTGATTCTCTTTCATCTTTAGCTTAGGTGAATTTATTCCATAAAAAAAGGCCCGCAATTGCGAGCCTTTTCTTTAATATAGTAACAAGATGCTATTGACAAACACTCAATACTTTAGTTCCTCCTGCAGAAGAAGGTCCGTCAGATAAAGCAGTTTGTGGAGATGTTCCATCTAGCTTAGTGTAAGAAATAGTATAACTTGCTTCACTGTCCCATGCACCATTTGTGTATGCGAATGACATTGTAGCAGCACCTGCTGGTACTGTCACTGTGTGAGAAGCAGTAGAACCATCATCAATTGTATAAGATGTAGTAGTTCCGTCTATAGTAACGTCTACAGATGCACCATTCCAACCATCACCATATGAATCTACCATATCTATGGTATAGATTCCAGCAACAGCACTAGTAGGAATGCATTTAATTACTGTGTTGTACTTATAAGGTGAAGAGAAGTAAGATCCTTGTAAAGATCCTGATCCGTCTTTATCTGTAAATACTCTACCATCAGTTAACACCAATTCAAGTCTTACAGGCAATGCGTCTCCACCAGTATATTGGCTTGAACTCAAACCTAAAGCAGCAACTGCTTCAGATAAAGTAATTCTCACATTTGCTCTTGGTAAACCAAATGGGCCTGTGGTAAAATTAGATGCAGTTAGTGTAGAAACCAACACTTCACTTCCTTTGAATTGTAAATATACATTTACTTTCTCCATTAGGCCTCCGTTTTCAACGTCCTGCACTTCAATATCTACATCGAATGCAGAGTTAAGGTCATAACTGTTGAATTCTCCACTGTTAAGCGATACAGTTCTTATGATTGCACCATTTGTGGTACCCTCAAATACTTTGTCAATCGCATTATCTGACTCTTGACATGCTACCATAAAAATAGCCAGTGAAAAAGTCATTAATTTGAATAGTTTATTTTTCATGATATTTTTTATTTAAGGTTAGAAGGACCATTAGTATTCCAGAATGGACGCTCAGAAAGGTCTGCTCTCTGCGTTACGTTTGCGTTTGTATTCGCATAGTTTGCAGGATAGTACATTAACTGTGGGAAAGTCCCTGGCTCTGGTTCAATGTTTTGTTGCAGGTTCGTTGGTAAACCTGTTTTTCTGTAAGTGTTGTAAGCGTCTATTCCGTTACCCCACATAGAGATCCAATACTGTTGTGCCCAGATGTTAGCTTTTTCAGCAGCAGAAGCTGCATCGTAATCTGTTTCTACAAGTGCTACATAATCCGTCACTGTTGCAGCATCTAAAGCTGGACCTCCAACTGAATCTGCTTTTTCAATAGACTTTTTAACTCCTGCTAATACAGAAGCTTTCATTTCTGAAGGATTCATATAAGCATTCATAAAGTCCATCCAAGAAGACAACATAACCGGAGTAATACCTTTACCTCCAAGGCCATCTCCATTTACTTTTCCTTTAAAGCTTCTATCATCAAATGCACCTGCAGCAGGGTATACCCCGTGAAGTGTTCTTAAGAACCCATCTGGTGGAATACCGTCACTGTTACCATGGTCTCTACCCCAGTATCCATCACTTAGTCCACAGAAAGTCTCATTACTGGCTAAGTAGTGAAAAGGAGCCGTTTGTAAACCACATTCTAAAGTCTCTTCATTGGCTGGTGCACCTCCAAACCCTGGAGTAGCTGATACTTGTCTGTAGAAGTAGTAAGCCATTCTAGGATCTTTAGTAGAACCATGACCTACAGCCATTGTATTCATTAACCAGTTAGACATGTATGTATTCCCACCAGTAGCAGTGTAAGAAGATCTGTAAGAAGGGTGTCTGGTATCTGGTTGTACTTCGTTAGCACCCCATTGGAACTGAAAGTCATCTGCTTCTGTCTCAATATAATTGGTCACAGCATTAAATGCACTTGCGTTACCAGTGGTGTAGTGAATTTTCTTTTTAATTGAATTTGCTGCTTTGATCCATTTAGCTGTATCTCCGCTGTAAAAGAAATCTACACTAGGTGTTGGACCACCAGCACCTAAGTTCACAATTGCGTCGTCTAACATTGACAAGGCTGCAGCATAAACACTTTCTCCACTATCTGCATTAGGAGCTAAATTATCTGCACCCAATAAAGCTTCTGAGTAAGGGATATTACCGAAATGGTCTACAAGCGTTATAAGGGTATACGCTTTTAAAACTTGTCCCATTCCTTTGTGGGTAGTTAAACCAGCTTCATCTGCTAAGATGTTCATTAGACGAATGTCCTCCATCATCCCTTGGTAGGCATTTCTCCATACCCCGTCAAATGTTGCCGGTGCATATACTTGAGCATAGTTTCTACCAGATAACTGGTTGATTCGAGTTAATGCGGCACTTCTGCTACCCATAGTATTTACCCAGAAAGCAAAATCTACCTGAATACTATTGATAAAGAATGTAGCATCTGCCTGAGCTGGACTCAGTGCATTTGGGTTATCTGTCAGTTCCAGTTCCATAGTTTCACACGAGGTGAATGAAACCAAACCAATCATAATAACGGCTATTATTTTGTTTATTTTCATGATATAATTTTTTAATTTATTAGAACGTCAGTTTAAGACTTAATCCGTATCTCTTAGCACTTGGCCCATTAAGGTAATCAAAACCTCTACCGTTACCTACTCCTGTACCTGCAATGTTTGGATCAAAATTTGCACCATCTGGTGTGTTGTAAGCGTCATACCACAAGTTAAAACCTGAAGCAGTTAAGTCTACACTTCCAAAAGGAGTTTTATCTAATAAACTCTTAGGTAATTTGTAAGTTAAAGATACCTCTGCTAATCTCCAAACTGAAGCGTCATAAACTAACATTTCATCTGGTCCATAAAGTACATTAGTGAAATAATAAGTAGAGTTGTTTATCTGAACAGTATTAGGTGTTCCGTCTGCTTGAACACCTGGTAAGATAAATGAGTTTGCTCTATCTGCAGTTTCTTTTAATACTCCCCTACCAAGTAAAGTTGCTACTGTGTAAGTAAATATATCTCCCCCATGAACGTGGTTTACTAAGAAACTCATCGATAAGTTTTTATAAGAAATAGTGTTGCTAATGTTCATCATCCAATCTGGATTTGCATCTCCAATGATATTAATACCGTTGTCGAATTCATAACTACCCTGAGAGTTTACTATGAAGTTTCCATTGTCGTCTCTTAAGATGGCAGATCCTACGATAGTTCCAAGGTTTTCACCTACTCTGGCTAAGTTACCTCTGTCTGAGAAACCACCAAATACAATTTGATCAGTATCCTGTCCTAAATCTACTACAACAGCTTCATTTGTAGTCCAGTTTACAAAAGTATTCCAGTTAAGTCCGTTTGGATTGTTAAACCAGTCCATTCCTAAATCAATCTCAATACCTTTATTCTCTATTTCACCAATATTGGTTTGAGTAGAAGTGTACCCTGTAGAAGGATCCAAAGGTCTAGATATAATAAGGTCTTTTGTAGTCTTATTGTAGATAGAGATATCTGTAGATAATTTGTTGTTAAAGAATCTACCTTCAACTCCAAATTCTAATTCTCCAATCAATTCTGGCTTTAAGTTTGGATTTCCTAATTGAGACCCAGAAGTATTGGATATAACCATGCCACCGCTTTGATCCTGGAAACTCTGTGTGTTTAAACTCAACACAGAAGCAATTGGATAAGCACTTGGGAAGTTGGCAGAAGTACCATAACCAGCTCTTACTTTTAAGTAATTAACCATATCTGATTTTAAACCATCAAACATTGTTGTTGGAATAATAGATACACTAGCCGATGGGTAGGTAATAGAATTGTTCTCTGTTGCTAAGTTAGATACCCAGTCTTTTCTAGCTGCTACGGTTAAGTAGGCCATACTCTTATAATCTAGGGCTGCCTGACCGTATAAACCAATAATATTTCTTTTTTCAAAGTATTGGATTTCATCTTGTAACTCAAAGTTAAAGTGTCTTAATACACCAAATACTTGTTGTCCAGTTGAAGCAACACCGTTTCTGTCGTAAGTATCCGATCTTGAAGTGGCTCCTAATGTGAAGGTTAGACCCATGTCATCATTTAGTCTGTAATCTCCATTAATGGCCAAGTTGTGGTCAAAAATAGTTTTTACGTTATTCCATGTGTCATATACTCCATTTTGATTAGAAACAGACCCTGTTTTACCCCCTTTGTTTGAGTAGTTAGTGTTGTTCTCGTTATATACGTCAATACCATAACGGTAAGAAGCGTTTAAGTTGTCACTAATTTCATAATTTAGAGATGCACCTCCAAATACCCTGTTAACTTTTTGGATGGTGGCGGCGTTTGCTACCGTCCATAATGGGTTTTGAATAGAGTTGTTCTGTCTGTAATAAATAGACTCTCCTGTTACTGGATTTTGAAATGGCTGACCCATTAAATCTACAGATCTTGGAGTGTAAAAAATATTTGCAAAAATAGAAGCACCATCTCCAGCAACGTTTGAACCGTAACCTGCCGCAACTGGCGGAGATCTAAACTTTGTTCCTGTGTAGTTTAAGGTACCGTTTACGGAGAATTTATTACTCAATTTTGCATTACCACCAAAACTTAATGTATTTCTAGATAATTTGTTTCCAGGCGTAAACCCTTCATCAGTTAAATTACCATAGTTTACATTATAAGACACTGCTCCGTCAGAACTGGCACCTCTAATGTTTAAGTTGTGGTTGGTTACTTGTCCTTTGTTAAAAAAGTTTTCTACTGATCTGTAAGGCTTCCATTCTTGTAAAGCATCAGGAGCAATTCCTAATGCATCTAATACTGCAGGAATTCCTGTAGTTGCAGAAGCTGTTGTGTAAGGATGTCTTAAGAAACCAGGGGTTCCTGAAGTAGTACCGTTGATTGCGGATTGGTTACCCCAACCATCTACACCCTCTTGTCTGAAAGCCGGCCCCCAGTTAGAGAAGAACCATCCGAAGTTTTGGTCAAAACCTCCACCATAGTCGTTTTGATATTCTGGCATAGAAGCCATTTCGTTAACGAATACAGAGGAGTTTACAGTAATTTCCGTTTTTCTTGGTCCACCAGCACCAGCTTTACCCGCTTTGGTGGTAATGAGGATAACCCCATTTCTACCTTGAGTACCGTATAGTGTAGAAGCCGCTAAACCTTTAAGTACACTTACGCTTTCAATATTGTTTGGATCAATATCTACGAAACGTGAAGAACCATTGTTTCCATCTACGAAGTCTCCTTGGTTGTTAGTCTCCGTAGAAAAAGGAATTCCATCTACAATAAACAACGGCTGGTTGTCTTGTGAGAAAGAGTTCATACCACGAATCATAATAGAAGTACCTGATCCTGATAAACCGGACTGGTTAGTAATGTTTACCCCAGAAGCTTTACCTGCAAGTACCCTACCGATGTCTCCATCTGCACGTTGCTCTAATTGTGATTGGTCTACTTCAGATACCGCATAACCTAAGGCTTTTTTCTCACGCTTTATACCTAGGGAAGTAACAATTACTTCATCTAGCTGCTGAGAATCAGTTTCTAGGGTTACATTAATTGTATTTGAAGCCCCTACTACAACTGTTTTGGCTACGTAGCCAATAAAGCTGAAAGAAAGGGTTTCTCCTTCATTTGCAAAGATGGTGTAATTCCCATCAAAATCTGTGGAAACACCATTTGTTGTACCTTGAACAATTACGGTGGCGCCTGGAAGAGGAATTCCATCCCCATCAGAAACCGTACCTGAAATTGTCTTTTCTTGTGCGAACAGAAGCTGCACAGCAAACACTAAGGCTAGTGTTAAAATTCCATTTAGTTTTGTTTTCATTGTTAGTTAATTTGAATTAGCAAACGTAAAAATCTTAATTTAATGTTAACTAAACAAATTATTTAGGGTTAATTTTTATTAAATCGTATCATTTTAATAATTGCATTGATTATTTGTAGTCAAAAGTCTTTATTCTTTGACAGTTATTTAATTTTTGAACATTTCTTTAATGTTAATTTTTTCACACAAAAAAAAGCCTTGTCATGTATGACAAGGCTTTTTTTGAAAAACATAGGTTTTTTTATTCTTTTTCTAGGGCAGTGAATACAACTTTTAAAATCTCCATGTCATTACCTTTTATGTTTAATAACTTTTTAGCATCACTCTTATTTTTAAATAATTTTTTTAAACTTCCTTTAGATGTGTTAAGGTATTTAGGAGTTTCTCCTCCTTTGGAGAAATAAAAAACCTGACTGTCCACAAACCTTGGAGGGAAAGATCTTTCTAAAGAGGTTCGTGCAGCTTGTTGTTTCATGAAAACCTTGGTTTGGTTCAAGTAAACATTATATTTTTCTCCTTCAAATACTGTTTGTAGGTAGCCTATTTCTGGATTCCCACTGGATTTACTTATGAAAGGAAGAAGTTTGAAAGTGACACCTTCTACTTCACAATAAACTTTATTTTCTTTTATTAAAATTTGATCTGAAGCGTATTGATATGGAGAGATGGCCATTTCTAATTCATCTGTGTAAGCATTGTGTCTTATATAGATATTTTTACCTTCCTCGAACTTTCCTCCGTAATATACTTTGGCTAGTTTGAATTCCTCTACAAAATAGGGTGTTCCTTTAATGTCCTTAACGCTGAGCATTTTTTTTGGCCTACTAGATAAGTTTGTGAAAAAATCTACAGCTGCAGCATCTGTTTGTCCCCAGCCCAATCCTTGGCTTGCGGCTCCTGCTCTTCCATTAAATCCTGACTGAGAATAAGCTAGCGAACCTATCGCCAATGAGAAAATTATAAGTGTTTTTTTCATTTTCATTTTTTATTGTTTTCAAAATTAACACAATTTATTGAATTGGCATTTTTTTAATTTAATATCATCAGCGCATCGGCCGAAGGCCAAAAAAAATTCATTACCTTATTATATATACTATATTATATAAACTATTGAAATTCACAAATGTTTATGAAAATTATAAATCATTGATTTTGAGAAAAAAAATGAAATTTTTTTAAAGCGTCATTTGATTATCAATAATTAATTCCTACATTTGCCAGCCCTTAAAAAGGGGTAATAGTTATTTATATACATTATATATGCCAACAATTTCACAATTAGTACGAACAGGAAGAGCCACAATTACTAAGAAGAGTAAATCGGCTGCTTTGGAATCGTGTCCTCAAAGAAGAGGGGTATGTACGCGTGTTTACACCACTACACCTAAGAAACCAAACTCTGCAATGCGTAAAGTAGCAAGGGTAAGGTTAACGAACGGTAAGGAAGTGAATGCCTACATCCCTGGAGAAGGTCACAATTTACAAGAGCACTCGATAGTATTAGTAAGGGGCGGAAGGGTTAAAGATTTGCCAGGAGTTAGGTATCACATTGTAAGGGGAGCCTTAGACACCGCTGGTGTTGCAGGAAGAACACAACGTAGATCTAAATACGGAGCGAAAAGACCTAAGAAAGCGTAAGACAGTTTAAAGAGAAATCATGAGAAAAAAACAGGCCAAAAAAAGACCTTTATTACCGGATCCTAAATTTAACGATCAGTTGGTAACCCGTTTCGTCAATATGATGATGTGGGATGGTAAGAAATCCATTGCCTTTAAAGTATTTTACGACGCTATTGCGATTGTAGAAGAAAAAAAGACTGATGAAGAAAAAGCTGCACTAGAAGTGTGGAAAGACGCCCTTTCTAACATCATGCCTCACGTAGAGGTTAGGTCTAGAAGAGTTGGTGGAGCCACTTTCCAGATCCCTATGCAAATCCGTCCAGACCGTAAAATTTCTACGGCCATTAAATGGATGATTAGTTATGCGCGTAAAAGAAACGAAAAATCAATGGCCCAACGTTTGGCGTCTGAGATTTTAGCTGCTGCCAAAGAAGAAGGTGCTGCTGTTAAAAAGCGTGTAGATACTCATAAAATGGCAGAAGCCAATAAAGCATTCTCTCACTTTAGATTCTAATCAACCATGGCAAGAGATTTAAAATATACAAGAAATATTGGAATTGCAGCGCATATTGACGCTGGTAAAACCACCACCACTGAACGTATTCTTTTCTATACAGGGGTGAGTCATAAAATTGGTGAGGTGCACGATGGTGCAGCTACTATGGACTGGATGGAGCAAGAGCAAGAGCGTGGTATTACCATTACTTCTGCTGCAACCACTTGTTCTTGGAGTTTTCCTACTGAAAACGGCGCTACTTTACCAGAGACACTACCTTATCACTTTAACATTATTGACACTCCAGGTCACGTAGATTTTACCGTAGAGGTGAATCGTTCTTTACGTGTTTTGGATGGTTTGGTGTTCTTGTTTTCTGCAGTAGACGGTGTTGAGCCTCAATCTGAGACCAACTGGCGTTTGGCAGACAACTACAAAGTGCCACGTATTGGATTTGTAAATAAAATGGACCGTCAGGGATCTAATTTCCTTATGGTTTGTAAGCAAGTTCGCGAGATGTTAAAGTCTAATGCGGTGCCTATTGTATTACCTATTGGTGATGAGGCAGACTTTAGGGGTGTAGTAGATTTAGTAACCAATCGTGCTATTATCTGGCATGAAGACAATATGGGGGCTACTTTTGATGAAGTGCCTATTCCTGAGGATATGGTTGCTGAAGTTAAACAATACAGAGCAGAATTAATAGAAGCTGTTGCAGAATACGATGAGACTTTAATGGAGAAATTCTTCGAAGATGAAGATTCTATTACAGTAGAAGAAGTAAATGCAGCTTTAAGAGCGGCAGTAATGGATATGAGTATTATCCCTATGATCTGTGGTTCTTCATTTAAAAATAAAGGGGTTCAATTTTTGCTAGATGCTGTTTGTAGGTATTTGCCTTCTCCTCTAGATAAAGATGCTATTGTAGGTACTAACCCTGACACGGACCTTCCTATTACTAGAAAGCCAGATGTTAAGGAGCCTTTTGCTGCTTTGGCCTTTAAAATTGCTACGGATCCTTTTGTAGGACGTTTGGCATTCTTTAGAGCCTATTCTGGAAGACTAGATGCAGGTTCTTATGTGTTAAACAACCGTTCTGGTAACAAGGAACGTATCTCTAGAATTTACCAAATGCACGCTAACAAGCAAAATGCCATTGATTATATTGAGGCAGGAGATATTGGAGCAGCGGTTGGATTTAAAGATATTAAGACTGGAGACACTTTGTCTGCTGAGAAATCACCAATTATTTTGGAGAGTATGGATTTCCCAGATCCAGTTATTGGTATTGCTGTGGAGCCTAAAACAAAAGCAGATGTAGATAAATTGGGTATGGCTTTGGCTAAATTGGCTGAAGAAGATCCAACCTTCCAAGTGAAAACAGATGAGGCTTCTGGCCAAACCATTATCTCTGGAATGGGTGAGTTGCACTTAGATATTATTTGTGACCGTTTAAAAAGAGAATTTAAGGTAGACGTTAATCAAGGACAACCTCAGGTGGAGTACAAAGAAGCTTTTACAGCTGCTGCAGACCACAGAGAGGTGTACAAGAAGCAGTCTGGTGGTAGAGGTAAATTCGCAGACATTGTGTTTACGATTGAGCCAGCACCGGAAGCTAAGGCGGGTCTTGAGTTTGAGAACAAAATTAAAGGAGGTAATGTTCCTAAGGAATTTATTCCTGCGATAGAAAAAGGTTTTAAAGAAGCTATGAAAAACGGTCCTTTGGCTGGTTTCGAAATGGATTCTATGAAAGTGACTATCAAGGATGGTTCTTTCCACCCGGTGGATTCAGATGCACTATCTTTTGAATTGGCAGCTAAAATGGGTTACAAAGCGGCAGCAAAAGCAGCACGTGCAGTAATTCTTGAGCCAATTATGAAACTAGAAGTATTGACTCCTGAAGAAAACATGGGAGATATTGTAGGAGATTTAAACAGACGTAGAGGACAGGTGACTAACATGGACGACAGAGCTGGGGCTAAAGTGATTAAAGCTACGGTGCCACTTTCTGAGATGTTCGGTTATGTAACAGCACTTAGAACTATGTCTTCTGGTAGAGCCACTTCTACTATGGAATTTGACCACTACGAAGAGACTCCTTCTAATATTTCAGAAGAAGTAATCAAAAAAGCTAAAGGTATAACTGCATAATTAAGTACGATGAGCCAAAAAATTAGAATTAAACTTAAATCCTACGACTTTAACTTGGTAGACAAGTCTGCTGAGAAGATCGTAAAGACGGTAAAGACTACTGGCGCAGTGGTTACTGGCCCAATACCTTTGCCAACTCATAAGAAAATATTCACAGTTTTGCGTAGCCCGCACGTGAATAAAAAATCTAGAGAGCAGTTTCAATTGAGTTCTTACAAAAGACTCCTTGATATTTACTCTTCATCTTCTAAAACCATTGACGCTCTAATGAAATTAGAGTTGCCTTCTGGAGTAGAAGTAGAGATTAAAGTGTGATAATTGGCCTTAGGCCAATAACACGGGGATGGTATCTCCATTACATGTCCTGCGCTTCGTGCAAGGGAAAAACGGAAAAAAAATAATCAGGGTTGAATTATTTTTGACCCTGTTTTTTTAGGGATGCGTCCCAAAAATAGATTGAATATAAATTAATTAAATACTAAT
>Ga0209653_1003399_pt1 | contig 10905 bp, 8 predicted proteins | sample SaaInl6LU_22_DNA_FD_184644 | JGI IMG/M metagenome (GOLD analysis project Ga0209653, IMG submission 184644) | Marine microbial communities from expanding oxygen minimum zones in the Saanich Inlet - ESP_116LU_22_DNA (SPAdes) (version 2) | ecosystem: Environmental > Aquatic > Marine > Intertidal... | reverse complement strand
TGTAATTCCGACTTTGTTAAATCGTCATATGATTTGAATCTCCACTCAATATACATTAGGTAAATGTAGAAAAAAAATAAATTCTCAAAAATATTTTAGGTAAAGCTAAAAATAATACGAAATAAAATATTTACATTTGCGAAATGACTACTTTAGCAGAAGAAAATTATTTAAAAGCAATATTAAAATTATCCAATTATAAATTGGAAAATGTGTCAACCAATGCTATTGCCAAAGAGCTAAACACCAAAGCATCGTCGGTTACTGAAATGATTAAAAAATTAACCGACAAAAAGCTAGTCAATTATCAAAAATACAAAGGAGTTTATCTCAGTGAGAACGGTTATAAAACAGCCATTGACATTGTGAGAAAACATCGTCTTTGGGAGTGTTTTTTAGTCAGTAAACTTGAATTCGATTGGGATGAAGTCCATGACGTTGCTGAACAACTTGAACACATTAAATCATCAAAACTAATCAACTCCCTTGATTCATTTTTAGGAAAACCTAAAATAGACCCTCACGGGGAACCCATTCCAGACATAAATGGCTTGTTTCCAAAATCTGATGCTTTACCATTGATTCAATTCCCAGAACATTCAAAAGGGGAAATTGTTGGCGTTACCAACGATAACCCTTCATTGTTAAAGTATTTGAATTCACTTTCAATTACCATTGGAAGCACATTACTCATCTCTAGAAAAATAGAATTTGACAATTCTCTAGAAATACAAGTTAATAACTCCAAAAGCCACATTAGTCATGAAGTGGCAAAAACGCTTTTAATTAAAGAATTATGATAAATGAATTTTATAGTTGGTTTGTAATTCAACACCCCATTCTTCAAGCTTTACTAGCAGGGCTTTTTACATGGGGACTAACAGCCGCTGGAGCTGCATTGGTTGTGTTTTTTAATAAGTCAAACAGAAAATTACTAGACACCTCATTAGGCTTTACAGGAGGCGTTATGATTGCAGCCAGTTTTTGGTCGTTATTATCACCAGCAATCAGCTATGTTGAAATGCAAAACGAGATGGGCACCTCCAACCTACCCTCCTGGTTCCCTCCAGCTGTAGGCTTTTTTATGGGTGCTTTATTTTTATACTCCCTAGATAAAATCATTCCACACTTACACTTATTTAAAAAAGTAGAAGAAGCTGAGGGCTATCCTACAAAATGGAAAAAAACCATTCTTTTGGTATTAGCTATTGCCCTACACAACATCCCTGAAGGATTAGCTGTTGGCGTTGCTTTTGGCGCAATTGCGCATGGTATTCCTGGTTTTGAAATTGGTGCTGCTATAGCGCTGGCAATCGGAATTGGAATTCAGAATTTTCCTGAGGGATTTGCTGTTTCTATACCCTTAAGGCGACAAGGTGTTAGTCGATGGAAAAGCTGGAAATGGGGTCAGCTTTCTGCTATCGTTGAGCCAATATTTGCAGTTATCGGAGCTGTTGCTGTAATGTACACCTTACCAATCCTTCCATACGCCCTAGCATTTGCTGCTGGAGCAATGATTTTTATTGTAGTGGAAGAAGTTATCCCTGAAAGTCAAAGTGGTGGTAATACTGACTTGGCTACTATGGGCTTAATTGCCGGATTTATAGTGATGATGATACTGGATGTATCGCTAGGATAAAATCCGTAACTTCGCCTTCTTATGAAATCGGTGAATATCCAAAATAAAAAAGCACGTTTCGAGTACGAATTACTGGATAAATACGTGGCAGGCTTGCAACTTACAGGAACGGAAATAAAATCCATTCGTGAAAGCAAAGCTACTATTACCGATTCCTTTTGTTCATTTAAAGCTGATGAACTCTTTATTACAGGCATGCATATTGAAGAATATGCCTTTGGAAACTATTCCAATCACCTACCAAAACGCGAAAGAAAACTTTTACTAAATCGTCAAGAATTAGAAAAAATTCAAAAGAAAATGAAAGATGTAGGGCTCACCATTGTTCCACTTCGATTATTCTTAAGCGAGAAAGGCTGGGCAAAACTAGAAATTGCTGTAGCTAAAGGTAAAAAGCTACACGACAAACGTAACACCCTAAAAGACAGGGATGTACAAAGAGATATAGACAGAGCTAAAAAATAAAAAAAGCCCCTCAAAAAGAGGGGCTTCACTAACTAAAGAAATTAATAAGAGTTTACTTATCTTCCTTTACTTCTTCAAAGTCTACGTCTGTAACATCATCGGCACCACCACCCTCAGCGTTTGGCTGAGCAGCACCATCGGCACCTTGTTGCTCTTGAGTAGCTTTATACATTTCTTCAGAAGCAGCAGTCCAAGCAGTATTGATAGTTTCCATAGCGGCATCAATTGCGGCTAGATCTTTGCTTTCATGCGCTTTTTTCAAACCTTCCAAAGCATCTTCAATAGGCTTTTTCTTATCCTCTGATAACTTTTCGCCATACTCTTTAAGTTGCTTTTCAGTTTGGAAAATCATAGCATCAGCAGCATTGACTTTTTCAACTTGCTCTTTTGCTTGCTTATCGGCATCGGCATTGGCTTCAGCTTCTTTCTTCATTCTTTCAATTTCTTCATCTGAAAGTCCTGAAGACGCTTCAATTTTAATGTTTTGCTCCTTACCTGTTGCTTTGTCTTTAGCAGACACGTTTAAGATTCCGTTTGCATCGATATCAAAAGTCACCTCAATCTGAGGTACTCCTCGTGGTGCTGGCGGAATATCAGATAATTGAAAACGTCCGATAGTTTTATTATCCGCAGACATTGGTCTTTCACCTTGTAAAACATGAATATCAACCGCAGGTTGGTTATCCGCCGCCGTAGAAAACACTTCTGATTTCTTTGTTGGAATAGTGGTGTTAGACTCAATAAGTTTTGTCATCACGCCACCCATAGTTTCAATCCCTAAAGACAATGGCGTTACGTCAAGTAATAAAACGTCTTTTACATCACCTGTAAGTACTCCACCTTGAATGGCTGCACCAATAGCTACAACTTCGTCAGGATTTACTCCTTTAGATGGTTCTTTACCAAAGAAATCCTTGACGATATTTTGAATCGCTGGAATTCGTGTTGAACCACCAACCAAAATTACTTCGTCAATATCGCTAGCTGACATTCCCGCATCTTTTAAAGCTTGTTTGCATGGCTCTATTGTTGCCTGAATCAATTGATCAGCTAATTTTTCAAATTGAGCTTTTGATAATGTTCTAACCAAGTGCTTAGGACCTGAAGCCGTTGCTGTAATATATGGCAAATTGATTTCTGTTTGAGAACTTGAAGACAGCTCAACTTTAGCTTTTTCAGCAGCTTCTTTTAAACGCTGTAAAGCCATTGGGTCTTGTCTTAAATCAATGTTTTCATCAGATTTAAATTCTTCCGCCATCCAGTCAATCAATACTTGGTCAAAATCGTCACCACCTAGATGTGTGTCACCATTGGTTGATTTTACTTCAAATACGCCATCACCAAGCTCAAGAACAGAGATATCAAAGGTACCACCACCCAAATCAAAGACAGCAATAGTTCTATCTTTATCAGACTTGTCAAGTCCATAAGCAAGTGCAGCAGCAGTAGGCTCGTTAATGATACGGCTTACTTTCAATCCTGCCACTTCGCCAGCTTCTTTTGTAGCCTGACGTTGTGCATCATTAAAATAAGCTGGTACAGTTACTACCGCTTCCTTTACTTCTTGACCAAGATAATCTTCAGCCGTTTTCTTCATTTTTTGAAGTATCATCGCCGAGATTTCTTGCGGGGTATACTTTCTGTCATCTATTTGAACTCTTGGGGTGTCATTATCGCCCTTCACGACTTTGTAAGGCACTCGCCCTGCTTCTTTCTGCACTTTTGAGAATGATTCTCCCATAAATCGCTTGATGGAAGCGATTGTTTTTTCTGGATTAGTAATAGCCTGTCTTTTAGCAGGGTCTCCTACTTTTCTTTCGCCACCTTCTACGAAAGCAACGATTGAAGGTGTTGTTCTTTTACCTTCGCTATTAGGAATTACTACTGGCTCATTTCCTTCCATTACAGAAACGCATGAGTTGGTAGTTCCTAAATCAATTCCAATAATTTTGCTCATTGTATATAATTTTAATGTTTTAGCGTGTTTCGCTTTTACTTATACACAAAGTTCATGCCAACATCAAAACAGATGACATAAGTTCAGAAAACAAAGACAGAATGACAGATTTAGGGTTCTAAAAAGTTCAACTGATTGGTTAATTCACCATTCGATAGCTCTATTAAAGAATTGACATCGAGGTATTTACCAGTTTGCTGGGCATGAAGCCTAGAAGAGAACACCCCTTTTCCGTTTTCGATATTGGTAAAAGTGGGTGGATCCTGAAAGATTAAGGACGGTAGGTTATTTATTTCAATATACTGTGCAACATCAACTCCGCCAACAAGAAATAGAAAATCGATACCTCCTTGCCAGTAGTCATATTCTACAAAGCCATCTTCTAAGAATTTAGCGTTAATACGCTGAATGTTTATTTCCTCAGATAAAGTGTTTTTAACAAAAAAGTAAAAACTTTCTCCTGTTATGTAAAGCTCCATGTCACTACCACCAGAGGAATTACTAGAATACATTTGAGAGTATGACTTATCAATAAACTTACGTACCACTTCGCCAGTAGTAACGTTACGCTCATAATAGTAAAACCTTAAATACGGCCTATAAATTTTCCCGTTTCTAGATGAAGACCATTGTAGTCTATGGTTTCTATATTCGTTGTTTTTGAAAAATTTAATCTCATCAGTAAAGCCTCGATTAATTTCTAAAGGTTCTATCAAAGCCGTTTTTGAACGCGCCTCATAACCACTCTCAATATTGTGAATGTACAAATGATACACTAAGGATTCATCAAGGGGTTCAGCAGTAACATACTCTACAGAATATTCCGTTGAGAAAATAGTGTCGAAACCCGTTGAAAATCTATTATTTGATAAGTTATACTCTAGCGTTATTGTTTGGATTGTATCGTAATCAGAATTTACACCGTACAATAAGACGTCTAATTGTCCTTCGGCATAATAAAACGAATCTGGCTCTTGCGCCATAGTGTAAGCACTTTCTTGGCCCAAAAACGCTTTATAAATTACTACCTTCTGAGTGTCGACTGTTTGATCTAGTAAACCATATACAATTGCAGTTTCTTTCCATGGTGCATTAACCTCAAAATCGGTTTCACAAGCTGATAAGATTGCCATTACTAAAAAAAATAGTAAATAACTTTTTTTCATAAGTGCAAATTTATACTTTTAATTCCAAATAACACTTAGTACATTTGTGCACACAACGTAATATTTTGCTATGAAAAAATTAATTAACTTATTGGTAGGTTTGGTCTTATCTTTTTCCGCCTATACTCAATCCATTTCTTTGTCATCTTTCGAAGACGAAGTATTTTCCGAAAGCTTCAACGCTGAAAGCGACGCTTTTCTTTCTATTGTAGATAAAGAGAATTATATCGTTATCGACGAAGGTGATTTATACTTGAATAGGAACAATCAGAATACAGATTTTATTACCCTATCTAAAAATATAGATTTACCAAAAGCATACAGGATAAAAACAGCCATAAAAATGGGCCCATCACTGAAAAGAGACTCCTATTCTGGGATAATTATCAATATGTCTGATGACAATTCTGAATGTCTCGGAATTGAAATTAATGGCAAAAAGGAATATCGTGTCAGAAAAATAATGTCACAAACATCAAAATTTTTGAGTGGCTCAGAGGAAGACATGGGGTGGGTGAAAAATAAGATTGTTAATGATAATTCTGTGTATAATTTCATTGATGTTATCTACACCAATTCATCTTATAGTATCTTCATAAATAATAATTTAGCAGCTACTTATGAAGTTCCTGAACTAAAAGTTGGCAAATTTGGCTTTTTAGTAGGGCCGAACGCACAGTCAAGAATTGACTTCGTTACGATTTTAAAGAAGAGTACAGACAAATCTTCTGATAAGTTTAAAGTCCTCGAAAGTAAAATCGACAAATTAAATTCTAACTCCAAAAAACTTTCCAGATTAGAAAAGGAATATAAACTCGAGGTAGAAAACAACTCCTCTGTAATTGCTGAAAAAACAAAACAGATTTCTGAATTAGAACAAGAAAAAGTAGAGCTGATTAAAAATAGAGATAGGGTAATAAATGATCAATCAAAGAAGATTTACTCTCTAGAAACTGAAAATAAGTTGTTGAAAGAAAATCAAACTAAAAGCATAGCTGAAAAGACAAAAACCATAACTGAACTAGAGAAGAAGAATTCATTACTTACTCAAGAGAATCTGAAAATCAAAGAACTCGAAACTCAAAATTCAACTTTAAGAAATAAACTAGACAATTACTCCGACTTACAAAAAGAGAATACTGCAATCAATCAAAAATTACTGCAGTACAAAAATGTTTCTGAACAGAATAATACCCTTAAAAGCGATTTACAGAAAAAAACACAAGCGTCTTTAACTGCAAAAAGTGAAATTAATAGCTTAACAAAATCACTTAATGAAACAAAAAGTGAATTGGCAGCCAAAACAGCTTCTAATGCAGAACTATCTAAAAGTAAAAGCACTATTCAAAGTGAATTAAACAAGCTTAAAAGTCAAAACACTTCCTTGAATCAAAAAGTTAAGCAACTTGATACTGCAAATAAAAATTCGGATGAACTGAGCAAAAAAGTCACTCAACTTAGTGCAGCGCTCACTTCGACAAAAAATGAACTCGAAGAACAGAAAAAAAATTCACTTAGATTACAAAATGAAAATGGTAAATTAAGTAAATCTCTCGCTATTACAAATAGCAAACTCAGTGAATCCTCACAATTGAAAAATGATTTAAATGATTTTAAAAATGGCTTTATCGAAATGGAAAGTGCCAATTCTGTTTTAAACAATAAGATAGCGACTTTAAACTCAAAGGTAACCACTTTAAATTCTGAACTTAGCAAATATAAAAACATCGAAAAGGAGTTTGAACAAAATCAACTTCTACTAGATAAAACAAATGCTAGTCTAGCTAAAAAGACAAAACAGTTAAACGACTTAGAAAAACAAGTAGTATCTATTCAAGAACTGAACGGTCAAATTGCAACTCTAAGCAATAAAGTTCAGCAACAAAACACTAAAATCAAAACTAACGAAGATGAAATTGCTTCTCTAACACAAAAGCTAAAAAGCGCAGAGGAAGAAAGAGGAAAAGCTTTACTTGAAAATAAAACCGTAAAAGTTCAAATAGAACGTCAGAAGTTGATAGCCTCGCAGTTTGCTGAATCGTATCAGCTCGAAAAAGAAAAAAATAAGCAGTACCAAAATGAAATTCTAAACTTCAATTTGGGAGAAATTAGTTCTAAAAGTAATGATAGTATAATTTATAGAGTACAATTAGGTATATTTGATGACTTAATTGATATTGAAGGATTAGAAGACGTATCCACCATTTATACTAAAAACCAACAGATCATTTATATCTCTGGTAAGTTCAATAATTTTAGTTCAGCAAGAACATATTTAGTTAAAATGCGTGAAAAAGGGTTCGAAGATTCCTTCATCGTAAAATTTTAACAATGTCAGTTCATAAGAAAGTTTATAAAAAAATAACGACTCACTCTCTTCTTGAAATGAAACAAAACAAGGAGAAGATTTCTATGCTCACTGCTTACGATTACACCCTTGCGAAAATTGTAGACTCAGGTGGAGTAGATGTAATATTAGTAGGCGATTCAGCTTCTAACGTAATGGCTGGTCATGAAACCACCCTACCCATTACACTTGACCAAATGATATACCATACCGCATCCGTTGTCAGAGCAGTTGACAGAGCGTTAATTGTTGCCGACATGCCCTTTGGTAGCTATCAAGGAAACTCCAAAGAAGCTCTAAATTCTGCCATTAAGATAATGAAAGAGTCTGGAGCTCATTCAGTCAAATTAGAAGGTGGCAAAGAGATTATTGAGTCCATTGAACGTATTTTAACGGCTGGGATTCCTGTTATGGGACACCTTGGACTAACACCCCAATCCATTTATAAATTTGGAACATATACCGTCAGAGCTAAAGAAGAAGCTGAAGCAAAAAAACTCATTGAAGACGCTCTACTTCTTGAGGAAGCTGGTTGCTTTGCTTTAGTTTTAGAGAAAATACCTTCAAAACTAGCTTCAGAAGTTGCGAAAAAACTAACTATACCAGTAATTGGTATTGGCGCTGGTAATGAGGTTGACGGACAGGTATTAGTACTTCATGACATGATTGGAATGACTCATGAGTTTAGTCCTCGTTTTCTAAGGCGTTATTTGAATTTATACCAAGACATTCAATCAGCTGTTGGTCAATACGTCTCTGATGTCAAGTCAAAAGATTTTCCTAACGAAAAAGAACAGTATTAATGATTGAGGTCCTTTATGAGGATAATCATATCATTGCGGTCAATAAAAAGCCCTCAGACATTGTTCAGGGCGATAAGACTGGCGATAAACCCTTGCCTGAATTTGTAAAAGATTTTCTAAAGAAAAAATACAATAAACCTGGCGATGTATTTCTTGGTGTAGTTCACCGACTTGATAGACCTGTAAGTGGTGTGGTTTTATTTGCCAAAACCAGTAAATCTTTAAGTAGGTTGAACAATATGTTCAAAGAAAAAACCATTCAAAAAACGTACTGGGCAATTGTAAAAAACAAACCCAAACACCCTTCAGCCACACTTATCCATTACCTAAAGAAAAACTCAGCTAAAAATAAATCTACTGCTTTTGAGCGCCAAGAAAATGGCAGTTTACTGTCTGAGTTAAGCTATACATTTTTGAAATCTCTGGATAATTATCATTTAATAGAAGTGTATCCTAAAACGGGCAGACATCATCAAATTAGGGTGCAATTATCTAAAATTGGCTCCCCTATTAAAGGAGACATCAAATACGGATTTAATAGAACGAATAAAGACGCAAGTATACACTTACATGCTCGTAAAATTGAATTTATTCATCCTGTAAAAAAAGAAGCCATAAGTATTACTGCCCCTACTCCTAAAGACAGCATTTGGAAAGAATGCGAAAAAAATTAGCTTGGGTCAACATCAATGGTAAACCTTACAGATGTATAGTCGGGCAGTTTGTTCAAGGATTCAACTAAGTCTAACAGGTGTTTTTTAGACTTGTTTAAAGATAAGTTTTTACCTATTTTCAGTACGATATTTTTCAGATATCGATTTTTTACTCGAGAAACTACGGGGTATTCTGGACCTAAAACAGAATTACCAAATGCTTCCCGCAAATGAATTGCTAACTCTCTTGCTGCTTTATTTGTTAATTGATAATCTTTGTGCGAAATAGTAATTGAAATAAGCTTACAAAAAGGCGGATAATTGAATACCTCTCTCTCGGCAATTTCTGCCTCATACATCGACTTGTAATCATTATTCTTTACAGATTTGATTATTTCATGTTCGGCTGAATATGTTTGAACCACTACCTTACCTTGCTTTGACTTTCTACCTGAACGTCCAGAAACTTGTGCCATGAGCTGGTACGAACGTTCATGCGATCTAAAGTCTGGATAATTAAGTAAACTATCGGCATTGACTATACCCACCAAAGAAACGTTGTTAAAATCAAGTCCTTTAGTAATCATCTGGGTACCAATTAGAATATCAATATTTGAATTTTCAAAATCATGAATAATACCATCGTAAGCATGTTTCTTTCTAGTAGTATCTAAATCCAACCGCTTTATTATTGCATCAGGAAAAAATGGTTGTAATTCCTCTTCTATCTTTTCAGTGCCATAACCTTTAATCATTACCTCTAAGCTACCACACGGCTTGCACTTTTTCACTGGCTGTTCAGAATAGCCACAATAGTGGCATTTTAATACTTCTTGATGCTTGTGATAAGTAAGACTTACATCACACGAAACGCATTTGGCTGTCCATCCGCAGGATTTACACTCGCTTACAGGCGCAAACCCCCTCCTATTTTGAAACAGTATGACTTGCTCATTTTTAGATAAGGCTACTTCTATAGATTGTAATAACTTTGGAGAAAAAGCACCCTTCATTTGCTTTCTGTGCGTAACGTATTTAATGTCTTCAATTTCAATCTCAGGCATTTTAACTCCTCCATAGCGTTCGTTTAATTCTACTAAACCATACTTACCCAAAAGTGCGTTATAATAACTTTCTATTGAAGGAGTTGCTGAAGCTAAAAGTACTTTAGCATTTAATAATTGCCCATATTTTATAACAGTATCTCTTGCATTATATCTAGGAGAAGGCTGCTGTTGCTTAAAGGTATTTTCATGTTCTTCATCAACAATAATAAGACCTAAATTATTAAAAGGTAAAAAAATCGATGAACGAGTACCTAGAACTATTGGAAAGCGACGACCGTGTTGTACTTCATTCCAAATTTCAGCACGTTCATTGTTATTGAATTTAGAATGGTAAACGCCTACCAAGTCACCAAAGTGCTTTCGCAAACGATTAATGATTTGTGTTGTTAATGCAATTTCTGGTAAAAGGTATAAAACCTGTTGGCCTTTTTCTATAACTTCTCTTATAAGTTTAATATAAACTTCTGTCTTTCCACTAGATGTAACACCATGTAATAAGGAGACGTCTTTATCCTCAAAATCAGCTTTAATTTGAGTCAAGGCATGTTCTTGTACTGGACTTAAATCAAAGGAAATCAATTCATCCGAAGAAAAGTGTTCAAGCCGCGACGTTTCTTCTTCAAATATTTCGAATATTCCCTTCTCGACTAAAGCATTTAAGCTTTGATGTGTGGCCGATGCAGATTTTAATATATGACTAACAGCTACAGCGTCTGTTCCTAATTCCTCACCTAATTTTATAAAATGATCGACTATTAACTTTTGTTTTTTGGCATTTTTTAAAGCCAATTCATTAATACCTTCGTCT
>Ga0209653_1003392_pt1 | contig 10916 bp, 31 predicted proteins | sample SaaInl6LU_22_DNA_FD_184644 | JGI IMG/M metagenome (GOLD analysis project Ga0209653, IMG submission 184644) | Marine microbial communities from expanding oxygen minimum zones in the Saanich Inlet - ESP_116LU_22_DNA (SPAdes) (version 2) | ecosystem: Environmental > Aquatic > Marine > Intertidal... | reverse complement strand
AAATATGTAACTTGTTGTTGGGTATGAAAGAAATGTACCAAATAAAGTTCGAGAAGTGTATCTTTGATTTTGAGGATGTTTGTAAAGAATATCATAGTCGTAACAAACGACATGACCATGAGACTGGTGAAGATTGGCCAGACGAAGATCGTATGGATATCATAGGTCAAAACGGAAATGATGGTGATCATTATGAAAAGATCTATTGCGACTTTCTAGCAAATAACTGTTGACATTCCCTTCGTTTGCTTGTATAATACATGTATAGAATGAAGAAAAGGAAAAAATTATGAAAAATATTACATTTACCCGTCGTGTTATCAGAGTAGAAGAAGTGTTAGAATACGTAGAGCTTGAACTCGAAGAAGATGAGCGTTGGCTTGAAATGGACAAAGGTGTGACAATCGACAAAGTAAGTGCTTGGGCGAGAAGTGACAACCAAGACGATCAGGAAAAGTTATGTGACTTTATCTGGGTAAACCAGCGCTACGGCAATATTGTAGATTGTGAAGATCTTGACTGTCATGACATTCAAGTAGAGGAAATCTTTGATATTGCAGAGGCGGATGACTAATGCAAGAATTAATAACCGTAGCGGGGTTGTATGCAATCTTCACTACCGCAGACCTTTGGAGTACCTATCTCAAGAAAGATAGCGAACGCTTAGTGTACTTTCTAGGCGCACAAATGGGTACAGTCTTTTACACGACTATCATGTTCATACTTATGTTAGTATTAAGAGAGCTGAGATAAAATAATTGTTGACATTCCCTTCAAATGGGAGTATAATATACATATAGAAATGAGGAGAATCATCTATGATTTCACACACAAACACGAGTCCTGCCGAGTACTTTGAGTATTTTTGCAAAGATAAAGTAGCAGTCGAAAAATACGAAAAAGTATTAGAAGATGTACTGTATTACCAAGAAGAAGTTGAGATTGCTCGCTTTCAGCTTGAGTGTTCAGAAGAACGTGTGTATAAGTTCGAAAGACTTATAGAAACTCTAGAAGATTCCCTCAATCCTAAAAACTTTAAGAAACTACAAGAAGCAATCAACGATATAGGAATCGAAGTATGAATGATAGATACACTAGCCTAAATGACTTTATTCGCAATGCAAGTGAGTTTAAGAAACAGCAGTTCTTTGAGAGAATAATCTACCAATCCTTTCAGGAACAGCGTAAGATTCTCGAAAAATCAGAGGCTTCTAGAAATGCTGGATAAGAGTGATATGAAGTTCTGGTATCGTTATATGTATGATGAACTAAAAGAACAATCAGATGACCAAATGCGTTTTATTTATAAAGTACATAACTACGCAAAAGAAGTTGGCGACGAAAAGCTCAATCAGATGTGCGTAGATTATTATCTTATGAGAATGGAAAGGGATATGTAATGCTATGGAAACCTCAAGAACTTGCAATAATTAAAAGTGATATATCTATTGACGAAATGTGCGAAAAGCTCTCACATCGCACTCGAAAAAGTATATTGAATAAAAGATCAAAGCTGGGGTACTCAACACCTCGATGGACAGAAGATGAACGTAGAATACTTCAAGAATTTTATTCCGATGAAGGAGAAACCATAACAGAACGCCTTCCAGGAAAGACTTGGGATGGCATCCGTAGTCAAGTATACTACCTTAGGAAGAGAGGATGGAAAATATAATAGAGTTATATGTGTTTGTAACTGGAGTCATCCTTCTTGCACTTGCTGGAAGACTTTATTCTATTTATAAAAGGTATGATAAACTTATAGCAAGAAAGAAACTAACTACTGTAGTGCAATACTTAATAATATACCACTTAATGTGGGTTTACGTCGTAGCAGTGCAGTATTACAAGGATTTATAATGGGCAAGAAAAGTAGAGATAAGAATTTCAAGAAAGTAGTTCAGGGTGAGTGGACATTAGGACATTCAATCCAAGAACTACGTGAAAACGTATTTGTAGGTGACACTCCTCTAAAGGATTTAAAAGAGGAAGAGTTAGCTGCAATCTGGGAAGGTAAGATTGGTACTCATTACTTTCGACAGGCAGTAAGGCAAGAAGTAGTGCATCGAGTATCAGAATACTTTAAAGTGGGCTACGAAAAAGTAGAGAAGATCAATACGAAAAACTCTATTACTTCAGCCCTTTCATTAACTAAGAAAGATGAAATAGACGAGATCCTAGACAAATGGAAACAGCAATCGTAATTTTATTAGCAATAGTAGTAGCGTTAGGCTTAGCTATTTATAGTACAGTTAGTCGTATACTACAAAATCTTGAACTACCTCTGGAGGAAGATGATGTCAACTAAAACCTTACTAGAAGAACAAATGCACAGACTAGAAGCTAAAATTGGTGCAGATGAAGCATGGATAGAGTATGTCGATAATCAAGTACTAGAGCAAAGTGATATGACTAAAAGTATCTCTGCTCGGCTTGATGAGATCGAAGCAAAAATGGAAGACTTTGTACGCATCCTAGAAAGAGAGTTAGGTACTAGATAATGCTTTTTGTGTTAAAGGTATATAGTTCTTTTGATGGATGGGCATGTCAGGGAGTTTTCGATGACAGAGAGCTCGCTGATACCGTTGGTAGAGCAACTACACACTGGAGCTATGGTAAAGAGGATAGATCCCTCTATGCCATTGAGGAATGGGAGTTGAACCATTACATTCCTGAAATGCTAGAGCACTACATGAGTGAGATATGATCTGGAAACTGTGGGCAAAGGCACTCGGTGAAAAAGCGAGTAAAAATGATAAAGAGGCTGATAGCGTAGCGTGGATAAGAACTATTTTTATTGTGCTTACAGTTATCACAGAAATACATATTATAGCCAATGTCTGGCTAACACATTTTTAGGGAAGATAATGGGAAAACAAGCATGTGACTGGCTTTTTGCCGGTGATGATTTTGAGAATTGGGACTTTGACGGCTTTGTAGCATTTACTACAGGCGGTGAGGGTATTTTTATTGACAAAGCTATAGCGGGGTCGCCAGTACCACGAGGCTTACGCTATTATATGAGACTAGAACTGCCAGAACTACCTGGCTGGATTAACGAGGAGTAATATGTTTATTATTTATGGAACACCAAGTTGTGGGTATTGTATCCAATCGAAGAAAGTACTAGAAGCAGGTGGGCATGACTACTCCTATGTAGATCTGTCTGACACTACACCTGGAGAGCAAGCAAAACTTATGGAAATTGCGGGTAAACCTTTCAGAACTGTACCGCAGATCTTTCACAAGGCTGGATTTGGAACAGCTTCGGAAGAACTCGAGTATATTGGTGGATATACTGAGCTACAGAAAGTGTTGAATGGCGGTGTGTAGTGGAAACTGCAAATAAAAAGCCGTGGCTGAGTCCTCACGGTCAATCTTTGTGGATGGCAAAGTGGGTTATTGCAGAAAAAGCACCGTTGCTTGAAACAGACGAGTATCGCAACCACACAACCATGAAAATGTGGGTAGAAGCGTCACAAAAGATCGTAGATGCCCACAGCGCCGACCAACACGATACACAAGTCAACAAATAGTTACACATGCGGAGATACATAAGTGGATTATGAAGCAGAAGTCATTCTCATGGAAGAATGTGGGGAGTTAGTCCAAGCCCTAAGCAAAGTTTTGAGAACTGAGCAAAGACCAGGGATGGTTCTGGACATGATACAAGAGATGGCTGACGTGAGTCTGCTTATCTCCCTAGTAAAAGACAAATATGACGTTGATCAGGCTGACTTTGAGCGCAGAATGAGAGACAAAGCACACAAACTACAAAGATGGAGTGATTTATATGGCGATGCATAAGTTAGTATTCAACTACGAAATGGCACTAGAGGACGACGAGTACAATCCTGTAAAGGAAGTGGTTATTCGTTGTAATACCCTAGATCCAGAGGACATCCTGGAAGCTTTCACGGAGTTCTGCGCTTGTATGAATGTACAAATGCAAGGAGCTGTAGTAGATCCTGATGATGAACCAAACGTTCACTAAAAAGAAACCCGCTACTTAGGCGGGTTTTTTGTTTCTAAAATAAAACATCTTCAAGATTTGGAGGGAAATAGTCTGGACCTTTCAGTACCTTACCGTCTTCACGATAAAGAGGCTTACCATCTTCTCCTAGTTTACTCATATTTGAGCGATGTACCTCGTCAAAGCAATCATCGAGATCAATACCGTAGGCATGACCTGTTCCATATACCACATATAGTATGTCTGTAAGTGCATCTGCAATCTCCACAATATCATCATTATCTACAGCCGTCATTAATTCTTCTACTTCTTCATTGATAAGATCAAGTCGTAGTTCCGCAGTATTAAATTCAGCTAACTCTGGAGCAGGCTTTACTTCCTGACCAAAGGCTCTCATAAAGTTTTCAACTTTCTCGAAGTTGGTTTCAAAGTCGTTAGACATAATTTCTCCTTAATTTATGTATATATTATATGCCTTCGCACCTGAAGAGTCAACTGTTATTTTTCGAGTGACCTTCGTAAGAAATAGTTGTTGACATTCGCGAGAATTTTTGATATAATATACGAAAATAAGGAGAAAGTATGGTTTCAGTTACGAATTTAATTCTTGCCCTAGCAATAGGCATAATTGGGGTAGGATATACTAGCTACCGTATTGGTATACAGCGTGGTGCTGAGGCAACAGTTCAGCACTTAATAGATGAAGGCGTCCTGAAATTTGAGGACGAAGAAGAATAATGGAGAATATAGGTGAAAGAAAAGATCAAAGACTTTCTATACATAGTAAGTCCTGTGATAGTTTTTCTAGTATTAGTTCAGTATTCAGGTTAGGCGTTTAAGATGTACGGGGTTTTAGCGGGGATAATAATAACAATGGGTGCGGCAGGTTATTGGTACTACACCGATACGCAAGCAACTATGCAAGAGCTTCGAGACCTAAATGCAGCCTACGAATTGAAGTTTAGTACGCAAGAAGATACAATCAAAGCCTTGGAGCATGACTTCAAAACTCAGACACAAGCATTAAACGATCTTCAAGTGGCATCACAGGAAGCTCAAAGAGAAATGACACGTTATCTAGACATATTCAAGCGACATAACTTAACAAAATTAGCAGCAGCTAAGCCTGGATTAATAGAAACGCGAGTAAACAAAGGAACAAAAAATGTATTCGAAAGCATTGAAAATGATAGTCGCGACATTGACAGTCTCGATGACGGGTTGCAGCTTGCTCCCAAAGGAACCTCAGGAAATACAGATACTAACAAAACCAGTGTACAGGGAGATAGTTCAGCCAGTTCTTCCTAGAGAAATGGATCTGAAAGAACCATACTGGTATGTAGTATCTGATAAAAATTTCGAGGAGTTCCAAGAACGCGTAAAAAAGGAACAAGGCCAGTTAGTATTTGTAGCAATGACTGTGCCTGATTACGAATTGATGGCATATAATATGCAGGAAATTAAACGCTACGTAACAGAACTAAGAAGTGTGGTAGTTTACTACCGCAAAGCAACTACGGAGAAACCAGTAGATGAATCCACAAAGCAGAACTAATGTATTTGAACAGTTAAAAATAGACGAAGGTGTAGTTTATGAAATCTACGAAGATCATCTTGGCTACCCTACCTTCGGTGTAGGTCACTTAGTACTTGAGTCAGATCCAGAATATGGACAGCCTGTAGGCACTCCTGTATCAGAAGAGCGAGTAAAAGAGTGTTTTGAAAAAGACCTTGACACCGCTATTGCAGAGTGTATTGTACTCTACGGAGAAGACTACGAGACTTTTCCACCAGAAGTACAAGAGATAGTAGTAAATATGCTATTTAATCTCGGTCGTCCACGTTTATCTAAGTTTAAAAACTTTAATAAGAAATTAGTAGAACGAGATTGGGCAGGTGCAGCACCTGAAGGCCGTGACTCTATCTGGTATCGCCAGGTAGGTAATCGTGCTGAAAGACTGATGGCTCGACTAGAAGAGCTATAAATAAGTCTTGACTTTAGTTGCCTACTCCTGTATAATATGTATTATTCAATGGAGTATGTAATGAATTTATTTTATTTAGACAAAGACCTAGATAAGTGTGCAGAGTATCACGTTGACAAACATGTAAACAAAATGATACTTGAAGCTGCACAGCTTATCTGTACAAACTTATGGATAGACGATCTTTTCGGTTTTGTTCCTCGTGCAATCACGAAAGAAGAAAACGCAGTGCTACAACAGGCTCGCCTGAAGTGGAAAACTGTTCCAATGGAAGATCGTCCTATTCCATACTTACCAACCATGCAAAACCACCCTAGCTGTATCTGGGTGCGTTCATCACTAGAAAACTATTTCTGGACAAACAACTATGCCTTTGCTCTTGCGAGTGAAGCGCACTATCGCTATGGTAGTATTCACAAAAGTTTTACTATGCTTTGTAGTCTACCAGAACCAAAGAATATGGAAGATCATGGCTTTACCACATTCGGTCTAGCAATGCCTGACGAGTTGAAAGACTATGATAATCCTATACAATCCTACAGAGACTTCTATCACCTCGACAAAGGTGTCTTTGCCTCATGGACTCATAGACCTAAACCCGATTGGTGGAATGAAGATTTTGCCGACTACGAAAAACGAATATCAGGACAATAAGGAAACATTATGTCTAAAACAGTCTTAATAACAGGGGGTGCCGGTTTTATAGGGCATCATATGATCAAATACTTTCTAAAACATTCAGATTGGGACATTATATCCCTAGATAGACTGGATTTTAGTGGCAACCTAAATAGGCTGTATAAAGTAGTAGATGATAGTACAAAACATAGAGTAAAAGTAATTTTTCATGATTTAAAAGCAGAGATAAACGATAATGTAGCTTCTGAAATAGGGCATGTAGATTTTATAGTACATGCCGCAGCTGGTAGTCATGTTGATCGCTCCATAGAAGATCCTTTGAGTTTTGTAATGGATAATGTAGTGGGAACTGCAAATATTTTAAACTTTGCGCGAAGATTTCCTAACTTAGAACGTTTTATATATTTTAGTACAGACGAAGTGTTTGGGCCTGCCCCTACAGGCGTTTTATACTCCGAGAATGATAGATACAATAGTACTAATCCTTATAGCGCAACAAAAGCAGGAGGAGAAGAACTTGCAGTGGCTTTTCACAATACTTATGGATTGCCTGTGTTTATAACTCATACTATGAATGTAATAGGTGAATATCAAACTCCCGAAAAGTTTTTACCTATGTGTATTGAGAAAATTAATGCAGGTCAAACTGTATCTATACACTCTAATGCAGAAAAAACAATTGCAGGCTCAAGGCATTATATTTATGCCGATGATGTTGCCTCTTGTATTCTATTCTTGTTAAACCTAGAGAACTACTCAGAGCCTAAAGGTTTTGGAGATAGTAAATGCCCTAAATTCAATGTTGTAGGTCATGAAGAGCTGTCTAATCTAGAGTTAGCGCAAATGGTAGCAGACTTAGTAGGTAAACCTCTACATTATGAAATGGTAGATTTTCATAGTCAAAGACCTGGACACGATTTACGCTACGCTATGAGTGGCGATAAATTAAAAGAAATGGGTTGGGTACCTGGAGAGATAAGGACAGCTCTGTCTAAAATAGTAAAAGAAAAACTAAAAGGGCAATAATGAATCAAGTAAACTTAATTAGCTTATCAAAGCCTACAGCACATACAGAGTGCCACACGGCAGAACAGTTAGTAGCTTATGCTGCTCGCGTATCTAACCCAGGCAATCAGGCTAATCACGAGTCCGCACCTCGACTCCTAGCCTATCTTGCGAAACATAAGCATTGGTCTCCTTTTGAGATGGTGCATATCACAATGGAGATTAAGACTACTCGAGACATTGCTCGACAAATTTTACGTCACCGTTCGTTTGCGTTTCAAGAGTTCAGTCAACGTTACGCAGAAGTAACAGATAAGTTTGTACTACGTGATGCACGTTTGCAGGATAAAACAAATCGTCAGAACTCTGTAGACGTTGCAGGTACTCAGCTAGACGAAGAATGGAAGATGAAGCAAGCATATTTACATCATCAGATTGAAAAAGACTATGAGTGGGCATTGAAGAATGGTGTAGCAAAAGAACAGGCTCGTGCTATTCTTCCAGAAGGAAACACAGTATCAACGTTATACATGGCAGGGTCACTTCGTAGTTGGTTACACTACTGTGAACTTCGTATGGCGAACGGAACACAAGCAGAACACATGGAAATTGCATCTATGTGCTGGGACATCATTAAAACACATTTTCCTGCACTTGTGGACGCAATAGATCTTGACAGTCAAGGCTAGAGGTATTATAATATATGGATAATGTAAATCATCCAAAGCATTATACATCACACGCTAGTGGTGTAGAGTGTATTCAAGTAACAGAACATATGGGTTTCAACCTTGGCAACGCTATGAAATATATCTGGCGTTGTGACGAGAAGTGGGATTCATTAGAAGATCTCAAAAAAGCTGTTTGGTATATCAACAGAGAGATTGAACGACGGGAGAAGATAGATGGCACGAAGAAGTGTGAAAGCGAGAGACCACGAGAACCTGAGCGATTCGAACATACGCCAGGTCATACAGCAGTTAAACTCAACTACACCTATAACGAAGAAACAAGCGTGCGAGATGCTGAACATTTCGTACAACGTCACCAGACTCGCTAAAATTATAGAGGAATATTACGAGAAGAAAGAGTACGTCAAAAGACGTAAATCTCAACTTCGTGGTAGACCTGCAACAAATCAAGAGATCGGAGAAATCGCAACGGGGTATCTACGAGGTGATTCTCTACAGGAAATTAGTAAGTACACTTACCGTTCTCTTGCTTTTGTAAAATCAATTATTGAAAAGATTGGTATACCTTCACGCGTACTTGAAGAAGAAGAATGGATACCAGAATATCTACCAGAAAATTGTGTGTCTACTCACTTTAACGTGGGCGAGGTCGCATGGTCAGCAAAATATCATAGACCTTGTATAATTGAAGCAGAGCTATCTGTAGATTATCAAGCAGAAAAAGCAGGTTACTTAGATGTCAACTACGAAAAGAAGTACTCGAGCAAGGCTTATCGAGTTTATATCCTCACCGAAAATGATGAAGATAATGAGTATAGTAAGCGTAAGCCTGGTTTTAATGCTTACTCTCTTGCATATGATCTTGGTAGTCTCAAACACCTAGAAGAATATGGAATTGATTTATACCAAATCTAAAATTATATCTTGACTTCCTCTGCTGAAATCTGTATAATATACATATATTCAGTGAGGAGAGCAAATCCAAACGAATAACACTAATTATCACAACACAGAAGGAATATACGCATGGCGTGGACAGACGAAAGTAAAGCACAAGCAGTAGAAATGTATGAAGCAGAGCAACCAACTCCAGAAAATTCTATGGAGATCGTGAAGATGATCGCAGAAGAATTGGAAGAGTCTCCAAATGGTGTTCGTATGATTCTTACTAAAGCAGGTGTTTATGTCAAGAAAACTCCAGCTCCTAGCGCTGGTGGTTCTGCTACCAAGTCTACAGGTGGCGGTCGAGTATCAAAAGCAGCAGCTATCGAAGCACTTACAGCTGCGTTGAGCGATGCAGGTCAAGAAGTTGACGAAGAAATCGTTGGCAAGTTGACAGGCAAAGCAGCACAGTACTTTACAAATGTTATCTCCGTTATTAACGGCAGTAACGAAGATTAGTAGGAATTAAATATGAAAATATGGACTATATGGCAGGAGGGGTATGTTATTACAGGAAATACTGGAAAAGCCTTTAAAGTAGGCACTGCTAAAGGGGACTCTTTTGAAGAGGCTTGTATCTCTCTGTGTAAGGATAATCCATATTTCAACCCCAATACTTTACGTATTTGGGGTTGCAGATTATTTGACAAAGAACACGAAGCTAGAGATTCCTTCGGATAAAGTCCTAGATAGTCAGCGGTGCAATAGATATTGCTAACCTGCTTCAGAGGAACGCAACTGTGAAAAAAGAAGAACTAGCACAGCTCGTCCATGAATATGGCGATGCTATCATCACTTATCGTAGTGAGAATAGTAAAAAGTTGAAGTACAATGTTTGCACATTAGACTTTAGCACTCCATATATCGAGGGCAAACGTAATCGGGCTAAAGAAAGTTCCGACACTTTACTCACTTTTTGCTGGGATACAGACTCTTATCGTCTTATCAAACCAAAAAATGTAACGAGTGTAGTTCCGTTATCTGGTATTCTAAAGAATAGAGGAGCGCGGTAACTATGGAATTGTATGAAGCACCCGAGTTGTTTGAAAGAGTCATTTCGTATGATTCTGAAAAACTGATCCAAGTCCGTTTGACGGTCTCTACCTTTCGTGGTGTGGAGTACCTTAGCTTACGGCAGTACTACTTAGATTTCAATGAGGAATGGAAACCTACGCCAAAAGGTATATCAATGCCATTGACAATAGAAAACTCTCGCGAGTTGTTTATTGGATTGACAGAGATACTATCTCTAGCGGAATCTAAGAGTATAATAGAGGAAGAGTTCAAAGACATTATTTCTGACCTTTACGTCAAATAATTCTTGACTAATCCAGCTTTTCCTTGTATAATATACATATAAATTGAGTGGGAGAATATAGAATTGAGTAAGTTTTTAGAGAACGCAAGTAGAGCATATTATGAAGGCAACCCGATTATTTCGGATGCTGAGTATGATGCCCTTGCAGACCAGACAGGTTTCGAACGTGTAGGTTATCAGGTAACTGATGGAGTTCCTCATAAACACCCAATGTATTCTCTTCAAAAATGTTTCGACATTAATGAAGCTCCTTTAGATATTCGCGACTGCGTAGAAACCCCAAAACTAGATGGTGCAGCAGTGTCCATTCTATACGTAGCGGGACAACTAGCTCTAGCACTCACTCGTGGAGATGGTAAAGT
>Ga0209653_1003391_pt1 | contig 10918 bp, 11 predicted proteins | sample SaaInl6LU_22_DNA_FD_184644 | JGI IMG/M metagenome (GOLD analysis project Ga0209653, IMG submission 184644) | Marine microbial communities from expanding oxygen minimum zones in the Saanich Inlet - ESP_116LU_22_DNA (SPAdes) (version 2) | ecosystem: Environmental > Aquatic > Marine > Intertidal... | reverse complement strand
GACCCGCTTTGGGCTTAGCACCGCGGCCAGTTGCACCTTCGTCACGTATTTCACCACCAGAACCTGTAGCGGCACCCGAGAATGGGGCGATCGCAGTGGGGTGGTTGTGAGTCTCCACCTTCATCAAAATGTGTACAGGCTCTTCGCTGAACCCGTAAGCCTTGGACTCTGGGTTAGGGAAAAAGCGCGCAGCAACTGAACCCTCAATAACTGCAGCGTTATCTTTGTACGCCGAAAGAACTCGGTCACCGGCCATCTCATAGGTGTTTTTGATCATGCCGAAGAGCGACTTCTGCTGCGCTTCGCCATCGATATCCCATGACGCGTTGAAGATCTTATGGCGACAGTGCTCTGAGTTCGCCTGAGCAAACATCATCAGCTCAACATCACTTGGATCGCGGCCCAACTCCTGGAACGCCTGCACCAGATAGTCGATCTCATCGTCCGCTAACGCTAGGCCCAGTGAGACGTTTGCTGCCTCTAAAGCTGGACGACCACCCGCCAGGATTTCAACGCGAGACATTGGACGAGGCTCTTCATGGCTGAATAGCGAAGCGCCCTGCTCCATCTGTTCAAACACAACCTCAACCATGCGATCGTGCAAGGCCGCACTGACGGCGTTTAACTCGTCTGCGCTGAGCTCAGACTCGGCGCTGATATAGTAGGCAACGCCACGCTCAAGTCGGTGTACCGCTTCAAGACCACAGTTATGAGCAATGTCAGTCGCTTTACTCGACCAGGGCGAGATAGTACCCGGACGCGGTACCACTAACTGGAGCTGACCCTGAGGTTCATGTGGCTCAGCTTTCGGGCCATAACGCAGCAATCGACCAAGAATTTCAGACTCTTCAGAAGAGAGGTCACGAGTGACTTCGGCGAAGTGGATAAACTCAGCATACAAGTCAGTGACTTTAGCTACACGCGACTGAACAGCGTTCAGAAGTTTGGCGTGACGGAAGGCTGAGAGAGCTGGAGCTCCACGCAATACGAGCATCTTGGTACGAACCTCTTGAGATTCCTGAAAACAGGCGTTGGAAAGCGCCCAATTTTATCGCAAACTACGTCAATAAGGGAGCCCAAAACTGGTTAGAGGCTCGTAGCTATCTAATGTTTCAATCGCGTCGCACACCTCATCTACGCCAAACAATCTACGTTGGCGGTATTCTGCTGCTCACCTTCTGGATTGTTCTGGCGGGTTTAAACTCGAAAACTCAGGTTGAGCGCATCACTGAGCGTGGAATCCTGCGTGTCGCAACCCTCAACTCACCGCTAACTTACTATTATGATCGCGACCTACCACGGGGCTATGAGTATCAGCTTGCACGGAGCTTTGCTGACTTCCTCGGTGTCGAACTGGAGATAGAGGTTGCAGCTGACCCCAAACGGCTGTTTCAGAAGCTCGATTCCCGAGAGGTTGACCTGTTAGCAGCCAACCTGGTGCAACTCCCTGAAAGAGATCTACATCACAACGCAGGGCCGATCTACCGCACAGAGAGCTTTGTAGCTATCTACCGCGTCCGGCGGGGCTACACTCCACCCGCATCAATCTCGGACGCAAGAGATATGAAGATTGAAGTATTAGTGGACTCTGGAGAGAGTAACTACCTCGCGAACTTAATAGAGAACGAACTGCAGAGCCAACTCGACGGCTCCAACAATCTGCGAGTTATCGAGCTCACCAACGCTAATCGCCTTGATCTGCTGACTCGGTTGCAGAATCGCGAGTCACAGCTCGCAATTGTTCCCGCATCACTTTGGAAGGCATATGTGACCTATCATCCCGAGCTTGCCATGGCTTTCGAAATTGATGGAGAGCTACCCGTCAGTTGGTACTTTGGCCCCAGCCAAGATGAGAGCCTGATAGAGCGAGCTGAACTCTTCTTCGGAATCAATCAAACAAAAGATCTGCTAACCAAATTGGAGTCAACGCCGCCGCCTCAATCTAACCCACTCAACTATTTCGATACCACCTCATTTCGAGAAGGCGTAGAACAGCGGTACACCGAACTGCGTCCCTATTTCGTTGAAGCGGCTACAGAGACTGGCTTCGATCCGCTATTTCTGGCTGCCGTAGCTTATCAAGAGTCACACTGGAGGGCCGATGCCGTATCACCCACCGGCGTTCGGGGCATTATGATGCTAACTGAAGACGCGGCTCTGGATGTCGGGGTAGACGATCGTACCGATGCACGCGAAAGCATCATCGGCGGAGCCAAGTATCTGCGCAAGGTCGAAGCAAAAATACCCGAACGAATTGCAGAACCGGATCGAACCTACTTCGCACTGGCCGCCTACAACATAGGCTTCGGGCACCTTGAAGACGCGCGCATTCTAACACAGCGCGCAGGTGACAACGCAGACCTCTGGAGTGACGTTGCCAAACACCTCCCCAAGCTTGAACAGGAGGTGTACTACTCAATGACCCGCTACGGGCAAGCGCGGGGGAACGAAGCGGTTGGTTACGTTGAAAATATAAAGCAGTATCAGCGGATATTGCCGACCGAGGCACTGCTTGCGGACATTCGCAGACGGCCGATCAAGATGCCGGATTAGCCTTTACGCTGAGCACGTCTCTGCTTAAAAAAGTCACTTAGCTGTTGTGAACAGCGATCAGCTAGCACGCCTCCAACCTGCTCTACTCGATGGTTGAGCCAAGGACTACTAAGAAAATTCTGCCGACTCTCCAGAGCCCCCGCTTTTGGCTCGGTTGCGCCATAAACAACCCGCCCGACACGGGCGTGCACCAATGCGCCGGCACACATTGCGCAGGGTTCGAGTGTTACGTAGAGAGTTGTATCGAGTAACCGGTAGTTAGCGATTTTGGTCGCTGCCTCACGAATGGCGTTGATCTCTGCATGTGCAGTAGGATCGACCCCACTGATTGGCGAATTAAATCCCTTACCAATAACCTCACCATCAAGTACCAGAAGAGCCCCGACAGGGACCTCTCCCGCCTCGGCAGCCTGCTCTGCCAACAGCAGCGCCTGCTCCATCCAGTATTGGTCTTGACCTTGAACCGACTCTTGGTCTGGTTCCTGAACTCTACTCATTATGTTTCCGTTACTATCACTAGTTCAACTGAGGACGATCCACCCTCTTAAGTCCCAAAGTATGGCGTACTCATCATAACGAAAAAAGGCCCCCATAACTTGGGAGCCTTCTCGCCACAGCGTTTCAGTGAACTTAGACGTTCAGCTTGTAACGCGAGCTACGTGGGCCAGCAACGCGCTCAATAAGCTTGCAATCTTCAAGCTTTTTCAGCGACTTGAAGAACTGTGAACGGGAGACTGAACCCTCCTCCACTTCGTTCTCAAGAAAACGCTCGTAGCTAAGAGCAGCCTCACCAGAGTTTTGATCAGCTACTTTCCACAGCACATTTAGTACCTGACGATCAGCTTCGGTGAGCCCCTCTACCCCCAGTTCACGGGCGGTCGAGTCGATCAAACGAAGAAGGTCCAGAAAAAATCTCAAACTGCTCATACGGTCTCTCCTTGAGTACCTGCTGAAGTTTTCTGCTTGTAATTGCCATAAAGCAACCAGCAGCGCTTCTTAATCTTAATTACAGGAGTAAGAATAGCACGGAAGTAGTACGAAGCTACTCGGAAGGATGTCCACTATATGAAACAGATTCAACTTAGCGAATGATCGAGCCTGATGGCTTGGATGAGGAATTATTCGACCAAACGATGACTGAGACGAATAAACTGACGTTTAAACGCCACTAATAACAGCAACACCGCAACCGTACCTCCGAGATCACCGGTTACATATCGGAAGGCCAAAAGATCTATTTGCAAACCTTGGTGAATAGTCGAATGAATAACGGAATTGAGAATGGTAGCGATGAAAGCCAACAGCAGAATGATACGCGCTATGTTGTAATTACCCTGTGACAGATCAAGACGACCAAATAGAGGGTGTTCGCGACTGAAGTTGAAAAGCACGATCGGAAAGTAGACCACGAAAGCCCCTAGAGCGCCGTATAGCGCGACTTCAGATAGACTTTTACCGAAATAGAGATCCATCGTAGCATGTGCGAAAAAAATCGGAGCAAGCGCTACCGCGCCCAAAGGCCGCGAATATCACTTTAAACCCGAACGGGATAAACAGCAGGCTTACTAAGCTCACGCCACCTGAGCTAACAATCATCTGCTCGATCGGGAAGATGATATTGAACTGCACCAAAAAAGCGATCATCAACACTGCATACATGCCCAGTTGGAAGATAATAGTTGACTGTAGGTATCTCAAGGAGCTCTTCCTGCGGATGCTGTCATTACCAGTATGCTACTGGTTGCAATATCGCGAATTTTGACGCTATTTTCGTCAAAAAACAGGGCAAGTCCTACGACATGGACAATCAACCTAGCCCCTAGATCAAGAAAACTCCGCGTCAAAACCACTGCAACCGATTGCAAATATTTCATGTTAATAGACATAGAAAGACATTAAATAAACACAAAAAAGCCCGCAAAAGCGGGCTTTTTTGTCAGGGAGTTTCGATTATTCCCACTCAATCGTTGCAGGCGGCTTCGACGAAACGTCGTAAGTCACGCGCGAAACCTGAGCAATTTCATTGATAATACGGCTCGAAACCGTCTCAAGTAACTCGTATGGCAAGTGCGCCCAACGAGCCGTCATAAAGTCGATTGTCTCAACGGCACGCAGTGCAATTACATACTCGTAACGGCGGCCATCGCCGACCACACCAACAGACTTAACCGGCAGGAACACGGCAAAAGCCTGGCTGGTTTTGTGGTACCAGTCAGCCTTGTGAAGCTCCTCGATAAAGATCGCATCAGCTTCACGCAGGATATCGGCATACTCTTTCTTCACTTCACCAAGGATACGCACACCCAAGCCAGGACCTGGGAATGGGTGACGGTAGACCATATCGTACGGCAGACCCAGCTCAAGGCCGATCTTACGTACCTCGTCCTTGAACAACTCGCGCAGCGGCTCTACCAGCTCAAACGCCATATCTTCAGGCAGACCACCGACATTGTGGTGCGACTTAATAACATGCGCCTTTCCAGTTTTCGATGCAGCAGATTCAATCACATCCGGGTAGATTGTACCCTGAGCGAGGAAACGACAGTCTTGGAGTTTGGCCGCCTCTTGGTCAAACACCTCGATAAAGGTGTTACCAATGATCTTACGCTTGGCTTCAGGATCGTTCTCACCGTTTAGGCGACCAAGGAACATCTCTTCAGCATCGGCACGAATAACACGTACGCCCATATTCTTGGCGAACATATCCATAACCTGATCGCCCTCAGCTTTTCGCAACAGGCCGTTATCAACGAAAACACAGGTCAACTTGTCACCAATTGCCTTGTGTAGCAGCGCTGCCACGACGGATGAGTCGACGCCACCAGAAAGGCCCAGAAGAACTTTGTCTGTACCTACCTGTGCCTGAACACGCTCAATCATATCTTCAATGATATTTGCCGCTGTCCAGAGAGCTTCTGTACCACAGACTTCACGCACGAAACGCTCTAGGATACGCAGACCCTGCTTGGTGTGAGTCACTTCAGGGTGGAACTGCACGCCGAAAAGCTGGCGTGCCGGATCGCACATAGCCGCTACCGGTGCAGATTCAGTTGACGCGATACAGTGGAAGCCCTCCGGCATCTCAACCACCTTATCACCGTGGCTCATCCAAACATCAAGAGAGAGCACACCATTGTTGGCGATGTGATCCTCAATACCTTCTAACAGGCGGCTCGGGCTATCAGAGAGGCTTACTCGAGCGTAACCAAACTCACGCTCATCGGAGCTCGCTACCTTTCCGCCTAACTGTTCAGCCATTGTCTGCATGCCGTAGCAGATACCCAGCACTGGCACACCCAGATCGAACACCACCTGCGGTGCACGTGGCGAGTCAAGTTCAGTCACTGACTCAGGGCCACCTGCAAGAATGATCCCCTTAGGGTTGAATGCGCGAATCTCTGCCTCATCCATATCCCAAGCGTAAATCTCAGAGTAAACGCCGATCTCACGCACGCGGCGTGCAATTAGTTGTGTGTACTGCGATCCAAAGTCGAGAATCAGAATACGCTGTGCATGAATGTCGAGACTCATTTCAGTGACTCCACCGAGGGGCGAATCTAGCCCGTAAATAAAAAATGGGGCAGTTCAGCTTTCAACTACCCCACTTGAATAAGTGTTTCTGGCGCTACCCTAGCCTATTAACGAATACGGTAGTTTGGCGCCTCTTTGGTGATGCTAACGTCGTGGACGTGGCTCTCGCTCATCCCTGCATTGGTGATACGGACAAACTTAGGTTCGGTACGCATGGTTTCAATATTGGCCGAACCGGTGTACCCCATCGAAGCGCGCAAACCGCCCATCAGCTGATGGATAACACCTGCCAGCGGCCCCTTACAGGGTACACGACCTTCGATACCCTCAGGTACCAGCTTATCCTCGCCCGCTTTTGAATCTTGGAAGTAGCGGTCAGATGAACCGGTAGACCCAGACATCGCACCTAGAGAGCCCATACCGCGATATGACTTGAAGGCGCGACCCTGGAACAGTTCAACTTCACCCGGCGCCTCATCAGTACCTGCCAGCATAGAGCCAACCATAACAGCAGAGGCACCCGCTGCAATCGCCTTGGCAATATCGCCTGAGAAACGTATACCACCATCAGCAATCAGCGGCACCCCACGCTCCTTGAGCGCTGCAGCGACATTTGCGACTGCACTGATCTGAGGTACACCGATACCTGCAACGATACGGGTAGTACAGATAGAACCTGGTCCAATACCCACTTTCACACCGTCAGCACCAGCATCAGCCAACGCAATGGCAGCATCGGCAGTCGCGATGTTACCTCCAACAACCTGAACCTGCGGGAAGGTCTCTTTAACCCAACGCACGCGATCTATCACGCCCTTTGAGTGGCCATGCGCGGTATCGACAACAATCAGGTCAACGCCCGCTTCAACCAAGGCGCGCACACGAGACTCGGTCTCGGCACCGGTACCCACAGCTGCTCCGACAATCAGACGACCGCGGCTATCTTTGGCAGCATTCGGATACTTCTGCGCTTTCTTCATGTCCTTAACGGTAACCATGCCGGCAAGAGCAAACTTGTCGTCAACCATCAGGATCTTTTCAATACGGTGCTTGCGCAGCAACTCACTGATAACCGACTCATCCTCGTCTTCGCGCACGGTAACCAGACGCTCTTTTGGCGTCATGATACTGTAGACCTTGGCGTCAGCGTCGCTCTCAAAGCGTACATCACGACTTGTTACGATACCGACCAGTTCACCGTCATCAACAACAGGAAAACCTGAGAAACCGACGCGCGCTGACAGCTCACGAATCTGACCCACTGTGGTATCAGGGGTACAGGTAACGGGATCGGAGACGATGCCCGATTCATATTTTTTAACGCGGCGTACTTCGTCAGCCTGCTGTTCTGGCGTCAGGTTCTTATGGATGATACCTATGCCACCCTCCTGCGCCATAGCAATTGCCAAGCGGCCTTCAGTTACAGTATCCATGGCGGCGGACACTACGGGGATATTGAGGCTGATCCCTTTTGTCAGTTGGGTTTTCAGTTCAACGTTATTAGGAAGTACTTCAGAGTAAGCGGGGACCAGTAGCACGTCATCATAGGTCAACGCTTCTTCGATAACTCGTAACATGAGAAAACCTGCAATCTTGGGAAAAAATTAAGCGCGCGATTATATAAAAAACTACGCCCGCATTCAATCTCAAGCGGGTAAAACCTGCGATCACCACCGACCTGCTTTAACTGATTGACCCTGTTCGACAGCGCCGAAGCTGGTTAAGATGAGGCGATGAATTCAAACACTAAATCAATCAGCGTCAGCGAGCTTAATCGGCAAGCAAAGTCCCTGCTAGAACACTCGTTTATGTCGCTGCGCGTAACGGGCGAAATCAGCAATATGGTGCGTGCCAGCTCGGGGCACTGGTACTTCACGCTGAAGGACGAGCGTGCCCAAGTGCGCTGCGCCATGTTCAGAGGCCGCAACGCACAGGTGCGTTTTCGTCCACAAGAGGGATCGCAAGTACTTTGCACCGCGAAAGTCAGCCTATACGAGGGACGTGGCGACTTTCAGCTGATCGTCGATGCGATGCAGGAGGATGGCCAAGGGCAGCTACAGCAAGCTTTTGATCAGCTCAAGGCCCGGCTACAGGCGGAGGGTCTGTTTGCCCAAGAGCGCAAACGCCCTATACCCACCCATCCGCGAACAGTCGGCGTGGTAACCTCGGCTACCGGGGCCGCGCTACACGATATTCTGACTGCGTTTGAACGACGTTACCCCGGCCTGCAGGTCAATCTATATCCAACACTGGTACAGGGAGCCGATGCGGCTGATCAGATCGTCGCAGCGATTAGAATAGCTAATCGTCATGCCGAGGCTGATGTGCTCATCGTGGGTCGTGGGGGCGGTTCGCTTGAGGATCTCTGGCCGTTCAATGAGGAGCGCGTCGCTCGCGCCATCATCGCATCCGACATTCCGGTGGTGTCAGCGGTGGGCCATGAGGTGGACTTTTCGATCAGCGATATGGTGGCTGACCTACGGGCGCCCACGCCAACAGCAGCTGCTGAATTACTCAGCCCCGATCAGCGCCAAATCCAACAGCGCCTAACTCAGCTGCAACAAGGGCTCCAACGCCGCTTCGACTGGCAACTCAAGCGCCAGCGCGAACGTCTGGCGGCCCTGCGCCGCCAGATGCGCCACCCGGGTGATCGTATCCGCGAACAGCAGCAGCGCTGCGATGATCTCGAGATGCGCCTGCAGCGGGCAATCCAACGCCGGTTCGAGCTTCGCCGTCAGCGTTTGGCTGCTGCTAGCGCAAGACTCGAGCTGCAGAGTCCCGTTCGTCTACTAGGAAAACAGCGAGAACGCCTGAGCGATTTGTACGCACGCCTCTCTACCCGTATCGATGCGTTACTCGAGCGTAGACGCCTACAGCTGGGCCAAAAAGTAGGACGCCTTAACGCCATTAGCCCTCTAGCAACTCTGGAGCGCGGCTACTCACTAACGCAGACCGACAGCGGCGAACTGGTACGAGATGCACAACAACTCAGAGTCGGCTGGGAAGTCAGAGTGAGACTGCAGTCCGGCGCCTTCAGCGCTGAAGTAACAGACATCGAACCCACTACCAATAACGGAGATTGACCATGAGAAAGTTAGTCGTGATATCCACCTTACTAACCACGCTACTGGTATGGAGTGGTTTAAGCTGGGCACTTCCAGCCGAGTCTCGCGTACCCGGCGGCGTCGCTTTGATCGATCTTCCCGCTTCAGACACTCCCCCGAAGGTAGATTACCAAGGCAACCGTGTGATGGTGGTCCCCAGTGAAAATGGTAGTGGCTGGACTGCGGTGGTAGGTATACCACTGAGCGCCAAAACATCTGAAGCGCAGAAGCTAACAGTAAACGGCCAACCGATAAGCTTTGGCATCTCCGGCAAGAATTACCCAGAGCAGCGCCTGAAGATAAAGCAGAAAAAATATGTTGAGCCAGACCCCAAACAGGTTGAGCGCTGGCGTCGCGAATCGGCCGAGCAGAAGGCCGCCTACAAACAGTGGAGCGAGCCGAGTGTGGCGGTGACTACTTTGGCTATGCCAGCCCAAGGCCCGTACTCAAGCGCTTTTGGACTGAAGCGCTTTTACAACGATCAGCCGCGTTCGCCCCACTCAGGCCTTGATATTGCCGCTCCTGATGGCTCGCCGATCACTGCTGCCGCACCCGGCGTAGTCACGGCCAAGGGGCACTACTTCTTCAACGGCAACACCATCATCGTTGACCACGGCCACGGCCTCTCCACGATGTACTGCCACATGAGCGAGATCTCCGTGGAGCTTGGACAGAAGCTGGAGACAGGTGATCTAATCGGTTTAGTTGGTAAAACCGGACGCGTCACAGGACCGCATCTACACTGGGGAGTCAGCCTTAATAACACCCGAGTCGATCCACTGCTGTTCGTTCAGCAAAACTGATCTGGCTATGGTAACCTGCGGCCTCTTTTTTCCAAACACAACGAAACGGACAGACAATGAGCGAAGTAAAACTCGACACCGTTGAACAGCGTGCTAGCTACGGCATCGGCCGTCAGATGGGCGATCAGCTGGCACAGAACGGTTTCAAAGGTGCTGACATCGAAGCGGCTGCACTGGGCTTAAAAGACGCATTCAATGGTGAAGCGCTGCGCATCGACGCTGAAGATCTTCAAGCAGCCTTCAACGAACTGACTGATCGCCTGCGCGCTGAGCAGGAAGCTGAAGCAAAAGCTCAGGCCGAAGAGGGTCAGAAATACCTCGAAACTAACGCTAAGCGTGACGAGATCACCGTAACCGAATCAGGTCTGCAGTACGAAGTAATTGAAGCGGGCGACGCGAGCAGCGATAAGCCACAGCACCAATCAAAAGTTCGTGTTCACTACCATGGCACCTTCATTGATGGAGGCACCTTCGATAGCTCTTACGAGCGCGGTCAGCCAGCAGAGTTTCCTGTTGGCGGTGTCATTTCAGGCTGGACCGAGGCACTGCAGCTGATGAATGTCGGTGCGAAATGGAAACTCTATATTCCATACAACCTAGCATACGGCGCACAGGGCTCACCTGGCGGCATCCCGCCGTATTCAACTTTAATATTTGACGTAGAGCTGCTGGACATCCTCTAAGCGATGCAGCTGCACTACCACCGCAGCGGGCAAGGACGTCCGCTAGTTATTCTGCATGGTCTTTTTGGGACTTGGGAAAATTTGGGTGCCAGTGTCAAAGCGCTAGCTGAACACTGGGATGTTATTGCGCCAGACCTGCGCAATCATGGTCGCTCCCCTCACTCTGACGAGCACTCCTACCCTCTGATGGCGTCTGATTTAGTTCAGCTCTTGGATAGTTTAGAGCTCGAGAGCGTCTCAATAC
>Ga0209653_1003388_pt1 | contig 10921 bp, 9 predicted proteins | sample SaaInl6LU_22_DNA_FD_184644 | JGI IMG/M metagenome (GOLD analysis project Ga0209653, IMG submission 184644) | Marine microbial communities from expanding oxygen minimum zones in the Saanich Inlet - ESP_116LU_22_DNA (SPAdes) (version 2) | ecosystem: Environmental > Aquatic > Marine > Intertidal... | reverse complement strand
ACTAGGAGTAGATCCGTTTGACTTAATTGCAGGAACTTGCAACTCATCTTTAAATGCAATGTCTCTAAAGTCTGCATAGTTGTTAGCACTATTAAAGTCTTGCTGCCAAAGTCTGATTTCCATATCAGCTTTGCTAAACATAAGCAAGTTGTCTCTACCACCTGAAGCATCTGTGTAAGATCTTAAGTGTAAGTAGTCTGCCCAAGGAGCTGAGTTATCATTTTGAAATGATGTAAAACCAAAACTTAGCGTACCATTGGTATCTTCACTTGGAGCTATAGTTCTATTATCATCTCTATATAGATTATTAGCATATGTAGAAGTACCGCTTACGTCAATAGTGTAAACACCACTAAGTCTTTCTGATGGGAATGTCCCACTTACAATATCAGCAGCATCGTGAGTATGCACTTTTGCAGCTTTATCACCTAAGAAAGTATCTACCTCAGTTTCAGTGTAATAGCGTCCATCATGTGTGTGAGAATCATTTGCAACAGTAACTGCAAAACTTACATCTCCCATATTGTTAAATGTACCTGTACCACTAGCATCACCCGTAAGAGTAATTGTCATATCATGGAACTTACTTAGATAGTTAGAAGACACATGTGTCTCAGTTGCCATCTTATTAGATCCAGAATAAATATCTCCTTGTACTGTAAGACGTGAGCTACCAGAACCAGTAGGCATCAACTTCATTACTTCATACAAAGCTCCTCCAGAAGGACCATGAGTCCATCTAAAGTATTCATTGTCATTATCGTTAGTGTGGAATTCTAATCTAGAATCTGTGTCACCATCTGCTGTGTTATAAAACTTAATAGACGCTCCATCAGTATTACGTGACCAAACAATACCTTCTGCATCATCAGTAAAGGTAATATTACCTGTCATAGTACCACCTGATAAAGACAGCTTAGTACCTATTAAGTTAGTTATGTTTGTAGCAAAACTTGGATCATCACCAAGTGCAGCTGCTAACTCATTAAGAGTATCCAATGTGCCTGGAGCACTAGCTACTAATGCATCAATAGCATCGCTTATATCTGTAGATGTAGCATAGCTGTTATCTGATAAAAACTGAGTAACCCAAGGTCTAGTAGCTATTCTACTACCATTATCAGCATAACCAGCTCCTGTGATTCTAATTTCACCTTCAATAGATCCATTTCCTGTAGAAATAAACCCATGTTTAATTTTAAATTCGTTTGCCATTGTTTACCCTTTTTCCCTTTCCAAAGAGGTTGTTAGCATTTATATTATATAGTTCTTGTCTGGTATTTTATGTGAAAGCTTGGATCAGGTGATTCAAAAAGTACTGACACAACTCCTGCATTGTTTACAGCAGTTAATAAACAAGGAGTAGTATCACCAATGTCCATTGTACTAACTTCATTAAACATTACCTCATCTGCGTTAAATACTAATTGTAGTGTACCAGAACGCATATGTTCTTTTGTTTCATTATAAATGGTAAAATCTATAAATGCTCCTATGTGCACAGAAGATCCAAAACTTGCAATTTCTTGAGGAACTGGATTACCAGTACCAGATCCTAAAGCTATACGAGCTGCATCATCACCGCCTATGATTAAATATCCAGTAGACTTAATATTACCGTTAACAGTTAATCGTTCTGTTATTTGAGCTTGAGGAGTTACAATACCAACATTACCAGAATCATCAAGAGTAAGTACTTCTGTTCCCTCACCTCTCCAAGTAGTATCACCAAATCTAACACCTCTATTATATCTAAATACAAAAGCATTTTGACCAGGTGATCCTACACCACCTCTGTCATCAGCACCTACAGCCCAAGATAAATCTCCACCACTATTCTCATCATAGTATTCAATAGCAGTATCTAAAAGAGTAGTACCTTGTCTTAAGGTATTTGGTATACCTGTTAAATATCTACCGTCTAAATCTACGGTTAAATCTGCAAGACCTTGACGTGTTGCAGTAAGTATTCCATTACTAGTATTAAATGATAAACCAGTAACGTAGTTATTTGTATCTGTGTTAGTGTCTGTAGATGAGATAGTTACAACACCACCTGCACCATAAGCTACAGATACATTAGATCCAGCAACAATATCTAAATTACCACCAGATTGTACCGTAGTACGTTGTGTACCATTAGTTTTTAAATTCCAAGATACATAGTTATCATAATCGTGAACGTGATTAGCAGCTGCGTAATCTCCTAAGCTAAGGTTACCCTCATGGTATACCTCATAAAACTCTGCAGCTCTACCTACATACACTTTACCTCTTGTAAAGTTAGGACCTGAGTTACCACCTTGAGATCCTTCTGTTGGATCTATACCAGGATTTAAAAATATGTTTCCTGAAGATTCTACAACAGCAGAGTCACCCATGCCGTTTTCTACAGAATCATTCATTACCCCTAAAACTACTGCACCATTTTCTTGTGATCCAGGGTTTATAGAGTAGTTGTTGTTATTGTCATACCACCATAAATAACCGTGGTCTTTACCGTTGTCAGTATTTATGTTTTGCGCACTGGTAAATACAATACCAGTACTACCTCCTGCAACAGAAGGTTTTAAATTGATAGCGCCACCACCCCACTCAGGAGTAATGTTTAATGAGCTGTTAGTCAGCTTGTTAAAGCTATCAGGAATGTCACTTCTTAGATACTTATTAAATTCAGTATCTAACTGTGTTTGAGTATAGTAGCGACCATCATGATTATGATTAGCTAAAGCAAAAGTACTTGCAGACTCATAAGCTGCTGTACCAAGTAATGTAGGAGTTGCTACCCCACTACCATTACCTACCCAAGCGTAACCATTAGCAATGTTAGGTACATCATTAGATCTACCAGCACCCATTACTACACCACCACCATTACTAGCATGTGACTTAGTAATAATACCTAAGTTTTGAATAAGATTAGTGCCTGTAGGTTTTGTATCTGTCCACCCACCTCCAGCTGCTACATAAACAGTAGTACCTGACTCAAAAGCAGACGTATCTATTTCAGTAATGTTTCCGTACACTACACCTAAACCTTCTGCCTCATCTGCTAAATCTTCATTAGCAATAAAGACTGCAGGCATTAAACTTGGATCTGAAGCATCTGCAGGAACTACATCTGAAAGATTTCCAGATGTTTGACCAGGTACTACAGCAAGTGGTGTACCTTTTTCAATAGGACCACCTGAAACATTCTTAATGTTTTCATATACAGTCTGTACTTCTTCTGCATTAAAAGAACCAGTTATTCCAGATAAATCTATAGCACCTGCAAAACCATTACCAACACTTGCAAAAGTTAAATCAGTACCTACTAAACTTACACTGTTTACATAGTCAATACTATCTGAAGAAGTAATTCTTAATTCTGAGGCAGAGACTCTAGTTATAATAGAAGCCCCTGCTGCAGAAAGTGTAATTGTATCAGTAGATGAATCACTACCTAATAACCTAAAATTGGTTGTGTTGGCAGGAACATCTAATAAGTACGTTGTATTGGCTGTAGAAAAACCTAAGCCTTTTACCCATGCCGTAGTTGCAATTTTATTGGAATTATCTGATGTAGCAACTGTAACCCCAGTAGCAGCTCCAAGACTAGTGGAGCCGCTAACTGTTAAATCACAATTTATAAGAACATCACTTAAAAACTTTTTCATTCTTACAACTTTAGGGTAATAAAATTAATGATTAATAATAGCTTATGCTACCTTCATAACCATTACTTGCAATGCACCATCTTCTGGAGCAACACAGAAATCAAGTTCTACATGATCTGGGTCTACTCTACGTACATCACATTCAACTGTAGCACCTGTTGCAAGTTCCATAACTTGTACAATACAGAATAAAGAGTTTAATGCGTGGTTAACAATAATAGTAGTTGCCGCTTCACCATTAACCAATGGCTCAGTAAATCTTAACTTAGCAAGACTTGCAGGAGTTACTGCTCTTGCAGTATCTGTCATTGCATTAGTCTCAGCTGTTGTAGCTAATTCTACAACCCCTTGGTTAGCATCTGTTGCAACCTCAGCGTCAATAGTAAATGCACCACTACCGCCTACAGTAATGTCAATACCATTACCTTCAGTAAGTGTAATACCTTCACCAAGTAAATTACCGGCAGAAATGCTTTTAACAACACCACCTTGCTCAATCAAGACGTTACGTCCTGTCATGCTGTCTTCACTAGCAATAGAACCAATATGGAAAGCTTGATCTACAGTAGACCAGTAACCAGCACCTTCATTCCACAAGAATGATACATTGTTAGAAGTACCTCTTTCAATTTCAAGACCTGCATCTTGTGAAGGAGTACCTGCTTCATCTCTGTTAAGAAGAAGAATGTTATCACCAATCTCAACTGTGTTAGAGTTGATGTATGTTACAGTACCGTCTACAGTAAGGTTACCCCCTACGTAAGTATCACCTGCAACACGTAATAAATAAGTATCATCAGCAGGAACAACACCAATACCAACACTACCGTCAGACATAATTGTCAACTTAGCATCAGCAATAGTAGCACTATCACCTACACCTTCAACACTGTTCAATGCCAAGTGCAATGCACCCATACCATCTGGATGACCAGTGTTTTCTGCAATCATTGCAAACTTCTTCCAAGCACCTTCATTATCTGCTACACGGAAGTGTAAAGAAGCAAAGTCTTCTTGAGCTTCACCAGCTGAATCAGTTTCAATCAATACAGTACCTACTGTATTTCCTTTACCAACAACGTGAAGATCAGCTTCAGGGCTTGTAGTGTTAATACCAATATTAGTACCGTCACCGTATACAATAGAATCTACTAACTCACCTGCACTGTTATCCCACTTAGGTAAGAAGTTATCAGTAAGTGCATCAGCACCTTTAAGACGAATTGCATCACCGTTAGTGTCAATACCTGTTGTAGTAGCAACATCAATAGTAATAGAACCACCAAGTTCTACTTCACCACCACCTGTAAGACCGTCTCCAGCAACAACAGTTACACTGTCATTTACAAGTGAAGAGTTAACAATACCAGTAAGTTGCAACTCAGTACCTGAGAACGCAATACCAGTGCCTAGTGATAACCACTGAGCAGAAGTAGCGGACTCATCCCAAAACAAGATTCTATCAGCACCTGGACCAGCATCAGCTAAATCCTCAATACCAAACTTGTCAAGTTCTACAGTTGCAGTGTACTCACCATCAGAAGTAGTATTCTCTATAATAGAAATACCTTTACCAGCAGTACCTGTAACAGATACGCTTGTAATGTCACCAGACATAGATTGCCAGCTGCTACCATTGTAGTAGTACATCTGACCATCAGCAGTGTTAAAATAAACTTGACCATCTCCAGGAGCTGAAGGTGCTGTTGCCAAGTTGTGAATAGATGCATTGAGTAATTCACATTTCCCAAGATCTATTGCAGTTAAAAATTTCTTAGCCATGACTAAATTTTTACTTTATTATTATTAATTTAAAATTGCTTTTCCGGAAAACGCTGCGCAAAATTCTATTGTAATTTGACTCGTTGAGTTTACCGTAACAGCACCCTCTACTTCTGTACCGGCTGAGTCAATAACTGTAACAGAAGGTCTTTTATTAAGGTTGTGATTAATAACCCAGGTATCAGAAGGAGAAGATTGGTTATGCTCATAACTACTTCTATATACTGCAGTAAGATTTTCACTATTTCTTCTTTCTATGGTAAACGTTGTATCCGTAGCTTGATCAATAGTAATACCTACTACAGAATCATCATAAGCAGCGTTCCATCTAAGTACATCATTTGGATCAGCTTCAACTCTTACCCAATGATCATACTGCCATACAAATAAAGCTGCAAGGTCTAAATCCCATACAGCTAAACCAGAATGAGTAGCGCCTAAAGACATAGCAAGTCTACCTTCAGTAGTCTTATTCTGTATCCTTGCGTCTAGTAACTCATTCTTTGCAAGACTTATATTACTATAAAATATCTTTTTATTCTGTGCCATCTTAGCTTAAGTATACATATCCTGTAACAGGCTCACTAAATTCTAACTGAATAGTATTTATGTTAACCACTCTTGTAACCCCATCAATTTCATTTCCGTCTAGATCAGTAATTAATTCATTACCTGGTACAAATTCCAGATTATGTTCTATTAACCAAATAGCGGAAGCTTCTTCTTGCTTAAATACAAATTTGTCTACATTAGTATTATCAATGTTGATAATTGGATTTAAATTAATCCTAGTAACTGCACCACCTGCGTTTATTTCCACAATGTTTTCATTACCATTAATACCTGTGTTATAAACAACTCTAGCAGCCTTAGAAGAGCTAGAAGCAGCATAACGGTAGTGAGAGTTATTAGAAGAAGTTTTAGTCTGACCATCTACATATACAGGTAGATTAGCAAAGTATCTAATCTGTGCATCAGAAAGCTCATCAGAACCTTTAGTCTGTTTCCATTCACATAGCATCAATTCAGCTTCTAATATTTCTGCAGGCTTTGTTTCACAGCAAGGTGCTATACCATACCTTTCTTCTAAAAAAATATTGTATATAGAATCAGAATACTTAGAATATAACTTCTGTGTACTCTTAGTATAACTCTCAACCTTGCTTCTTTCAGCCATCTTATTTCTTGTTTAAACTCTTTTGGTAAGCATTCATACAATTAGCACAAACTTGTTTACCATTTGATGCAGTTCTTTTTTGACAACCACAACTTAGTTTTGATTTACAGTTAGGACAAATAGCCATTTTGGTTTCAGCTTTTAGATTAAACACAAACTTTCTCTAATCTCTTTAGAGCATATATAAATAAATCATAACCTTCTTTAGGCTCATGACAGTATTCTACTTTAGCTTTAGCTGCATCAAACATAGATTTGATAAGTCTCATTTCACCTAATAACTCTAGCTGAGTATCTGTAGGATCATAAGCACCTAAATCAACCTCTCCTAGTTTTTCATAGTAAAGATTTAATGCTTGTGTCATTCTCAAATGATTGTATTCTACGTAAACATATTCATTTGGAGATACACTGTAACGAATAACATATATACCATCACCTAGATCAGCACTTGTTGTATCACAACCTGACATCTGTACACCTAATGTACAAGCATTCAGGACATAATTAAATCCTGCTACAGCATCAATATCTTGAGTACTGTTAAATCCTGGTGAAAGTATTTGTAAAGTAGGGCACTCAATACTTAAGTCCTTGCTGTAAGCACTGGTATCTACTACCCTAAAAAGTTTAGGATTAGTAGTTTCTAACACCTCTAAACTTAATTCATGTTTTGTGGCCATAATATTCGTATTAACTAAGCAACTGGGCTCATTAATAATTTACTAAAAAATAAAGTTATATCAAAGAAAAAGGGGAGTAGAGTGCAATACTCTAACTCCCCCTTTAAATTTAATAAGGAATTCTTATTATAGAACTTCAACAGTTACATCAGCTGCACTTGCAAGAGCGGCAACCAATGTGTCCATATCTCCAATTGCACCAGCACCAGCTTCAACTGCAATAGTCAATAAGTACTGATCAGAATTGTGCATACCACTTGGGTTGTAAGAACGCGGAATGCTATGCAAAATGTTGTAAGTTTTGTAGCTAGCAGTACGGCTTACACCAGTTAATGCAATATCATCCAAGATCTCACGCATACGTGGATCAGTTTGGAAGTCATCTTGAGCATATCTATTAGAAAGAATAAACTCACGAATAACTGACTCACCAAATCCTTCACCTTGCATACCAGCAACAATAACAGCATCTTGGAAGTTAGCAACACAAATGTCACCACTTTCATTTAATTCAGATACCAAGATTTGTACTGGCTCTTTTTCAAAGTGATCCATTGGGCTGAATGAACAGTCACCAAATTTAGTATCAACATAAGCACCAGTAAGTACCAAACGTGCAGCATCGTGAGCACCTGTAGCAGTACCTGCAGGAGCAGTTACAACGTTCCAGTTAGCACCATCAAATACTTCAACAGCAGCAGAAACAAAAGGACCTACTAAAGGCTCACCTTCAATTTGTGCAGCCATTTCAAGAAGTACTTTAGCTGGCTCAACAGTAGCACCGTCAGCACACTGAACAGTGTAATCAGCAACAAAGTAAGAGTTACGTCCTAAGAAACGTAGAGCAGGAGAACCTTTAACATCTACACGTAGGAATACAGTTTCACCTTTAGTGAAAGTTTCAGCATCAGCAACTTCAATAGTTGCTTTAGAAGCTGTAGCACTCTTAGGCTCAACAGTCCAAATTTTAGAAACAAATTTTGGGTTGATACCTTTAGATTTTACAGACTCCTGGTAACCACCGTGAAATGGGCCAAGCTTGTCTACACTGTGAAGGCTACCTTGAGCCAAAGTGTAAAGACCGTTAGCTGCAACAGCACCTGCTGCTACAGATTGGAATGATTTGTCCAACAATGCAACCTCACCTGCAGTAAGAGCATCTGAACCAGTACCACCAGCTACATCAACAGATCTAGCGATAAATACTTTTTTGTACGCATGGGGAAAATAAGCCATGATTTCAAAAATTTAATTATTAGAAAAGAAAAAAATTATTTTAAAAATAAAAGTTTGTACTTAGTACTATTAATAAGAGACTTAGCATCGTCTAGTACAGTTTGTATTGCTGTACACATTGTCATGCTATGTGCCTTACTAATAATAATATACAAATTATTTAAGTCATTTACAAAAGCTTCTACACTTTCTGGAATTTCTACTGGACTAGGATTTTTTAAATCCAACAACTGCTCATAATGCCCTTGTGCATCTTCAGCAATTTTGTCCGTAACATCTGGTACAGCATCATAATACTCATTAAGAGCTTTGTGACGTGCATAGGAGCCTTCTCCTGTAACAGAAAGATGTAAAGCATGTGCTTGTAGGTTACTAACCATTAAGCCTACTACAACGTCTCCCATCAAGGCAATCTCTTCAGCTTTACTAGGAGCTTTACTACTGTCTACTATTTTCATTAGTTACTTCTTTCTGCTGATTGTGTTCCTCTCTGGTACTGAGTTATATTCTCAATATCACCTGCAAGAACAGATACAGCTTCATCAATTAAGATCTCTACAATGTCATCCTTAAATTCACAAGGGATATCTATAGTAGATTCTTGCTGCGTATAAGGATCTATACAACCCAAGATTTCAATCTTGACTGGTTGTCTGTAGTAAGTAATACTAGCTCTAGTAATATCAAACTTACCACCTGTATAAATCTTTACTCTATTACTCATCAAAGTACAGAATGTCTCAGACCATTCAAATGAAGGCTGTCTGTAAATATCACGTAAGAGTTGATCAGCATTTGCTTCTTCAGCTAAATAGACTGTCATCCCTCTTATAGGACAACAGTCATCTTTAGCATAAGCATCTACTCTCTTAAATTGCAAATAGTCTTCAGGAAGTTCGTCACTTCTAAAGTATTCTGGTTGATCAGTACCAAAAAGAAGTTGCTGAGTTAGTAGGAGTTGTAAATCATCTACACGTCTTTTAGAAGACTCATCACCTTCTTTAAAGATATTATTACCATGTAGCTGACGCCTTACCCACTCAACTTGTGCTTTGTTAAAAGCTTCAACTATCTGCCAGCACTCAATGTTATCATAATCATTGCTAGCCAACTTGTTTAGCCTCTGTTTAATCTTCAGTTGTAGTGCTGCGTTATTCATCACCTTATTGTTTTACGCTGTGCGTGTATTATTAAATTGCCTCAACAAGGTTGGTTTAACTTCCACAAGCTTCACAATCCTCTGGGTTTTCTAGATTACAACTAGGTTGCTCTCTTTCTTCTAAATCTTTTACAAAATCTGCAAAAGAGTCATCTACGTCAAAGTCTTTTTCTGAAGCCATCAGTTATTATTATTTATTGATTCCACATATCTTCAACCTGATCCATGATAGTAACCATAAGATCCTGGTTAAGAGGGTTTTTCAAATGTTCTAAAACTTGATTAGGTGTTTTACCTAATGCAGTTCCACTAGCCATATGGTAAATCAAACCATCTGGTTTAGTGCTGATAAATCTGTAGTAGTTAGCATCTTTAATGATAGCCTTAATACGTAGATCTTCAGTATTTAATCTAGCAGCTTCTAAGAACTGCTCAGCAGTCTTGCGCTTATTTTTCTCTACAGAAAGTCCGTTAATAAATGCATCCATGTTGTCATAGATAACATCATTAGGTGTAGACTTTTTGTATTGTGCAGAATTTGCATCTACCACTTTAGCAATCAAGAACATCTTCTTAGGAGACTTGTCAAATACTTTCTGCAATTCAGCAAGTGCTCTGTTACGAAGCTTCTTAACTTCTGTATTAGTAGAAGCAGTCTTCTCTACTTTATCTAGGAAAAACTTAGGAGGAGTAGGTCTGTTCTTAGCGTCATCCAAGTTTTTAGCTACAATAGAAAAGCCACCTGCTTCAATTGCATACAGCTTAATAAGATCATAAGGATCTTTATCTGGATCTAAGAATACTGGATCATTACCACATCTTAATGTGATTCTACCCCAGAAGTCATCATTGTCTGGTTTCAATAGAGTAACCTTATTCCAGAAATCCTCATCATCAACTTTAACAAAGTTTGATGCTAATTCTTTTTCTAGTTCAGATACTGCTTTTCTAATCTGAAGAACTTTAGCTTCTTTTTGATCAGGAGGTAGCATCTTTACTTCTGGTGCAAATTCATTAAGACCTGTTACGTATCTTTTTACACCATTGATTTCTAGACAAGCTAGTTGCTCTTCATGATAAACACCATCCATAAGAGATTGTCCATATCTCTCAAGACCCATGTTAGTCATTGATTCGTCAAAGAACGGTCTAATAGAAACCTTGTTGCTCTTACCTACTTGGTACTTTTCTACAATTGTTACACTCATAGTGATTTGTTGTTGGT
>Ga0209653_1003386_pt1 | contig 10924 bp, 13 predicted proteins | sample SaaInl6LU_22_DNA_FD_184644 | JGI IMG/M metagenome (GOLD analysis project Ga0209653, IMG submission 184644) | Marine microbial communities from expanding oxygen minimum zones in the Saanich Inlet - ESP_116LU_22_DNA (SPAdes) (version 2) | ecosystem: Environmental > Aquatic > Marine > Intertidal... | reverse complement strand
TCCTATCTAAAGTAAGCTTCCAGATACCTCTCAAAGTTACCAGCCCGGAGACATAAAGGAAAGAGCGTACAACATACTCTACTTGTTCGGGCTGATTAAACAGATCTACCCCTACAATATAGAGTATCGTTAAACTCAATAAGGAAATGATAAGAGCAACAATAAATAGATTCTTTTCTGCCTTTAATGTCATGGAACAAAGATACTTTAATCCTCATAGAAAATATTTAAAAAAATCATCTCCATAGATCTACACACAATCTGTACTTCGTATGTATGACACCTCCCTTTCACAGAGGATGAATAACTAACTAATAAAAATTACACACGGAAAACATTCAAAGTAACAATCAAGTCCCAATTCTACTTTGGTTGAGGTGTCAGAAAAGCTTGTCAGATGGACAAGCTTTTATTTCTTCTGTGCTTTCTTGATCATAAAAAAAGCCGATTAATTGATCGGCTTAGTTAATCCTTTCTAATGCTTGTCTTTAGACGTTTCCTATCACTTGCATAGTTTCAAGAGAAGGACTCTCGCTTCCGCCTTTAGGCTCATTAGTGACAGCAAAAGCAGCAACTGCTTGTCCACTTATGCTTTTCATTTTTTGCAAGCCTTCGCTATTCCAATCGAAGACACCCGCATCTACCGGCACACCATCTATGATTGCCCATAATTGGTACTGCTGATCAGTAGCCAGCTGGCGCAATTCACTAATATTTAGATATAACTCTTGAGACGTTTGGTTCCAATACACACTTGCATAAGATTCAGCAGCATTCTCTGTCCCTGCCATACCAATTCTCGCAAATTCAGGGTTACCCAAAATCTCAAGATCATTTTCAAGATCTCCAAGTTTTTGATTTACCTGATAGTATTGTTCTGCCATTTGGTTATTAGTAGCCAATAATTGAGCATAACGCTGATCAGTATTTTTCCACTTGCTTCTATAATCAAAAGCTAGGTAACCACTAATGATCGCTAACGCTAATGAAGCTGCTACTGCCAATTTCCAAGTTCCTGAAGATTTCATTTCAACAACTCTAGCTTCTGACTCTAGCTGCGTAGGCACTTCTTTCTCATATACTTCAATGCAGAACGTAACCTTGATTTGACTGTACCTAGTGGTATGTCAAATTCATCAACTATTTCTGTATGAGTGAATTCCTCAAAATATATCTTCTGTAAGATGAACTGTTGTTCATCTACAAGTTCATTCATCAAAGCCTTCACTCCAATTCCGTCAGTTTTCATTTCTGTACTATTCTGACGATCGACTGTATATACGTAGTCGTCTATTGAATCGGTTTGAGATGACCTTGAAATTTCTTTAGTTCTTAGTTTATCAATTGAAGCATTTCGGGTCAAACTCATCATCCATGTGAAGAAACGGCCCTTTTTCGAATCATATTGATCGATCTTATTCCAAGATCTTTATGAACACATCTTGTAAAACTTCCTCTGTTACCTCATCATTTTTGATGATTCTGGAGGCTACTCCATTCAAAGCGGCACCATACTTATCATATAGATAAGAGAGTGCAGACTTATCCTTATTCTTCAGTCTAAGAACAAGTTCGCTTTCTTCAGTATGGAGTTCTGATGTAGAGATGTTCTCTTATTTTCTATAGGTGAATTACTTCATCATAAGCAGCAGCTGCAGCTTCCATTACCGCCTCCGACATAGTTGGATGCGGGTGAACTGTTTTGATGATCTCATGACCAGTAGTTTCAAGCTTACGTGCCGCAACCACTTCTGCAATCATTTCAGTTACATTGGCTCCTATCATATGAGCTCCTAGCCATTCTCCATATTTGGCATCGAAGATCACTTTAACGAATCCATCACTCACACCCCCAGCTTTTGCTTTTCCAGAAGCTGAGAATGGGAACTTGCCAACTTTGATATCATATCCTGCCTCTTTTGCCGCTTTTTCGGTGTAACCTACAGAAGCGATCTCAGGCTGACAATATGTACATCCAGGTATATTATTATAATCAAGTGGATCTGTATGCACACCTGCAATTTTTTCAACACAAATAATTCCTTCAGCCGATGCCACATGAGCCAATGCTGGGCCGTGAACAATATCACCAATAGCATAAACCCCAGGAATGTTTGTTTTATAGTAATCGTCTACAATTACTTTCCCTTTATCGGTAGCAACTCCTACATCCTCTAAACCAATACCTTCGATATTTGTTGAAACTCCTACTGCTGAAAGTACCACATCACAATTCAGTGTCTCTTCACCCTTCTTAGTTTTAACAGAAACCTTGCAGCCTTTTCCTTTAGTATCTACAGAAGTAACTTCAGAGTTGGTCATGATCTTCATCCCTGCCTTCTTGTAGATCCTTTCTAATTGCTTAGAAACTTCTTCATCCTCAACCGGAACAATTCGATCCATATATTCAACTATGGTCACTTCAGTACCTATTGAGTTGTAGAAATAGGCGAACTCTACACCTATGGCTCCAGAACCTACAACTACCATAGACTTTGGCTGTTTCTCCATTACCATGGCTTTTCTGTAACCAATGATCTTCTCATTATCTATCGGAAGATTTGGTAATTCTCTTGAACGACCTCCAGTAGCAACAATGATATGGTCTGCAGAATAGTCTGTCGTAGATCCGTCTTCAGCTTTCACTTCAACCTTCTTTCCTGTTTTCAGCTTACCAAAGCCTTCAATGTGGTCGATCTTATTTTTCTTTAAAAGGAATTGAATTCCTTTACTCATTCCGCCAGCAACATCACGGCTTCTTTTTACCATAGCACCAAAATCTGCTGATGCCTTATCTACCTTAACTCCATAATCCGCAGCATGCTGAATATATTCAAAAACTTGAGCACTCTTTAAAAGTGCTTTTGTAGGGATACAACCCCAGTTCAAACATATTCCCCCTAGTTCTGATCTTTCGACCACACCTACTTTCATTCCAAGCTGAGATGCTCTAATTGCAGCTACATATCCACCTGGTCCACTACCAATAACTATTAAGTCGTATTTCGTTGCCATAAGCTATATTTCCAATATTTGGGAGGGCAAAGTTAAGCCAAATCCAGTGACATCAAAACTATGAAATTGGAGGAGTTAAGGGTTTTAGTTTTATTTGGATGGTCAAAGCAAATAGAGCTTTGGACAACTAAGAATAGTTAACTAATTGAACATGGGTTTATTAACAGGAAAAACAGCTTTGGTTACCGGAGCATCAAAGGGAATAGGAAAAGCAATTGCGACCACTTTTGCGAAAGAAGGGGCAAATGTGGCCTTTACATTTCTTTCTAGTGTTGAAAAGGGAAAGGCATTAGAAAAAGAACTTGCTGAATATGGGACTAAAGTAAAAGGATATAGATCGAATGCGGCTGAATTTGCAGCGGCTGAAGAATTGGTCAACGGAATTGTTAGCGATTTCGGTAGCCTAGATATTATTGTCAATAATGCAGGAATCACGAAAGACAACCTTTTAATGAGGATGACTGAGGAAATGTGGGATGATGTGATCAATGTTAATCTAAAGTCTTGCTTCAACACGGTAAAAGCGGCAACTCGAACAATGATGAAACAAAGAAGTGGCTCTATCATCAATATCACTTCTGTAGTGGGCATTAAAGGTAATGCTGGACAGGTAAATTACTCAGCCTCAAAAGCAGGAATCATTGGTTTTACAAAATCCGTAGCATTGGAATTAGGCTCAAGGGGTGTTAGATCTAATGCCGTTGCTCCAGGTTTTATCGAAACAGAAATGACTGATGCATTGGATGAAAAAACTGTTCAAGGCTGGAGAGATGCCATTCCTTTGAAAAGAGGTGGTTCTCCGGAAGATGTAGCAAATGCATGTGTCTATTTGGCATCTGACATGTCATCTTATGTAACGGGTCAAACCATTATTGTTGATGGTGGTATGCTTACCTGATCACCGTTTATAAAAACATTGGTGTTTTCAACATCGGTTGATGTCCATAATTGATCCAAATGCGTTAATATGGCATCAACCGATATTTATTTCTTTAAATCGCATTGCTTAGTCTAGCTCCAATTTTATCGAAGATCAGTTTACAAACAGACTTCTCGACTTGGTTCATTCCATTGTGTCTAGTTGTTGGGGCAGGATATGCACTACTACTTTATACAAAATCGGCACCATGGACTAAAACAATTAATAGACTCCTATTTGCTCTGCGAACAGTGGTGGTTGGTTTGATCTGCTTTTTCCTGTTAGGACCACTTCTTAATCAGATCACTTTTTTCGAAGAAAAACCAATTGTCGTTTTAGGAATTGATGATTCAGCTTCAATTCGAGACGCTTATGACTCTAGCTCTTTTGAACAAATAAAATCAATCATTCAAAGCCTCGAAACAGATTTAGAAAACCAAGACTTTGATTTAAGGATAAGGGGAATTAGCAATTATTACAACAACACAAACGAAGTTCAATTCAATTCCCAATCAAGTAATATCCATCAAATGCTTAGGGGAATTCAGCAAGATTTTGAGCAACAAAATTTGGTAGCAACATTACTTTTGAGTGATGGAATTGACAACTATGGGAGCTCACCCCAGTTCCTTACTCTAAACTATCCTGTATATTCCTTAGCAGTAGGAGACACAATCTCCGCTCAGGACCTGAGCATTACCAAGGTCAACTATAATAAAGTGGTGTATGAAGGAAATCAATTTCCGTTGGTAGTGGATATCTTAAACAATGGATATGTAGGTCAAGAAGTTTTTGTAGATGTTCTAAAGAACGGTTCGGTGATCAAAAGTCAATCCACCTTACTAAATGGAGATGAGCAGATCAACAGTTTCGAATTTATTTTAGATGCTGAAATTATTGGAATAGATTCTTATCAAGTTCAATTAAGGGAAGAAGCTTCAGAGAGTTCTTATAACAACAACACGAGAACGGCTTTTATTGAAGTTATTGATAGTAAACAGAAAATATTGATAGCTGCATCCGCACCTCACCCGGATTTAAAATCCTTGAGAAGTGTCATTGAGAAAAAAGAAGGGGTCGAGGTCTCCATTTATTTATCTGAAATTACACGAGATACTCCAGAAGGACCTTTTGATCTAGTGATCTTACATCAACTCCCCCAACTTACCGATCTTTCTCAATGGTTGAATAGTCAAATAGAAAATTCTAATACATGGTTCATCACGGGCGTTGAAGACCTTAATAATATCAATCAGATTAATCCAGTTTTGAGCTATTCTAACTTTGGGCAATCAGATGCTGTTGGCCCTAACCTCAATCCAAACTTTGAGCTTTTCCAAATTGATAAGGACTTAGCTTTTAGAGCAGCCAATTACCCCCCCGTAAGGGCTCCTTATGGGGATTTTGAATTGAAAAATAATGCCAATATCTACCTTTATCAGAAGATAGGGAACGCAGAGACTGACAGACCATTACTGAGCATATATAATGGAGATGATCGAAAATCTGCAGTTTTCTCTGGCTCTGGATTTTGGCAATGGAGACTCCAAGAAAATGGGCAATATGGAGAATCAAGATTGTTCGATGAGCTTTTTGGCAAACTGATCCAGTACTTGGCTACCAAGGACGATAAAAGGAATTTTAGGGTTAACACCACCAACGAAAGCTATTTTAATACTCAGCAGATAGAATTTATCACAGAAGTTTACAATGAACTTTATGAAAAAGTTTATGATTACAACATAGACCTTACACTAACTAATTCAACGGGAGAAGAACAAGAATATAACTACGTAAATACCCCTACCGATAATTTTAATATCAATGGCTTAGATCCCGGTATATATAACTACCATGCAGCCACTACATTAGCGGGCAAAAGAGAAGTTGCAGAAGGAAGCTTTTCAGTTGAGGAATTGGCTTTAGAAGATATCAATCTAACTGCGAACCATCAATTACTTAGAAATATTGCCAATAATTCAGGAGGCGAATTCCACATGCTTGAAGAATATACAGAAGTATTAAGCCAGCTAGATCAGTTAAATCCTAAGCCCATTACAAGGTCCAATCAAAGTCTTAGCCCAATTATTGAAAATCCACTTTGGCTCATCTTACTCATCACACTACTTAGTGCCGAATGGTTCACTAGAAAATACCACGGGAGTTATTAAAAGTTTCAATTGATTTTGAAAATAAACTAAATCTTTAGTTTATTTGTAAGTGCACACTAAAGCCTTAGTATCTATACCCTTTCTTTTACTTCTGATCTCTTCTTGTAATATGTCGGCAACAAGAGAAGAAGCAGATGCATTTCTCAAAACCGGAGAATTCGAATCGGCTATTGCCGCCTATGATCGAGTGATAAAGCTGGAGCCAAACGATGCATTTTCCATTTTCAATAGAGCAAATGCAAAAGAACAGTTGGAGCTCTGGGACGAAGCCTATGATGATTATGAGTTATTGGTTAAACTCCAGCAGAATCAAGTCTTAGCACGATTAGGAAGAGGCAGGTGTTTATTCGGAATGGAAAAATATGAATATGTGGTTCTTGATATGAATACTGTCCTCATAGCTGAACCAGAAAATCTAGAAGCCTTAGATCTGCGTGGGAGATCATACACAAAATTAGGCAAGAACAATCAAGCTATTTCTGACCTCAATAAGGTCATAATGCAAGATCCTGAAAATGTTTATGCACTTATCAGCAGGGGAGCTGCTTTCGCGAGAGGTGATCTAGGCTCTTATGCCATTCAAGATTTTGATAAAGCCTTAACTATACAACCTAATCTGCCAGTAGCTCATTTCAATAAAGGTATGGTGTTTTTTGTCTATGAAAACTATGATGCAGCCGTTGAGAGTTTTGACAAAACACTCATTCAAAATCCGGAATATGTAGAGGCTTATTCTCGAAGAGGAATGGCTAAAATTCAGTCAAAATGGTTCTCTAGAGAGCAAGCCTGTCTTGACTTTAAAAAGGGAGACGACCTTAATGACCCTTTAGCCACCGAATATATAAGCAAGTATTGTAAATAATTTATTGAAGAAGTATCTCGTTGTTAAAATTGAGATATGCTAAAGAAACTTCTAAATCCCGGTAAGAACTCATCAGCCATCAATGCAGCCTTATTAATATTTAGGTTAGGTGTCTCTGCTATGATGATGACACATGGATATGGTAAGTTTTTGAAGGTGCTCCATGGTGACTTTAGTTTTGGGGACCCTTTAGGCATAGGTGTAGAAGCTTCTCTGATATTGGCTGCCTTTGCAGAGTTTATCTGTTCTATTTTCATCATTCTAGGTTTAACTACCCGATATGCCGCTGTTCCTTTAATGATTACAATGTTTGTCGCATGGCAGATCGCTCATGGAGATGACCCTTTTGGCTCTCAAGAAAAGTCAGTATTCTATCTACTGTCCTATTTGACCCTTTTTATTGCTGGCCCTGGGAAGTACTCTCTTGATCAGAAGTTTTTTGGGAAGAGTCGGAGATAGACAATTCATCATCGATCTTACCGATCACCGCTTTAATATTCTGAAGAACGCCTTTCATGATACTACTTTCAGTGGCCTTATAAAACATGCCAAACTGAATTAGGTGTTTAAAATTATCCTCTTTGATCTCTGATAGGAATCTTCTTTTTATTGTATTATCGGCAGCTGGGTAATTGAGACCTTGAACGAATGGAAAATTCTCCTCAACATAAGGAATCAATCGGTCCCTAACATGATCTCCATCAATATCTGTCCAAGTAGAAATGATTTCAAAATTATTTTCATATTAGCCGATGATATCCGATAAAAGGGAATCATTTTTAATAATGCGTGAAGAGCCAAGGGTCTTCATTTCTTGATAGGTAATATCATTGCTGTTGAAAGGCACATAATTTAACAATGAAAGCACTTGTGTAATGACCTCATTGTTCAATGTATTTTCATTAAAGCCTATCACTTTTTGAGCATAGACAACTTGACTATCCAATTGTCTGACACCATAGTGTAAAGTAGTACTATCTGTGATCAAGTTCTCCTTAAAACTCTTTAGAAGATCTATTTCCTGATCCCTTTCCTGTTTATTAACCCTCCATTCGTTAAGAATAAATGAAACGCTTATACCTAAGATCAGGATAAATAATTCGGCAAAAAAGTAACCGAACTTCTTAGATTTTCTTTCTTTTCTCATGATCGATTTGAATGAAATAAAACTAGCAAACAAATTTCATAATTTCCTCTATTATTCAGTGCTCCAAGCAATTACATATAAAGATAGAATCAGGTTAAATGACATTTTTAATCTCAATAGGTAATTTTACCATTGAAAATAGCTTAAGAGACAATCACTTTTAAACTTCATTACGATCAGGTTTAGAATCTTCAATCCATCCCATTAACTTTGCGGCATGCAGAACGATCCGGAATTAAATGGTAAATATTTGGGTACGATCACAAAAGACTTTGTGGTTGTAGCCGACACCTTGAAAGAAGCTGCTTATCAAGTCAAAAAAAGAGGATTCTCTGAGTATCCTATATTCCCTATTGCAAAAACAGATATTGTTATCGGCCAGAAATTGATCGGGAAAGACGATATGGCCACTAATTGGAATTACTACATTACCTATGTGGATGAATTCGTTCAGCGAAAACTAATTGAAGATGAGGATGCCTTTAAAGAAGCTTATAAGAATCCTGATGAATTCTGCTGCCTCTTCGTAGTTGAACCAGACTTCACCAATTTTTTGTTTGTCCCTTACCCTGATGAAGAATAGAGGACCCCGGTACATCGTCAATCGAGATTTACTAAACTAAAGTCAATTTGAAGCGTTCTTCTATTATACCTTTTTAGAAAATAGCTTCATGATACCACTTGTACAAGATCGAAAAGAAACTGTTCAAAGTTTACTCAACAAGTTGGTAGACGTAGGAAATAACATTAGCTGGCGCATCAACAATACATATAGCAAAAACTTAGACCAGACCATTTTGGAGATACAGATCTTCGAGCAAAAACTCCAAACCGGTAGAATTGCTTTTGAATTAGAAGATGGTCATGTGATCAATTATAGATACAAGGACCTTGAAAAAAGGGCTCCCCTACAGATTGTAGATATGCTCCTCGATGTGATTGGGTATGAACTTAGCGCTGCTTAAGCGATATAATTCTTCAAATACTCATCGAAGCCTTTCATTACTTGTTGAGTCACTGAACCAACACTGCCTCCTCCAATTTTTTGATCATCATATTGTACAATAGGAAGAACCCTCTTAGAAGTACTTGTTATAAAGGCTTCATCTGATTCTTGAAGCAAATTTACGCTCATTGGGCTCACAATTAGTTCAAAACTATTACCAATGGACTTAATCACATGCATTCGAGTGACACCATCTAAAACATTACTCTTATTTGTATAGATCTTACCTTCTTTGATTAGAAATAAGTTGGAGCGAGAAGCCTCTGAGAGCATACCTTTCTTATGATAAAGAACATCGATGTGACCTTTCGATTTATATTCTGCCTGAAGAGCGACTGAAGTTGCATAGTAAGTGGACTTCACTTTTGGGAAATCACGTTCATATTCATAGAACATTAAACTTGCACCCTTTTGATAGATTTCATTTGAAAGGTCCGAAAAAGGATTATTCAAAATAATCACTTGTGTTGGGCCAGGGGTATAACCATCCTCTGAATCTCCTCCACTCAAGATGACCTTGATCGATGAATATTCCATTTGATTCTTTTGAAGAAGATTTCTAACCACTTCCTTTAGCTTATCTTTAGTTAAAGGAACTTCTAATCTTAATCCTTTAGCCGAATTCATTAGCCTATCTAAATGATCCTCCATAAAAATAGGACTCTGCTCTTTCACTTTGAAAAATTCGAAGACACCATAGCCCCTGAGAAAGCCCACATTGTCTACGGATAATTTGATCTGATCTTTTTGAACATACTCTCCGTTGAAATAATGCATGGGTTTCATCTATCTAAAATTGATTTTTTGATTAAGACTTACTCTATTGCCAAAGATATGCGGAAAGACTATTATGCCATATTACAGGTTAATAAAAATGCTGAGCAAGGGCATATTAAAAAAGCATATCGGCAAAAAGCAAGAAGACTACATCCGGACCTTAATGCTTCAGATAAAGCCAAAGACCAATTCCAAGAACTTCAAGAAGCATATTCTATTCTTAGTAACCCTGATCTTCGACACCAATATGACATAGGAATTCTTTTTAAGAAAGAATTTGTCCCCGCGCCTCCACCCAGAGAAGAGTCTGGTCATAGAGGTGGCCAGGGTAGAACCTACAAATACGAGTCAGCCAATAAATATTATACAGACTACGAAGCGAATAAGAAAACAGCCTTTTTTGTCTGTATTGCAGTGCTCGTTTTTTCATCGACTTTTTTCATAGATCTATGCATTCATCAGCAACTTGGTATTTCGACTGTTTTGAACATTCAAAACAAAGCTCTTAGTACTTACAATATGAATGATGTTAAAGATGTGATCGTCAACACAGATCAACTGTCATTTGAAAAAAGGCTGGAACAAGGGGAGATCTCTGTAGGAGATGAAATTGAAATTCGGCAAAGTGTTGTCTACAAGTTTTTATCCTTTAGAAAAATAGGTAATGGCAGCTTCAGCTATATGAAAAGTTCACCTTTTCTAATCTACTTAACAGCCCTAATCGTATTCTTCAGCGGCTTATTTGGTATAACTCCTTTCTCAAAAGCCGAAAGAAAATTTAATGCAGCAATCATTGGGAGCTTTTTCAGCTTTGCCCTAATTATCTTTTTGACCTTTGGATAGGTGATCCCATCCTTGTGCCTGAATAGGAACTTGATTTCCTTTCTTAGTCACCAAGATATTTCCCTTCTCTAAAGCCTGCGCATGACCTATAAAATGAATATCTCTGTGCTTTTCAAGCTTCTCATGATCTTCTTGCTTGATAGTGAATAGTAATTCATAATCTTCACCTCCATTGAGCACAGCA
>Ga0209653_1003385_pt1 | contig 10925 bp, 11 predicted proteins | sample SaaInl6LU_22_DNA_FD_184644 | JGI IMG/M metagenome (GOLD analysis project Ga0209653, IMG submission 184644) | Marine microbial communities from expanding oxygen minimum zones in the Saanich Inlet - ESP_116LU_22_DNA (SPAdes) (version 2) | ecosystem: Environmental > Aquatic > Marine > Intertidal... | reverse complement strand
CTGTAGATCCAAGCGGGCGACGCCGCAGCCTTAGCGAGCGGTGCGCGGGGTAGCCAGAGATCGACTCCGAGCTGCTTCAGGTATTCAGCTTGAGTATTCATAAAACCACTCAGTTATACCTGCGGATGCGCTTTGGTCTGATTAGCGTCCAGCAGGTTAAGCGCATGCAGATACGCCTTGGCGGACGCGATAATGATATCGGTGTCAGCGCCCAGACCATTGACGATGCGCCCAGCTTTTTCTAAACGCACGGTGACCTCACCCTGAGAATCTGTCCCTTCGGTGATAGCATTCACCGAGTAGATGAGTAGCGAAGCACCCGATTTCGCTACCGCTTCAATCGCATTGAAGACGGCATCGACAGGACCACTTCCCTTCGCTTCAGTCTGCAACTCTTGCCCATCCATCTGCAGCACCAACTGCGCATTCGGGGTTTCACCCGTCTGTGACTGCACGCTCAAGCTGCTCAGATGAAACTGGTCACTCGAAGCTTCGGCACGGGTATTGCTCACGAGCGCCATCAAATCCTCATCGAATATCTCATGCTTTTTATCGGCCAACTCTTTAAAACGACCGAAGGCGTTGTTGAGCTCCGCATCCGTACTGAAAGTGGTACCGAGCTCCTCTAGGCGCGCACGGAAAGCAGCGCGGCCAGAGTGCTTACCCATGACCATCTTGTTGGTATTCCAACCAACAGACTCAGCGGTCATGATCTCGTAAGTTTCACGATGTTTGAGGACACCATCCTGGTGGATACCGGACTCATGAGCAAACGCATTCGCTCCAACAATGGCTTTGTTGGGCTGCACCGGGAAACCTGTAACACTGGAGACCAGCTTCGAGGCTGCGACTATTTGCGTCGTGTCGATATTGGTCTCAACGTTTAACAGGTCCTTGCGCGTACGCATGGCCATCACGATCTCTTCAAGCGACGCATTACCCGCCCGTTCCCCCAAACCGTTAACCGTACACTCGACCTGCCGTGCTCCTGCGCCAACGGCGGCAAGAGAGTTCGCGACCGCTAGACCCAAATCGTTATGACAGTGAACCGAGAAGATCGCCTTATCAGCGTTAGGAATACGCGCAATCAGCTCACTAATATGCGCACCGAACTCGTGCGGCACGGCATAGCCCACGGTGTCAGGAATGTTAATCGTGCGCGCGCCAGCATCGATTGTGGCCTCAATGATGCGACACATAAAGTCCATCTCAGAGCGGCTTGCATCCTCGAGTGAGAACTCAACGTCATCGATCAGATTACGCGCGCGTTTTACTGCATGTACCGCCTGAACGATGACCTGATCGGGCTCCATCTGGAGCTTGTACTTCATATGGATTGGAGAGGTCGCAATGAACGTGTGAATCCGTCCCTGGGCCGCATTCGCTAGGGCTTCACCGGCACGATCGATATCGGAATCCAGCGCGCGCGATAGTGAACAGACACGACTCTCTTTGATCTGATCAGCAATGGTTTTAACAGCTACAAAGTCGCCTGGACTCGCAATCGCAAAACCTGCCTCAATCACATCGACACGCATACGCTCGAGCTGACGCGCAATGCGCAGTTTCTCTTCACCCGTCATCGATGCGCCCGGGCTCTGTTCACCGTCACGCAGAGTGGTATCGAAGATAATAACGCGATCGTTACTCATGAGGCTCTCCATAGGGCTCTCCATAGAAATATCCAAATCTGCAGTCGCGCGACTCGCCGTAAATGCAGTGTAATCAGCAAAGTATCGAACTATGATAGCGCTTTGTGACCCAGCGAAGAAAGCTTAAAGGGGCGTTGGATGCCAGCATTTGATTTTGACCAACTGATAGATCGAACACAGAGCTCAAGTGAGAAGTGGCAGAAATATGCGGGCACCGAAATTCTACCACTCTGGGTTGCTGATACCGACTTTCGGTCACCGCCCTGCGTTATTGAAGCCCTTCAGCATCGAATTGACCACGGCGTGTTTGGCTATACCGATACGCCCGAATCACTCAACCGGGTATTCGTTGAGCGGATGCAGCGACTCTACCAGTGGCAGCTGCAATCTGAACAACTAATTTGGCTACCTGGTTTGGTCTGCGGTCTCAATCTGGCTGTGCGCGCCTACTGCGACGAGAACGGGGTGGCAATGACCGCTACACCCATATACCCCCCGTTTAAAAGCGCACCTCGTCTGTCAAATCGCGAAGTAATCACCCTACCGATGCACCAGGCGGGAGAGCATCAAATCATCGATTTCGAGGCGCTGGAAAAAACCATCACTAAGCAGACTCAGTTACTGCTCTTCTGTAATCCACACAACCCTGGCGGCGCGGTCTACCGCAGAGCAGAACTTGAGCAACTGGCCGAGATCGTTGTTCGCCACGACCTGATCATCTGCAGCGACGAGATTCATTGCGACCTAATCCTGGAACCTGATCATCATCACACGCCGATTGCGAGTCTAGGGCCGGAAATCGCCGCACGCACGATCACACTAATGGCGCCCAGCAAGACCTGGAATATTGCCGGCCTGGGTTGCTCGGTAGCAGTGATCGAGAACACAGAGCTGCGCAAACGTTTTGCTCGCACCCGCAAAGGAATAGTGCCTGGCGTTAATCTGCTTGGGTTCACCGCGGCAGAGGCCGCTTACCGAAACGGTGATGAGTGGAATCGACAGCAGCTCCAGTACCTGCGGGCGAATCGAGACTATCTGCTCGAGCAGATAAACAATATTCCTGGGCTCAGTATGCCCGCATGCGAGGCGACCTATCTGGCGTGGATTGACGCCAGCGGCCTGAAACTGCGATCGCCACACAAGTTCTTTGAAGAGGCTGGGGTCGGCTTATCAGACGGTTCCGATTTTGGTGATCCTCAGTCGGTCAGGCTCAACTTTGGTTGTCCTAGAAGCCGTCTGGAAGAGGCCGTTCGTCGCATGCGACATGCGGTTGAAACACTGAAGCTTTAGAGATCAGGCGCGCTCAAACGCGAAGGGAATCACCTCTTTGATACTCGAGAGCCCAAGCTTGATCATTAATAGGCGGTCAAAGCCCAGCGCCACGCCGGAGCAGTTCGGGAAACCTGCCTCCAATGCAGCCACTAGACGTGTCTCCAAAGGGCGTTGCGGCAGCCCACTCTGACCTCTGAATTGATCATCCGCCTGGAGCCGATCTGCCTGCTCCTGCGGATCGCGTAACTCCTGGTAACCATTTGCTAACTCCATACCACCAGCATAGAGCTCAAACCGTGTAGCTACCAACGTTCCATGCTCATCACTTTTCACCTCAGCCAAGGCCGCTTGAGAGGCGGGAAAGTCATAGACCAATACGGGTTCGATCAGCTTAGGCTCAATCAGGTGGGACATCACCAACTCAAGCCAAGTATCTTTGCGATCATCGGTGAAGGGCATATCAAAATGCGGTTCTAATAGCGTCTTGAGGTGTTCGATACTCACCGCATGCGGATCTAGACTCACATATCGAAGAAAAAGCTCGCGATAACTCAAGCGCTCCCAATGCTGTTCGCCGAGTACCGCCGTTACCAGAGCTTGCACCTCATCCATCAACTCAGCACTGCTTAATCGCGGGCGATACCACTCTAAAATTGTGAACTCAGGGTTATGTAAGCGCCCTACTTCGCCATTTCGGAACGCCTTACCTAACTGATAGATCGGACCTGAGTCAGCCGCCAACAACCGCTTCATCGCATATTCGGGTGAACTCTGTAAAAAGAGGGACTGAGTTTCAGCACCCGGATAGGGGTGATAACTCACCTCGAGTGAATCGATAAAGGGGTCGCTGACCGCCGCATGCGACATGCACTGGGTATCCACCTCCATCACACCTCGCTCAGCAAAAAATGCGCGCACCTGTGCCAGCACCTTTGCACGTTCGCGCAGCGTCAGAATCTCAGCGGTGGGTTGCCAGTGATTATTCATACTTCTCTCGTTAACGGAAAAGGGGCCAGCCCCTAATTAATTCTCAGAATTAATTAGGGGCTGGCCCCTCTCTGGATCTATGCCTTAAGCGCGGCTAACGTACTCACCGCTACGCGTATCGATACGCAGGACCTCACCTTCGTTGATGAATAGGGGTACTTTCACAACAGCACCGGTGCTCATTTTCGCTGGCTTAGAACCACCGTTCGCGGTATCGCCCTTCAGGCCTGGGTCGGTCTCAACCACTTCCAGCTCTACAAAGTTAGGTGGAGTCACGGCGATCGGGTTGTCATTCCAAAGGGTGATCATCACTTTATCGCCCTCTTTTAGCCACTTGGCGCCCTCAGCAACTGCGTTCTCGTCTGCTGCGTACTGTTCGAAACTCTGCGGCTCCATGAAGTGCCACATCTCACCATCGCTGTAGAGGTACTCCATATCGCGGTCCATGACATCAGCAGTTTCAGCTGATTCATTCGACTTGAAGGTACGCTCCCAGATACGACCGGTCAGCAAATTACGCAAACGCACACGGGTAAAGGCTTGCCCCTTACCAGGCTTTACGAACTCGACTTCTACCATGTTACAAGGGTCGCCATCGACCATCACTTTCATACCAGTTTTAAACTGGCCGCTTGATACGTTGCCCATCAAATTTATCCACATTGACGTTTAGTTTGACGTGCATTCTACTTGAAAGGAGAATGCCGGCCAAACAGTTAACGTGTGAATTCGATGCAAGCGCTTAATTTCCCGCCAGCCGACTGGCAAATGAGCCTCAAGAATCTGGTAAATGATCCAGCGGAGCTACTTGCACTACTGAATCTCTCCGCTGAGCATCTTCCGGCTGCTGAGCGCGCGACGAAGTTATTTGGGCTGCGTGTACCTCGAGAATTCGTCGCGCTTATGCAACCCGGCGACATAGATGATCCACTGCTCAAACAGGTACTACCGATAGACGCTGAGTTCGTTGATAAACCGGGGTACGTTGCCGACCCGTTAGAGGAGTCTGAAGCGCGTCCGGTGCCAGGCGTAGTACATAAGTACCAAGATCGACTGCTGCTTATTCTCAGCGGTGCCTGTGCGATCAACTGCCGATACTGTTTCCGACGACATTTCCCCTATGAAGAGAACCGCATCAGTGGCTCCGCTAAAAAGCGAGCGCTGGACTACATTCGCGAGCATACTGAACTGCGCGAAGTGATTCTTTCGGGCGGAGACCCTTTGGTTAGCTCGGACGCGCGCTTGGAGGAGCTAATTAGCGAACTCAGCGCCATTGAACATATCGAGCGGTTGAGGATTCACTCACGTCTACCGGTCGTAATACCCAGCCGTATAACTGAGCGTTTGGTGACGATACTGAGTAATTCAGGACTGCAAACGGCTCTGGTTCTGCACATCAACCACCCTCAGGAGATTAGCGTAGAGCTCACTGATGCCTGTCTACGACTGCGCAACGCCGGTATCACACTTCTGAATCAGGCGGTAATTTTGCGTGGGGTTAACGACAAGACTGATGTTCAAGTTGAGCTCAGCCGGGCCCTCTATCGAAGCGCGATACTGCCTTACTACCTGTTCCTATTTGATCCGGTTAAGGGCGCTAGCCATTTCGACCTACCAGAACCGCAAGCGCAAGCGCTCGCCGCTCAAATGCAGGCTCAGTTGCCAGGATACCTCATGCCGAGGTTGGCAAGGGAGATTCCGGGACGCCCCTCGAAGACGTTAATTTTAGCGAAACCGACTGATTAATTATTAGGCAGTTTGAACTAATTCGTTGTATAACGGTCTTAACCTAAGATTAATAGGGAGTTGTACTCGCAAATGTCTACTAAAAGCTTGGTACAGTTAACCTTTGCGTCGCTGGCAGCGCCACTGCTGCTGGTAGGATGTGTTACCACCAAGGAGAAGCTCGCCGAGGCACCAGTGCCGCCTCCAATGCCAGAGCAGCGGCTCGTTGTTCACGACCTCATGACAGAGACTGGCAAAAAACAGCTGGTCGCAGCGCAGGTCGATTTCACCAATAAAACTGGGCGTTCGCTGGATTATGTGATGTTCAAAACCACCGCTTATGACCGACAAGGGCAAGTTGTCCCTTCTCTCAAAAGCGGTCGCCCCAATGCCTGGTTACGAATTGCAGGGCCACTACAGCCGGGTAGTCGTAGCGGTGCTCAACGCTGGGAGAAGGTTTGGGCCAGCTCGGCAATCAACTGTTTCCGTATTGAAGGCGCCGAGGTTATCTATGAGGACTCAAGCGTGGAGTTCTATCAGCTTGACCAGATCGAATTAGACCTCGCAATGCTCCCCCCCACTCTCTGCCAAGACGTGGACGAGAGCTTAGCACTCACTGAATAAAATCAATCCCGACTCATCAGGGTCGGGAATGCCGTAACCGTACCTTTAGCGTCTGATACGCGTGGAGTTCCGCGCTTCTCAACCTGATCGATTTGAATGATCGCCTGCAGCGGTACGAAAGAACGCTCCACCCCCTCAAACTGCTGTTTCAGTTTCTCCTCAGAAGGATCAATCAGCACATCGGTTTTAGAACCGAATACAAACCCTTCAAGCACAATAAAGCCCCACATATCTGCAGTGTAAACCTGCTCACAGTAGAGTTCGTACACCTTATCCCGATTTACATAGCTGACCCGGTAGAGACGTTTGTCTTCGGCCATTCACTTAGCTCCAAAACAGTATGTTGCTGAGTAGATGGGGGTTAGCATCCGAAAAACAAGCGCTGATCAATTTCTGGTCAGCCTTATGTGGCTCAGGTATAATCTCGCGCCCCGGTTTTTTGGGGTTTTTACTAGTTTAACAGGCCCCGCCTCGGCATGCGGCTTAGCAACGATTTAGCGAACAGGTGACACATGACTAAAAAGCTCTTTATCAAGACACACGGATGTCAGATGAACGAGTATGACTCTGCCCGTATGGCCGACCTACTGGGTGATAGCCACCAGCTAGAGTTGACCGAAAACCCGGAAGAGGCAGATGTCCTGTTGCTAAACACCTGCTCGATCCGTGAAAAGGCTCAGGAGAAGGTTTTCCATCAGTTAGGTCGCTGGCGTCTGCTGAAAGAGCAGAAGCCCGGACTGATGATCGGTGTCGGCGGTTGTGTGGCCAGCCAAGAGGGTGAAGCAATCCGCGACCGTGCCCCCTTCGTTGATATGATCTTTGGGCCGCAGACACTGCACCGCCTCCCCGAAATGATCGAGGATACCAAGAGCGGCAAAGTCGGCATAGTGGATGTAAGCTTCCCGGAGATCGAGAAGTTTGATCACCTGCCAGCCCCAAAAGTTGAGGGTGCGGAGGCGTTTGTTTCCGTCATGGAGGGGTGCAGCAAGTACTGTACCTTCTGTGTTGTGCCATACACTCGCGGTGAAGAGGTAAGCCGCCCACTTGATGACGTAATCACTGAGTGTATCGAGCTGGCTGAACAGGGTGTACGCGAAGTAAATCTTCTAGGTCAAAACGTCAATGCCTACCGTGGTGAGACAGCCGATGGCGACCACGCAGACCTTGCTGAGCTGATCCGCTCCGTGGCACAGATCGATGGTATCGACCGCATCCGCTTCACCACATCCCATCCAGTTGAATTCAGCGACTCGCTGATTGAGGTCTATGACGAAGTGCCTGAACTCGTGAGCCATCTACACCTTCCGGTTCAGAGCGGTTCGGACCGTGTGCTGATGGCGATGAAGCGCGGCCACACCTGCCTAGAGTACAAATCTAAACTGCGCCGCATCAAAGCGAAGCGACCGAATATTAGCTTCTCCTCGGACTTCATTATTGGCTTCCCGGGTGAAACCGAAGCGGACTTTGCCGCCACTATGAAGCTGATCGAGGATATAGGTTTCGACACCTCATTTAGCTTCATCTACAGTCGCCGCCCGGGCACACCGGCATCGGACCTGCCGGATGATGTCACCGAAGAGACCAAAAAACAGCGTCTGCACATTTTGCAGAGCCGCATTACGCAGAACGCGCTACAGATCAGCCGCCGCATGGTAGGTAATACAGAGCGCATCTTAGTAAACGGTTACTCGAAGAAGGACCCTGGCCAGCTCAGCGGCCGTACTGAAAACAATCGTGTGGTGAACTTCCGTTGTGATAACCCGGATTTGATCGGTCACTTCGCCGATGTGAAGATCGTTGAAGCGCTGCCAAACTCCCTGATCGGTGAGCTGATCAGCTCGGAGCTAGATTGAGTATGAGTGCAGATCGCGGCAACCACCTGATCCGTCTACAGCCCGAAGACAGCGCGGCACTGGCCAATTTTTGTGGCCAGTTTGATGAGCACCTTAAACTGATCGAAGAGCGCACCGGTGTGCGCGTTAGCAGTAGAGGCTTCACCCTTGAACTCGAAGGCGAGCTCGCGCAACTGCGCCCGGTCACCGAGCTGCTCGAGAAGCTCTATCAGGATGTCATTAATGGCCTGCCGCTGTCCCTAGCCGAGGTGCATCTTGGCATTCAACAGACCGGTATTCAGACCCGCAACGACAAAGCAGAAGTTTCGGAAGTAAGCATCCGTACCCGCAAGGTGCTAATTCGCCCACGCGGCGAAAACCAACAGGGGTATGTGCGCTCGATCCGCTATCACGATATCAATTTCGGCATCGGTCCAGCCGGCACCGGCAAGACTTACCTCGCTGTGGCTTGCGCTGTAGAAGCGCTAGAGCGCGAAGAGGTGAGCCGCATTCTACTGGTACGCCCAGCAGTCGAAGCGGGTGAAAAGCTTGGCTTTCTACCTGGCGATCTCAGCCAGAAAGTGGACCCCTACCTGCGTCCGCTCTATGACGCACTCTACGATATGCTTGGATTTGAGAAGGTTAGCAAACTGATCGAGAAGAACGTCATTGAGATCGCTCCGCTGGCCTACATGCGCGGACGCACACTCAACAACGCCTATGTCATTCTTGATGAGAGCCAAAACACCACCCGTGAGCAGATGAAGATGTTTCTGACGCGTATTGGATTTGGTTCAACTGCTGTCATTACCGGCGACACGACTCAGGTGGATCTACCCAAGGGTATTAGATCAGGCCTGCTGCATGCGCTTGAGGTACTTGATGGTGTTAAAGGCATCGGCTTTACCCATTTCACGGCACGCGACGTGGTGCGCCATCCGATTGTGCAGCACATTGTTCTGGCCTATGAGCGCTACGAAGCCAAGCAGGACAAAGGATGAGCCTAAATCTCGAGGTGATTCGCGACGTAGACAATTCGAACCTGCCCGAAGATCAGGACTTCGAATGTTGGGCTCAGTTAGCGATTAATAGGCACAGAGACGGTGGCGAGCTCTGTATTCGTATCGTTACCCCCGAGGAGAGTCAGGAGCTAAACCACGATTACCGTGGCAAGGATAAGCCAACAAACGTGCTCTCCTTTCCCTTCGAAGCGCCACCGATTCAACTTCCGGACGGTCTGCCGATAGATATTCTGGGCGATCTAGCGATCTGTGCTGAGGTTGTTGTGCGTGAAGCGCGGGAGCAAAACAAGGTATTGGCCCATCATTGGGCCCATATGGTCATACACGGAACCTTGCATCTGCTGGGTTTCGATCATATAAATGATGACGAAGCTGAGATCATGGAGTCTCTCGAGCGTGAACTACTTGCTCAACTCCAGATCCCAGATCCCTATGCTTAATATCTGAGGATTTATGAGCGAAGACCGATCGAGCGGCTCATCCAAGACATTCTTTGGCAAACTTGCCCAAGCATTCTCGGACGAGCCGAAAACCCGCGATGACCTCTTAGAGGTACTTTACGAAGCCGGCGATACCGGCATCCTGGATACCGATGCACTCTCGATTGTTGAGGGCGCGATTCAGGTAACCGATATGCAAGTGCGTGATGTTATGATTCCGCGCTCGCAGATGGTGGTGGTTCAGATGGATCAGCACCCACGCGAATTCATGCCTACCATCATCTCCAGCGCGCACTCGCGCTTTCCTGTGGTTGGCGAGAACCAGGATGAGGTCGCAGGCATCCTGCTAGCAAAAGACCTGCTCCCTTACGCCCTTGAAGGCAACCTCGACGATTTCGATCTTAGCGCTCACCTGCGTAAACCTACCTTCATTCCAGAGAGCAAACGCCTCAATGTCTTGTTGCGCGAATTCCGTATAAATCGCCATCACATGGCTGTGGTCGTTGACGAATACGGCGGTGTAGCGGGTCTGGTAACTATCGAGGATGTTTTAGAACAGATCGTCGGTGAAATTGAGGATGAGCACGACGCTGAGGACGATGATGGCAACATCAAACCGTTCGACGATGACGGTTTTATCGTTAAAGCACTGACTGATATTGAGGACTTCAACGAGTACTTCGATGTTGGCCTGCCCGACGACGAGTTCGACACTATCGGTGGTTTGGTAACGCGTCAATTCGGCCATCTGCCAGCTAAGGGTGAGACGATCGATTACGAGGGCTTCAATTTCACCGTGCTGGCGGCTGATAACCGCCGACTTCGCTTGATCCAGGTTCGTCGCAACAAGGACTAGGCGTGCTAAGAGCATCTTCAATTAGCCAGATACTGTTGATGCTCTTGGCCGGAGCGAGCGCAACGCTTAGCTTCGCCCCGTTTAACTGGCCCGTTTTCTCGCTAATCTCGCTAATTACCGCCTATCTGCTACTGCAACGCAGCCGATCCGGCTGGCGCTCAGGCTGGCTCTACGGCTCTGGATTCTTCGGAGCGGGAGTTAGCTGGGTATATGTAAGTATTCACTATCACGGTGGTATGAGCGCTCCAGTGGCAGCGCTGATGACAGCACTCTTCTGTGTCGGTTTGGGTCTGCTTTTCGCGCTGCAGTTCTACCTCTATAAACGAATATTCAGACACCCCAGCCCCATCGGTTTCGGAGCACTCTGGATCGGATTTGAATGGCTGCGCAGCTGGCTGTTGACCGGCTTTCCTTGGCTCTACCTCGGATATGGCTGGATAGATACACCGTTGGCAAATCTAGCGCCGCTGGGCGGTATTTGGCTGGTGAGCTCTGCTGTTGTTGTATTGGCGTTA
>Ga0209653_1003384_pt1 | contig 10927 bp, 13 predicted proteins | sample SaaInl6LU_22_DNA_FD_184644 | JGI IMG/M metagenome (GOLD analysis project Ga0209653, IMG submission 184644) | Marine microbial communities from expanding oxygen minimum zones in the Saanich Inlet - ESP_116LU_22_DNA (SPAdes) (version 2) | ecosystem: Environmental > Aquatic > Marine > Intertidal... | reverse complement strand
ACCGGAAAGTAGTATTTGTATGGAATTTGAGCTACCCTTGCGATTAGGGGTGTTACAAGCAGGCACAACCACCCTACAAGCACGGTTGCTAAAATAAAGCCAATTAAGAGGCTATTAAAGAACTTTTCGTCATTTGCAAGCTCTAGTGTGCCCAATTCAAAATCTAAGTAAGCAAAAAGACCAATTATTATAGCAGCAAATGGTGCGCCAGGAATACCAAACAAAACTGTAGGAATCATACTAGTTGCCTTTTGAGCATTGTTAGCACCTTCCGGCCCGATAACTCCTTTAATATTACCATTACCAAACTTATCGTTAGGATGACTTGCAACTGTTGAACTGTATGCTATCCAATCGGCAACTGCTCCGCCAAGTCCGGGTAACAACCCTATGAAGGCTCCGATAAGTCCGCCACGTAATGCATCCCATTTATTTTGCCAAACTGCAATTATCCCCTGTTTAGTTTGTAAATTATTACCAGTAGTAATAACACTAGTACTTGACCTAGTTTTAAGTCCTTCAAACAATTCAGGTATAGCAAACAACCCAGCAACCATAGGTAATAGTTGTATGCCTGCTCCTAGATACTCCCATCCACCGGTCCATCTATCAGCGTTTGTTACAGGATCTACTCCTATAAGTCCTAACAATAATCCTAAAGATAATGCTAGACAACTGCGAAACCAATATTTGTTTGTAATAAAAGTTACACAAACTAATGCCAAAACTGTAAATGCCCAAAGTTCAGGTACGCCAAATATCATGATTAAATTTGTATAGTAAGGCAATAAAAGAAATGTAAGTAAGCCCCATAGTAATCCATTCAGGGTGCTTGTGGTTACAGCGGCACTAATTGCATATGTTGCTTTACCTTGTAATGCTAACGGAAATCCATCTACCATTGTTGCTGCTGAACTATTAGCACCGGGTATTCCTAACAATACTCCTGTGTAAGTATCGCCTGTGGTGCTAGCAGCCACTACAGCCATAACAAATACTACAGCAAGATACGGATCCGGAAACAATGTAATAAAGGTGAATACAAATATTAGACCAGTTGTTGCTCCTGCTCCGGGAAGGATACCGATAATTAATCCGTATAGTGTTCCTGCTATCAATGCCATTACTGTTGTCATTTTTTATCCTTATACATAATTAATTATATGATAATAAAAATTTTTTAAAAAAAGTGATATTTTTTTAAAAGAATGGAGAAAAATTTATGAATACACGAATTTTTTCGTTAGTAATGAAAAATTTAGAAGATGCGTTTAGCCTTCCAAAATACAACAGTTTAGAGATAACAAAGGAAAGTATAATAAACGAACTTCCTTTTACTCCGGCTCGCAAAGAAAAATTTGCACAAAGACTTATGGATGAACTGGATATAGAACATTTAGATTTTACAGGAACAATAGAAGAGTTTGTACAGTCGTTAGATACAATTTACATGAAAAGATTCTTTGGTGAGATTTGGCAACCAGCTACTGACGACCATACATTCAGCGGCTGGAGTATAGTTGATCGTATTAATGAACGCAATCCTCGAAATGTATTAGACTTTGGGTGCGGATATAATCAGTTTAAGCCACGTATTAAAAACTTAATAGGCATCGATCCGTTTAATGACAATGCCGATTACATGATAGATATTTTAGAGTTTAATGTAGATGAAAAATATGATCACATAATTGTATTTGGTAGTTTAAATTTCGGCGATGAAGCAGATATTAGATCGCGCTTTGAAAAGTTGTATAACTTACTCGACACCGGTGGCAGAATGTACTTTAGAGTTAATCCAGGAATACTATGGCCCAAAGGTCCATATGTAGATATATTTCCATGGAGTTTTGAATTTGCTTACAAACTTGCCAAAGAATACAACTGTACATTAGAACAATACAAGAAAGATAAAAAGAGATTTTATTTTGAATTATTAAAGATGTGAGTTGTCAATAAATAATTTTTTAACTTTTTCAAAATGGGCTTGATTTACATGTAAGTCAAGCCTATTACATATACTAGTAAATTTATCAAAGTCTAATATATCTAATGTATCATTAATTACAATATCATCTTCAGTAATATTATTTTTAAAATTGTCTAGTAATACTTCAAAATCATTACGCAATGCCTCTTGAAAAGAAATTCCTAATTCTGAGGCTTTGTCTTTATAATAATGACTACTAAGATATGATTTGTTTTTTGGATCTCTATAATAGTAATAACTAGAGTTCATCCAACGCTTAATTAACAAATTTATATCGTCTGGACAAATAACAATGTGTTTTGCAGGTTTAAAAAATTCTTTTGTTTTGTCTAAAGGTTCGTGCAGAGTATAGATAAAATTATGAGGATGTAGATATTTTTTCCAATTATTAATGTCATCTGTAGTAGTAGTAATTCCGCGAGATTCTGCTAATGAAAGTACTGGAGGAATACGCAACGGGTCCTCGCCCATTCCGGCTGCACCTGCAAATCTTTTATTAAAATGTAATCGGCTAAACATTTCGTCATTCGGAGCATTATATGGCAACCACGGATGTTCTCCATTTTGATCATGATCGTACCATGCAACATTATCGCAAGAGGCCAGCATACGTCCTAACATATGCCCTCCAGATCCTTCCGGAAAGTTAATTGTAATACAATTATTTAAATTATTTTCTTCCATAATACCAATAATCTCCATTCTCTAATTTTACTATATCGCCTGTAGCAAACCATTCATCATAAACACATATATCACCTTTAACGTATAATTCATTACGAACAACTTTTGTCTCTACATAATCAGTGTTGCCTATTAGTGTGTGCAAGGGTATGTCAAATGCAGGCGGATCTCCGGGTTTAAAGGTCTTATTAATTGCAATCGGACCAACTTCACTCATTCCCCAATTAGTAATAAACGTTGCTCCCTTGGCAACAAATTTATTCACACACTCTGCAGGAATTCTGTCACTTCCGGCTGTAATTATTTTTCCTGATAAATCAATATCATTCCATCCTTTGGTCTTACTTACTGCTAGTGCCATTCCCGGAGTCAAGTGACTATGTGTATAATTATGTATTTGATTAACCCAGCGAAATGCATTAAACTGTTCTATAGTAACATCTGCACCTACTTCAACAGCAGGTAATGTTTGTGCCAATAATCCGCCTGCATGTTTCATATTACATACAGTGTAGATTTTGCTATTGCTAGAAATTTTTTGTACATCTCTAGCAACTTTATTTGCTGCTATCAATTTACTAGGAGACTGAAAAATAACTTTAGGGTCACCTGTAGTGCCGCTGGATGCTATTTCAATCCCGTTTTTTAAAATGCTTTTCAGTTCCATCTGTAATTTTCTTAGCTAAGTTATAAGGTGTAAATGCAAACATAAAAGGAAATATAGCATGTATTGTTCCTGTTATAAACACTAATAATGCAATACAATTAAAATACATTGCTAGGAAAAAGTGTTTGAAATATCCTGCATTTGCTTTTTTTAGATGATTCCAATCCATTATACACTCCATAAGTATGCATCTGCATACGTCTCTTTCATCCAATCTGGCAAATGTATCATTTGTCTTTCATGTAGTCCATAATATATAGCTAAGTAGGCATATACATAGCTCGGATAAAGATTATGCGCCAAATTTGTTTTATTGTTTATTCTTTGGAATAATGTTGTTTTACCGTCTAAGTTTGAATAGTGTTCCCAGAAAGGTGTATCACGTCTGCTAGTGCAAGCATAATGATGCCAGATAAAATCAGCAACTTCGTCAAATACACGATTAACTGCTCTATTATAAAGACGCTCTCTATTTGGCTTTTTTAGTACTTTGCTAAGTGTTCTAATTTGATGAACTACTAAGCTAAGTCCGTTTGCTTCCATAGGTTCGATAAATCCGGAACTAAGTCCAACTGCAACTACATTATCTTGCCAGCAGTTTTCTAATCTGCCTGGTTCCCACTTTAACACACGGAAGTCTGTTAAAAACTTTCGATGCCCGTTAGCTTTCATATATTCTTCTTTAGCTTGTTCTACACTAATTAGAGAATCATCAAATACATAGCCGCAGCCTACACGTTGATCACTTAGATAAACATTAAATTCCCACCCATAATCTCTTCCGATAGTTTCCGAATGTGTTTTTGTTTCTTCTTCGATACGTCTAACAATACAAGTATTAACTCGTGTATCTTTATATGTGTGTAATGTTTTATTAGGTATAAGGACTCTTTTTAAACCAGTACAATCGATGTGTAAATCGGCTTCGGGTAATGTGTCAAGAGTAACCTCGTCATAGATGTGATTAATATCTTTAGTATGCTCTTTAACAATCTGCCATGCTTGAGCAGCATCTAGATGATATGCATACCCTCTCCAATCATCAGGATTATATAAATCATACAGACTATACTTTTCTACTTCGCCCTTTTTATACTTTTCATACCATTCGTCAAACCCGCTATGTATAAAAAGAAAGTTATAAGGATCATCTCCTACATATCGAAAGTTTGTTTTTACATTGCCTTCTTTTCTAACTGCACTACAAGTTTTAATCCATGCTTCCTCAGGAATTCCAAGTTCTTCAAAAAATGCTCGTACATTAGGCATAGTACTTTCGCCTACACCCACAGTAGGAATGTTCGGTGATTCAATAAGTGTAATTTCTAGGTCAGGATGATTCTTTCTAAGATACCCTGCGCACCACCACCCACTTGTGCCGCCTCCAACAATATTAACTTTCATAAAGTTTCCTTATTTCAAAATATCTATCTGTGTTTAATTTCCATACACTTTGCATAGCATTGAATATCTGTTCATCTCCAACATACGATACCATGCCGCCTTTTTCCATAGCAGTAAAGCTCTTATGTATCCTATTCATTCTTCCGCTGTTATCTTTATTAATATTAGTTGTTATATAAAGAGGCTTTCCTTTTGCAAATTCTATTTGTAAAGGAAGATGATCATATATACCCCAACTCTGCATTTGATATCTATTTAGTCCCTTCATAGGTCTTGCCCATAATTGCGCTCCTCTATAAAGTGCCCTGTACCCATCTTTAAAAGGATGAATGCCTGTAAGACTTACTATTGTGTTTCCAGTATATGTAGCATACCACATGCCGCCGTCTAAACACCAATCCCACCGTAATTCTTTTAGACTACTATTATTTTTGTATCCAAATAATGTACATTGTGCAATAAAGTCTTCTAGTGCCGGTGTAACTTCAGTAAGCTCTTCAGTATAGTATGTCATCTAACAGCCATGTGTTCAATTACTTTCATAATTGATTCTTTAGTTGTTTGTATATTAAGTACTATCCAATAGCTATCTCTGTCTCCGCAATTAAACAGGTGATGTGCCTTTGCGGTGTTTAAGAAATATGCACTTCCTGCATTCCACGGCAACACTTTATCTTCAAGAATAAAAGTGAATCTAGGATATTCAAAGTTTAGCATAGGCACAATAACTCTAAACGATTCTAACTCGGCACTTTTATAATCCCTGTGTGGAGGGAAATAGCCGCCTGGCGGTATTTTGAGAAAGTGCGATCTGCCAACAAAAGGCTGAAAGTGTTCGCAAAGTTTGTGTATTTCTTTATGTTGATACACCGGTGTAGGAACATTAATATCCATCTCCGTAGGCATAGTACTAGGATCCACAGCATAAAAAGAATCAAGGTCTGGCCTTCCAGACAATCCGCCGTCTAAGCTAGTTATACTTAATCCCCATCTATTAATTTTTCTATGCGGGTTATATTGCACATACTCAAAATTATTTTCAGTCCATTCCACTACAGACTTTGGGTCCTTTATCCGAAGTGACGTTTCTATAAAATCTCCGTAACCTGCTAATGTTAAATATTCTAGCATTTTTTCTCCTAAGGCCTTGACTGTGCCTTCTCTTTATGTTATTATAGTATATAGTAATACAACAAATAAGTCAATAGATAAAAAGGAAAATAAGAAATTAGATGATTAATATTTTAGTTTCTAGTAAGCCCGTGGATGGACTTTTTTACTACAGTTATGAATATTGTACGCTTCTCAACGAAGCTGGTATAGATTCTCAGGTAGTCGTAGTTACACATCGAGACTTTGAAGAACAAGACTATATACATAGTATTCAAAGTAAATATATCCATTGCAAAAATATTGTGTTTGATAACTACATTCCGAGTGATGACGAAATTACATTGATCATGGGAAGAAGTCAAATGACTCTTTCATGGCAAGAATTTAATTACTCTACTCCAGAACAGCAGAAAACGTTGCAAGCAATCTTTGGTAATAAATTAATAAGTGTGTATTCCGAAAACCATCCTGCAAAATATCCTATTGCTTTAGAATTTTATAGCCCTCAACACGTTGTTGATTTGTGCGACACTGAAGTTTATCCTAACGGAGTAGGCGAGCATTTTGAGAAAACTATAAACTTTAGTATCTATAAGACGTTTGACAATGATATTAAATTTAAGCACCTGTTTTTAGGAACAAACAAAGAATATTATGCAGCAGTTGAAGAAGTTATTGAGCAATATCCTGACCACGGAATCTTGACATATAACGCAGACTATGTTAATATAGATAATAACAATGTGTATGTTCCTGTTGAAAATTTAATGAGCTTGTTTGAAACTTATGTTTATACTAAAAAGACATTTGACCCTGCTCCTAGAATTTTTCAGGAGTGTAAATATTTTGGTAAAGATGTAATTTACCTTAGAGATAAAAGTATAATAGATGGCGGAAGTGTGTATTGGAAAAGAGATATTAAAAGTCCAGACGTAACAGCCATACTTAACGCAGTGGAGAAACTTAATGGAAATTAAACCCAAATGTTTATCATTCGGAACAAGAGATAACAAAGGAGCAGCATATACTTCAGACGGATTTATGCTTCCTTGCTGTTGGATGGACGATCCGCCCGTTTATAGATACATTAAAGAGTTTGGTCTTAAAGACGAAGAGCTTGCATTAGAAAATAATTCTTGTCTAGACGATATCTTTACATCTGATACATGGGAAAAATTCTTTCAAACGCTTTTAAACGATCCGGAAAATGCAGCGTATATGTGCAAAAAGAAATGCGGCATTAACGTAGATATGGCCAAGCTCAAAGAAGAAGAAAGAAAAGAAGTAAGGGAGCAAGCTAATGGCGCGGATTACTGATCAATATGTCCTAGAACAAAAGAAGTGCCGGCCTAATATCGATGCATCCCACAGATGTATATTTCGATGCCCGCAATGTATTAGACAAAAAACAAGTAGCCAAGATCAAATTAAAAGATCATTTGATCTTGAAGAAAAAAACTTTAAAAAAATTCTCGACTACTATGACTTTGGACTTACATTCTGTGGCCAGATATCAGATCCGATTTATCATCCAAAGTTTCTTAACTTACTTAAAATGTGCGACGGACAGGGCAAAGCTGTACGTGTTGCAACAGTTGGTAGTGGTAAAAGTGATGCATGGTGGGAAGAAGCTTATAGCTACGGAGTTGGCGAAAATGCTTGGTACTTTGGAGTTGATGGCATTGACGAAAAGAGCGAACTATATCGAGTCGGTTCCAAGTTCGACGATGTTTGGAAACGCATGAAGCAAGGCCGAGACGCCGGTCATGTAATTGTTTGGCAATATATCATATTCGGTTATAACGAACACGAAGTTGAACGTGCTATTGAAATTGCAAAAGAAGAAGACTTTAGTCTGCTCCTCGTAAATACCAATAGAGGTTTTAATCCAGACAGTCCGTTACTTAGAAAAAATGTTGATTTTCAATTAACAAGTCCGGACAAAAAGCATACACAAGAAAGAGTCAAAAAAGAATACTGGGGACATAAAGCACAGTCTCTAGAACAATGGCATAGATTGCCTCGCAAGCGAATTGAAGAGTTGGAAAAAGTATGATCAAATACGACGGTTGGGATAGAGAGTACGAAGAAAATAAAGAACAATATCTTGAATTATTTGACAATTTTATGAGTCAATTAAATTACGAGAATAATGAAGAGTTCGAACGTAACTTTGCAGAACGTGTAGGACGCAAATACTGTGTTAGTGTAGCAAGTGCTACAGACGCACTACACTTTGCATTACTAGCACATAGCATTGGACCCGGTGACGAAGTATTAGTAACAGACTTTAGTTGGATTAGTAGTTCAGCATGTGCCAGTATGGTAGGGGCTACGCCTGTATTTTGCGATATTGATCTAAGCTCTTATCATATGAGCATAGATAGTATTAAACGTATGTGCAGTAACAAAACTAAAGCAATTATATACCCTCATTTATTCGGTAATATGACTGATACTAAAGAGTTACAAGAATTTTGTAAAGAACGTGGTATTCTTTTTATCGAGGATGCAGCACAAAGTTTTGGTAGTAGCTTGCACGGAGTAAATGCAGGAACTATTGGCGATTGCAGCGTATATAGCTTTAACTCAAATAAAGTTATTGCCGGCATTAATGGCGGCGGTGTTGTACTAACTGACGACGAAAATATTGCTAATCGTGTAAAAATGATACGGAGACACGGCAAAGACAAAGACTTTAGTATGCTAGGTTATAATAGTCGCATGTATGTGCTTAACGCAGGTATAATTAATTTACGATTACAAAATGCAGAACGTAACCAAGAGCGCAGACAGAACATTGCTCGACAATATAATGAAGCATTCTCTGATTTACCAGTAGCAACACAATCGATGTCAAACGGATTAAATCACAACTATCACAAATACGTTGTTCGCTTCGAAGACAAGGATACACGAAAACGTGTGAAAAAATATCTTAATGCATCTATTCATTACGAAATGCCTTTAAAGAAAAATTCTATGTACGGTAAAGTTAAATGCAAATATGATAATTGTATTAATTCAGCAGTTGCAAGTGATACAGTATTATCATTACCAATTCATGCATGGCTATTAGATAACGAAGTAAATGAAGTAATTGAAAAAGTAAAATATTCGTATGCAAATAACTTATAATAATCAAACTATAGATTTTACTGCTCCATCTAACGATCATTTTGTAATTTCATTATCAGGCGGAGCAGACTCAGCTGCTCTGTTTTATCTAGCATGTAAGCACTATCCTGGAAAACTTTTTATTCCATTTACAGGCCGTGATGAAAATGCACCGCTAGATGCCGAGGCAGCTAAAGAAATTACTAGCTTTATGCAAACTACGTTTCCTAATCGATCTATAAAAAAATGTGCTGTGTTTAATTTTAATGATATAGATTACAAATACACTAAGCACAAATCTGTCAAAAGAATATTGAGACAAAAATATCCGACAATGAATATGAGACAAGTTTCAAAAATAGTACAGTTACATAACATGAGTACAATGTTGCGCAAACATTACCCTAAGTCAAAAGAATTAGATGCAATAAGTGCTAATCCATCAGTCGAAGATATGGAAACTAATGGCTTTGGACGATTTGGTGAAATACGCAGACTTCATTCTAATGAAAAAAGTACTGTTGGAGAAAATAGATGGCAACCTTTTATAAATGTAAATAAAAGGTTTATTGCCGACGTGTATAAACAAAATAAGTTATTAGATACATTATTTCCTATTACAAGATCTTGTACAGGCGGCCCTGAAGAAACTAATAATTTTACAAAAGAATGTCATCAGTGCTTTTGGTGCTTTGAAAGAAAATGGGCATTTAACTTAGATTGGAATAATAATGATTAACTTAGATACAAGCTTAGATAGATACAAGTATGTAAGAGAATACGACGAAGACTTTCAAATAAATCCAGAAGACATGACGGATTTATTACGCAAAGCCTGGCGTGTTACTCCGAGCAAAAACAACTTCATGCCTTTCAAAGTACATGCAATTGGAAATAATAAAAAGAATATTAAAGAACTTGTATATAGAAAATGTGTAGGAAACGAGTCTCGCGTAGATGATATTCCTAATGTTGAAGAAGTTCGTTATAGTAAAGAAAAGCCTAGATACTGGAATATTGTTAGTTCGTCATATCTCTTAATATTTACGTTAAGGATAGAAGATCAGCCAAATTCATTTCAACAAAGTGGAATTGATCGAGGAATTAGATACGAAGCAATGAACCAAAAGAATGTAACCGGTGCTGCACATAATGCCAAGATCGAAATAGGAATGTTCTCAGCTGCATTAGCAGATCTGTGCTTTAAAAATAATTTAGATATCTCTCACATTTTAAACTTTCCTAGTAAAGTGGAAAGTTGGAATGATCCTGAATTCGACTTTATTGATAGACAAGTATTACTGATAATGACTGTAGGCAAAGGTAAAATTTATAGAAGAGATTTTATACCTTCAAATATAGATTTAAAACCAGACTTTTGCCGCATTATAAATATGATATAGGAGATATGTTATGATGATAGAACAAGCACTCTATATGAGCAACGAGAGAGATAATATTATTGAAAAAATGATCGACTGGCAACGATTAAATTTTCCTGCAAGAACGCCGCACTTTGATAAATGCAAAAGAGATTTGTGGTATGTAATCAAAGCATATTGTAGTGATGTATATCAAGATGATATCATAGGTACTAAAAATGTTAGTTCAAAATACTGGTTTAACGGCCAAAGACAAATTAAAGAGTATAATGTCGAAGTAGAGGTTCATCGTTACCTAAGAGATTATTTAATTAACGAGCTATTGCCAGAAGATGAAGAATTTGCAGCAAAGATTACTGAACTGCATAAAATTTTTGAAGACACTATTATTAATGGTCCTGAATATAAATCTTTTAACTATATGCACTATTATAGATATGTTTATGAGTATGACCAAGATCATCAACTTGATAAAAAACTTGTTAAAAATGCGTTACACGATGCATGGAAAAATACTCCGTCAAAAAACAGTTTTATGCCATACAAGGTACATGTTATCGATTCATATAA
>Ga0209653_1003383_pt1 | contig 10928 bp, 6 predicted proteins | sample SaaInl6LU_22_DNA_FD_184644 | JGI IMG/M metagenome (GOLD analysis project Ga0209653, IMG submission 184644) | Marine microbial communities from expanding oxygen minimum zones in the Saanich Inlet - ESP_116LU_22_DNA (SPAdes) (version 2) | ecosystem: Environmental > Aquatic > Marine > Intertidal... | reverse complement strand
GCATATCACTTGGTTTTGGTCCTATACCCAACACTGGACGTTGAGCAGCCATATATTCAAATAATTTTCCGTGGATAACGTTTGCTGTCATGGGCATATTTATGCCTAACAATAATAAGGCTTTTGCATTTGTTAAATGTGTATCTATAACTTCTTTGGGTTTATAACCCAAAAAACGCACGTGCGTATCAATACCGAGTGATTTTACTTCTGCTTTAATGGAAGTAGCTACATTTCCATATATATTAAGTGAAAAAACTTTGCTAAAAGTGGTATTTGATTTAATTAACGATGCGATGGCCTGCCACAAGACTTTTGGGTTCTGCTGTGCTTTCAGGCTTCCAGCATAAACCAAACCGGCAGCTGCTGCTGTTGCAGTGGGTAGAAGTTGTTCATACCCATTGGTAAGTACAGCAATATTGGGATTATGCGTTTTAAAATCGGCTTTTAAAGAAGGGGCGGTTACGACAACATGATCTGCGTGTTGCAATACCTTTTGCTCCAATTGCTTGTGTTTTTGCTTTGCCTTTTTGCTTAAGGGAAGACTGCGGTTTTGAAAAAATCCAGTCCATGGATCCCTAAAATCTGCAATCCACAACATGCCTGTTTGTTGCTTGGCGCGCAATCCTATTAGATGCAACGAATGCGGTGGCCCAGAAGTAATAGTTAAATCAAAGGGTTTTTGCTTGTGCTGCTTCAAAAAAACCTGCGTTGCCGCCCTAGCCCAATACACCCTCGCATCGGGAATAAAGAAATTGGCGCGTACCCACAACATAAAACGCTTTACAACACCTCGCTTTTCGCCCAAGTTCTCCCCTATGGGTTTACTGGAATGCTGCAATGGCTCCCAACCATCAACCTTTATTTCTGTAATTCCTTGGTGAACCTTTTGCCTTAATGCATCGTCGCGTTGGGCAATACGGGGATTATTTGGAACAAAAACAGTGACATCCAACCCTTTGGCGGCAAAGTAGTTTGCTAAAAACAACCAACGCTGTACGCCTGAACCACCAGATGGCGGCCAGTAATAAACCGTTATCGCAACGCGTTTGATATCAGCCAAGCTTAGTTTCTTTTTGTTGACGCATAAGCATTCCTATCATAAGCAAGAACAACGCCCAGCCCGACGCCATTAGCAAAGTTCCATTTCGTACTACAGTTGGTTTAAAAGCAAACACAATCTCATGTTTTCCTGGGGGAACAACAACCCCTCGGAGCATATAATTAACCTTGTGATAGCTTTGTAACTCCCCATCAATACGCACCGACCAACCACTGGGGTAATACATTTCTGAAAATACGGCTAAACGCTGATGTGTTGTGGAGACAGTGTATCGCAATAAATTATTGCGCTTTTCAATCAAGGAAATGGTGTCGGTTGCTACTGACGTATATGATGTTGACTTAAGCGTTTGTGAAACTGCCTGTGTTTTAAGATCTATTTGATTGAGTTGTACTATGGCTTCATTGGCATTTGCAAGCTGGATAACTTCATCCACAAGCCACACAGGCCCCAGTGCTGATTGGCGTTTCCCTACCCCATCAGCATATTTGTCGTCAATGATGAATTTTACATTCAGCATATCAAGCACCACACTATCTTGTTGATATAAATAAAAATCAAAGACATCTTGCAATAAAGCAGGTTTTGCTCCATGATAGCCTCCTAAACTGTTGTGAAAATAGGCAGCTCTTGAAGATGAAAAACCAAGCCTGGGCTCAAAAACACGATAGGTTGATTTGTCTGCTTGAATAATGTTGTCTTGTGGCGTTCTATCAAAGGGATATGCATACTGGTATTTTCCTTTAAACTGTTCTACGTTAAAGAAAAGCCTGTTGTACTGCCATAGATCGGCGAGACCTAGTATTGCAATAACAACAGCAAATACAGCACCCGAAATCAGCCTGCGCCAAAGGGCAAGTACAGCCAATACAATTAAAACGAGATAAGTAACAATCCGCCAAACATCTTCCCAAACAAACAGCTTTCTTGACGACTGTAGTGGCTCCAGTAGCACATTGGGTAAATCAGACAAGCCCTCGGAGGTTGAAGTAAACGAAAAGAAGCCTTTAGCACCTCCTATTAAGAATAAGATTAAAGCAATAAAAACAGCTACAACGCTGTATACGGCTACAAGCTTTTTTCTACTCAGTCCCTTTTCTTGAGTTAGGTGTTGCATGCCCAACATGGCTGCATATGGCACACAAAGCATGATCATGATTTGAGCGGAACTAACAGCCCTGAATTTATTGTATAAGGGCAAATAATCCATAAAAAATTGAGTGGCCTCGGGCGTGTTTTTACCCCAAGAAAAGAGCAATGAAACGGCAATTATCGACAGTAACACAAAACGCGTATTCCTATTGGCTACCACCAATCCCAAAACAGCAAAAAACAAGATCACCACACCCATATAAACAGGCGCAGCCACAAAAGGTTGATCGCCCCAATACGGTCTGAATTGGCGCAGCAAACCAATTGCAGTATCGTAGTCAATACTGCCCTCACTCATTTTGGTTTTAATAAATTGCATAAAAGGGCTGTCATCAGCAAAGCCTTCACTTGAACTACCGCCCATAATGTTAGGGGATATAAAAGTCATGGATTCCAAGATGCCGTAGCTGTAAGAAGTGATATAGTCAAATGAAAGTCCGTCCGAAGCTACTTTATCCGTTCCATCTGGATTAATGGTCAATTCAGTTGCACCTCGCGTACTGAACTTGGTATAATCTAAAGTGGCGAGTACGCCTTGTGCGTTTAAAACTAGAGCCAATGCACCTGATATAAGTAGCGTTGCAACAGGTTTTAATGTGTTTGAAATACCACGCTTAAACCACGTTTGAATACCCCACATTAGGGTTGTGATAAACACCATCACCAAAGTGTAGTAGGTCATCTGCAGGTGATTGGCATGGAGTTGTAATGCCAGTCCAAGCGTAAGCCAAAGTATGCCCCACTTCTTTCGATCAATCAATACTTGAAACAAGCCTAAAAACACAAGTGGCGCATAGGCCAAGGTCATGGCTTTTGTGTTATGCCCAACCATCAGAATAATAATATAATAAGATGAAAAACCGTAGGCAAGTGCGCCTAAAACGGAAACAGGCTTGGAAAAACGCCTGCTTTGTGCAAACACATAAAAAAAGAACAGGTACAAAAACAGCATGTCGGCAGGTCGTGGCAAAAAACGCAAGGCCGTATCAACATAGCGCAGTACATCATAAGGGTAACGTCCCGTAATTTGATAGGTAGGCATGCCCACAAAGGCGTTATCAATCCAATAGGGTTCTTCGTCAAATTCAGCCCTGTGTTCTAAAATTTGACGTTGCATTCCTTTGTACTGAACAATGTCGGATTGCTCGAGATACTTGTTGGATAGCAAAGGATAAAAATATGCCAATGAAATAAGGGCAAATAAAACAGTTACTAACGCATGCGGCAGTAAAAAACGCAATACTGGATGTTTCATCATGTTTCAAAAATACAACTCTATGTATAATGATGGAATTTTTAATTCATGTATCTTTGAATATGCGCTTATCATCACTATATATATTGTGTTTTTCAGCGGTGCTGACTATGCCCTGTTTCTCAATGGCACAATACACCGAGGTCATAAACAGCAATCGCCCCAGTCAATCTATGGGCGCATTTGGCGTTGGCAAGCGTGTTTACCAATTGGAGCAAGGCTTATCGTTTCGAACAGGTAATTTTAGCGCATTTCAAGATGCTTCATATACTGGTATGGGCGCAAGAACTCAAATTCGCATTGGACTATTCAAAGAACAATTGGAGTTAGTCGGCACTGCTGATTATCAAATTGACGCCTTGCGCTATTCAAACGCTGTTGGCACATACAACTTAACAAGAAATAGCTTGCGTGATTTAGGAGCTGGCGCCAAATATTTGGTATATGACCCTTTTCGAAAGGTTGACAAATACAAACCAAATCTTTACAGCTGGCACGCCAATAATAAAATACGCTGGCGCGATTTGATTCCAGCTGTTTCGGTATATGCAGGCGCGCAGTTTAGCACAGGCGGTGTTTATCCCTACCAAGAAAACTTTTTACCCCTATTTGATTACAATTACCGTCCCATAACAGAACCTTTTGTTTCTGGTACAGCCATGCTTATTTTGCAGCAGCATCTACGCCCAGGGCTGGTGGTGGTGCATAATATTGGCATGCGTTATATAACTGCAAGTGTGCAGCAAAAGAAATTGCTGGGAACGGTTACCTATAGCACCCAATCAAAATGGTCCTTTTTTGGTGAATATACCCTTGACGATAGCCCACTCTACAGAGATTTAACAATTGGCGCAGGTGTGGCTTATTTATTTAACAGCAATTTCCAGCTCGATGTCGCAGTGCAACAAAGCCTAAAGACTACGCCCAGTTTAATGACTGCGGGTATTGGCGTTTCGTACCGCATAGATCGTCACAATATTTGGAAAGAAGAACCGCAAAATATTGAGGTAAATAAACAAAAAAGAGCCGCACGCAAAAACGACAAATCAGAAAACAAAAAAGTTAGAAAGGCAGCCAAACGAACAGGCAGGGGATTAAAAAAACTAGACCGAAAGCAGAAGAAAATTGAGCGTAAAATAAAACGTATAAAATGATTGAAATTATAGAAGTAACTTCAAGACAACAATACCGCGCGTTTTTTCAATTCCCATTTGAACTCTATCGCAATTGCCCCCAATGGGTACCGCCTATAGCAAAAGAGGAAATGGACATTTTTGATCCTCAAAAGAATGCTGTTTTTGAACACGCCATGGCACGGCTTTTTCTTGCAAAGAAAAAAGGAAAGGTTGTTGGCCGAATTGCAGCCATGATCAATTGGGTTGAAATTGAAGAACTCAAAAAAACCAAAGTGCGTTTTGGCTGGTATGACACCATTGACGATTTGCAAGTAAGCCAAAAACTTATTGAAGCTGTTGAGGGTGTAGCCATCGCTGAAGGCATGACCTATATTGAGGGGCCCATGGGCTTTTCAAATATGGACAAGGCGGGACTACTCGTTCATGGTTATGAACATATGAATACCATGATTACCTGGTATCACTACCCCTATCAAAAAGTGCATCTGGAAAAATTGGGGCTTAAAAAACAAAGTGAATGGATTGAATTTAAAATTGATATATACGATGCCAAAGACGCCCCTGAAAAGGTAAAAAAGTTTGCAGGTGTTATCAAGGAAAGATTTAAGCTTAAAACCCTAGAATTTAAAACGACAAAAGACGTTGAGCCTCACGTGGATAAGATGTTTGAATTGCTCAATCAAACCTATAACAAGTTGCAGTCTTTTGTGCCCATTCAACAACATCAAATTGAAGTATACAAAAAGAAGTATCTACCCTATGTTCATCCCGATTTTATCAAATGTGTCGTTGACGAAAACGATGAAATGATTGGCTTTACGATTACCATGCCTTCTTTCACCAAAGCACTAAAACGCATCAATGGAAAAATGTTCCCCTTTGGCTTTTATCATTTGTGGCGTGCCTTACGTAAAAACAATCGCGCTTCATTCTATTTGATTGGCATTCAAGAAAGCTATCAAAACAAGGGCGTTACGGCCATTATCTTTCAAGAAATTCAGGAAATGTTTAACAAACGTGGCATTACAAAAGTAGAAACCAACCCAGAGCTAGAAGAAAACAAAGCGATTCAAGCCCTGTGGAAGAATTACAAACACGAGTTGCACAAACGACGCAGAACTTACCGTAAAGAGATTTCACTTTGAATATTAACGACACCATAGTTGCATTATCAACTGCCCCAGGTGCTGCTGCTATTGCAGTGATGCGCCTGAGCGGTGACAAGGCAGTTCCCATTGCTGAAGAAGTATTTAAATCACGTTTTGGAAAGCAATTGTCCAAGCAAGGTACCCATCAGGTTTTGCTGGGCGATTTTCATCACAAGAATACGCTTATAGATGAAGTTCTGCTAGCTGTTTTTAAGAATCCCAATTCCTATACTGGAGAAGATGTGGTAGAAATTTCTTGCCACGGGTCGGTTTATGTACAGCAAAAAATTCTAAAAGTATTGCAAGATATGGGGGCACGCTTGGCCGAACCGGGCGAGTTTACACTGCGTGCCTTTTTAAATAAAAAAATGGATTTGGCGCAAGCAGAGGCTGTTGCTGATTTGATAGCTGCTGAAAGTGAGGCGGCGCATCATATTGCAGTGCAGCACCTTCGTGGCGGCATTAGCAAAAGCCTTGGCAGCTTACGTGAAAGACTTTTGTCTTTTGCTTCGCTTATTGAGCTAGAACTTGATTTTAGCGAAGAAGATGTTGCCTTTGCAGACAGAACGCAATTGCGTGAACTTGTCGATGACATACGCACAACACTCAAAAACCTATTGGATTCTTTTGAAACAGGAAATGCCGTCAAACACGGTATTCCCGTGGCGCTTATTGGCATGCCTAATGCAGGTAAATCTTCGCTGTTAAATGCCTTGCTTGAAGAAGACAAAGCCCTTGTTTCAGATATTGCCGGGACAACTCGTGATAGCATTGAAGACACGCTTACCATTGGCGGTATCCAGTATCGCTTTATTGATACCGCCGGACTTCGCAAAACAACGGATGTCGTGGAAGCCATGGGCGTAGAACGCACCCAAGAAAAAATGGACAAAGCCAGCATATTGATGTATGTCGTAGATCCTAAAACACAATCGCCTCAAGCGGTTATGACGGCTATAGACGAAATTAAACGTGATGACACTACCCTACTACTGGTTATCAACAAAAAGGATTTATTTGAAACGGCTGAACTAGATGCTTTCCTTGACGGACTAGACCGTTTGGATGTGGATGCTAGTGTTTATGATAAAGTAATCATCAGCACCAAAGACGACAGCGATATTAGCGCATTAAAGCAACGCTTTGCTGGATTGGTTCAATGGAACACAGGAAGCGCCCTAGTGAGCAATCAACGGCATTGGGCGGCATTGCAAGCGGCCATGGCAGGAGTCTTGGAAGTTATTCAGGGAATAGAAGAAAACCGCAGTAGCGACTTGCTGGCCATTGATATTCGGCAAACATTGCATGAGCTTGGATCGATAACCGGCGAGGTTACCACAGATGATATACTCGGAAATATTTTTGCGAACTTCTGTATTGGCAAGTAGTTGAGATTCTTCACCAACACATTCTTTTTATTGTTTTTTTAATTAGAAAAAAGGGCTTACTAAAGTACTAAACGTATTAATATTTAATACCTTTGATACTATCAAATGATACTATCATATTTTGAAACCACCTTACCAAATAACCGATAACATACTTCAGTTAATCGCTTCCATTTCTGAGAAGATAGGTGCAATTAACGCTACGCATCTATACAAACCTCCAACTGAGTTACGCAAACGTAACCGCATTAAAACCATACAATCCTCTTTGGAGATTGAAGGCAACACATTGTCAGAAGAGCAAATCACAGCCTTACTGGAGAATAAACGTGTGTTAGCCCCGCAAAAAGACATTCTGGAAGTTCAGAATGCCATTACGGTTTATGAGCAGTTGCATGACTTTAATCCAAACGATTTAAAAGATTTAGAAAAAGCCCATAAGATTTTAATGCAAGGCTTAATCGAAAATGGTGGAATGCTAAGAACTAAAAACGTTGGTATTGTAAAAGGTGCTAAAGTTGCTCACGTGGCTCCAAGCGGAGATTTGGTTTGGGGCTTAATGAAAAATCTTTTTAACTATCTTAAAAACGATGCGGATATTATCTTAATAAAAAGCTGTGTGTTTCATTATGAATTTGAATTTATTCATCCCTTTTTAGATGGTAATGGCAGAATGGGAAGATTGTGGCAAACTTTAATCTTGATGCAACAATATCCAGTATTTGAGTTTCTGCCGGTAGAAAGCCTTATCAAAGAAAATCAACAGCACTATTACGATGTGTTATCCCAATCCGATAAAATGGGAGCCTCAACGTCATTTATTGAGTTTATGCTTGGCATAATGCTTCAATCCTTAGAAAGTCTGTTAAAATCGCAGAACAGAAGCCTTAGCGTAGCTGACAGGATTGAATTGTTTAAAGACAACGTAGGGACAGCGTCTTTTGCTCGTAAAACATACTTGCAAGCCTATAAAGATATAAGCGAACCAACAGCCAGTAGAGATTTAAAATGGGCTGTTGATAATGGTATTTTAGAAAAAATAGGTGCAAATAGGTTAACGAAGTATACGTATGTAAATTGACCTTATTTGACTTAAAATGCCATTTGGGGCGTAAAAAGCGAAAAGGCCAAAAAGAGAGCCAACCATAGCTATTCAATTTGACCAATTCATTTAGGAAGTGCGAATGTATAACAATTATTTATACAAGCATCTTATTCTGTTGCCAAAATCGGTTTTGCGTATTGATTTAAATAATTGACTTTGTCACCAGAAAACGAAAATGCTTCCATCCACGAATAACTGGACGATGCGCCATCAGCGGTTTCAACAGTTGCATTGTCCCATAACAAAACCCACTCAACGCCATTTTCGCCAATTACGGTAAAGTTTACTGCTACAGAATAATCGTTAATGGAAACGGCAGAATAGGCTTCTTTCATAAATTGAAGTACGCTTTCTTTTCCTTCAAGAGAAGATCCGTTATCCAAGCTAAAGACTACATCATCAGTAAGGTAGCTTACCGCCTTGTCATAATCTTTGTTGATAAGGTGTTGGTGCATTTCTTGAATAAGGAGCACCTTTTCGTCACTGCCCATCTCAAAAGAAGATTGGTATGTGGGTTGGTAAATGAATTCAGTCGCTTCCGCGTTTTCAGTCGCCGATTGTTTTGGGTTGGTACAAGAAATCATTGCAGCAACAAACAAGACAATAATGATGGTATTTTTCATGTTTAGTGTTTATTTAAAATTTAATATCCTTAAAACTAATACTTTTATTTTAAATTTGACATTCAATAAAAGAATGTGATAAAACGCCCTTTTACCTCAAGCATTTCTGCGCTACTCCTTGCTTTAATCCTATTTTGTTTCCAGTTGGGATTTTCTCAATTAAAAGCGACTATTACAGATGAGCTGGGCAATCCGTTAGAATACGCCACCGCAGCCTTATACAACAGCAACGGCACATTGGTGTCGGGTGTTGTTTCAGAAGCTAGTGGTATAATCGAAATTGACAATCTCAAATCTGGAAAATACAACCTAGAGGTTTCCTTTATTGGCTATGAAGTCTCCAAAACTGCAAACATTTTATTTGATAAGGCCCTAAATCTTGGAACAATAAAACTAACCTTAGGCAATCAGTTGGACGATGTAGTTATTTCAACCAAACGACAAACCATCATCAATAAAATTGACAAACAGGTTTACAATGCGCAAGCATTTAAGAACGCACAAGGAGGAACGGGGCTAGATGTTTTAAAAAACCTGCCTGCCGTAAGTTTTAGTGGCAATGGCGAACTAATGGTTAGAGGTAGCAGAGGCTTTGTGGTATTGCTCAATGGCAAGCCAACGCAGAGCAATCCTACTGCTATCATGGCACAACTCCCCGCAAACGCTATTAGCAGCATAGAGCTCATCACTGCCCCATCTGCAAAATATGATCCCGAAGGCAAGGCTGGAATCATCAATATCTTAACCCGAAAGGGGGCTACTGAAGGAGTCTTTAGTCAGTTAAACATTAAAGGAGGCTTTCCCTCAATAGAAACCTATGGAAACGAATTAGCACACCAACGCTTTGGAATTGACGGTACTTATAATGTAAATTCAGAAAAGTTACATGTTTCCATCGGAGCAAATTACCAACGAAACGATTTGGGCGGCAGACGCGAAGGAAATGTGTACACCATAATTGATGATGTGTTTACGGGGCTTCCATCGACTGGAGAGCGCAGTTTTGATGAAACCAACTACAACGGCCGTTTCACTTTAGAATTCACCCCCTACCCATCAAACGAATTATCGGTTGGTTTTTATGCCGGAAAAAGATCAAAAAAGCGATTGGCAGATATCGTTTATTACAACAATCAAAAAATGACGCCAAACGGCAGCAATAATATTACGAGCCTTCCCTCCTATTTTAATCATAATTTAAGAGAGCGAAAAAGTGATTTTATCTTGGGTAATATCGATTATGCCCATGTGTTTCAAAACAAATCTGAACTTTCGCTTTCCATACTGTATGAGTATACGCTATTGGGTGGGCCTACCGTAAATCAAAACCTGGGGCATCCTGATAATAGCGTATTATATCAAGATGAATACAACACAAACGACAACCCATTATATGGCTTACGGGCACAATTGGATTATGTATTTTCTCCCTTTAAAGGCGGAGAAATTGCAATGGGCTATCAGTTCAGAAACCTAGACCACAAAGGCGATTTTCTCTACGAGCGCCGCACAAGCTTTAACGATCCATTTGTGATGGTGCCAGCATTTTCAAGCGAGGTGAATTTAGTGCGTGAAATACATGCGGTTTATGGGCAGCTATCAGCGTCCAAAGGTGCGTTTACCTACAATGCGGGCATACGAATTGAGCAGATGAATCGAGATTTGATGCTGAAAGACAGAGCAAATACAATCGACGATACACGTAATTATGCGTTTACCAAGGCATACCCATCGGCTTCAATCAATTATGAGGTAAGCGATAACACCAATGCCAAATTAGCATACGGCAAACGCGTGGCGCGCACGACGACTTTTAAAATGAATCCTTTTCCAGAACGCGAACATGCCGAAACCCTAGAGCAAGGAGATCCTGACCTAAGGCCAGAATTTATTGATTTAATTGAGCTGGGCATAGACAAGAAACTATCCGATGAAAACAGCGTTTTTGCTACCGCCTATTACCGCAATACCAAAAATGTGGTAAACCGAGTGAACACGGTGTATAGCGACAACATACTAAACCGTATTTATTCAAACGTTGGCAATGCAAAAACCTTC